>JMBX01000200.1_pt1 | contig 16472 bp, 28 predicted proteins | sample 616521 | NCBI WGS metagenome assembly JMBX01 (sample SAMN02727906, study PRJNA239997) | anaerobic digester metagenome | biome: anaerobic digester; isolation source: mesophilic anaerobic digester inoculated with municipal waste water sludge... | place: Germany: Bielefeld University, CeBiTec ...
GGTGTTATTAGCATTGAAACAAAGAGCCTCAAGGGTGAGATTATCGTAAGGGATAATGAAATGTGGGAGCAGTATAAAGACAATGTTATGAATCAAATAATCAACCCAACTCAGCAAGTGATGAGGCATGAATATATCTTGAAACGCATACTTCCAAAGGAAATTCCTATTAAAAGCATCATAGTAATGGGCAATTATCATACAAAAGTGAGAAATGAAAATTTATGTACTTTTCCAATAGTAAACGCCAATGCAATATTGCCATTTATAGATGAACATAGCAGTAAAGCAGTTTTAACAGAAAAACAGATTCAGTGTGTGAATAAAATTTTGATTAAGCACATGATTCAAAATCGACAAAATACAGAGCATGTTTCATAAACAAGGAGTAAGCATAATTAGTATTATTCTTAGGACAAATGAATGTTGTAAAGAAGAATTATTATAAGAGTGCATGCCTTAATGGCATGTACTTTCTTATTGAGATTTAAGACATATGAAGGGTTTTAATTTTAACTGTAGAATAAATAAAATAGGGTAAATGGTAATAAGCATGAGGGATGATAGGATGATAAATGACAACTACTATGTATATAAAAAAAGAAGTGGACTGGTCGGTGTTGCATCAGGGTGTAGGTATTCCCGTAACTATACAAATAGTATTTCATAATACTATAAAAAAAGTTCCTATCAAGAGGCCAGTCTAAAGATATTTACTTAGTGTTGGAGGGAAAGACTTATAAAGCGAGGCTTGTAAACCAAAAGTTTGATGAAAGAAAGTATCCCGGTAGAAGTGACATACTTCAAATAAGATATAATCCTCAAAGTGATATCGCTGAAAGACTTAGAACTATTTTTGCTGCAAGTTACAAGTATATATTAGAGCAGAGAAATAGCCTGCCTGAAAATCAACGTAAATTCATTAAAGTTCCTGAAGAACAAAAAGAATACCTTGCTATATATACAACAGACTATCCAGATACATATCTGCTTGAATGTATTACACAGGAGGATACAAGGATAATAAAGGAAACAATGGTTCATGAAGATGAGCAGGAGTATGAAGCAAGTATTAACTATAACACTATTGACCCTGATGCTACTATTGCTTCAGTGAATCAAATGGTAAAGATTCGGAAACTTAACAGGGCAATAGGAGAAAGCCTGAAACTTCTTTATAACTATCGTTGCCAGATATGTGGAGAGAATATTGGAGCAAGATATGGAGTCAGTATCGTTGAATCACATCATATAGACCCATTTGTTGAATCAATGAATAATAATGCTGAAAATCAGGTTATCATTTGCCCCCCCAATCATCATCGAATTATTCATAGGGCAAGACCTGTTTTTGACAGGAGAAAATTAATTTTTGTTTATCATAATGGAGTAGAGGAAAGGATTATATTAAACCAGCATTTATAGAAACAGGATGTTTATGCCTGTTTTTTTATTTTTGTGCGTAGCACGATGATTTGATATAGCATTATTAATAGCAATTGGAAACAAAACTATTGACTTTTCCTAAAAGTAGTAATATTATATTCGTAAAGAAAGTTGATTAAGGGGGGGAAATTATGTTATAGAACGATGGTGAGTTAAGTGAATTGCATGTTTATTACCCCAGATAAATGGATGGAAAACGAATTTCTTATGATTATGTAGTACAGCAATATGAAATACAGCGATTATTACAGGGGCATCCCCCCCTTATAACATTAATTGATATTTGCAAAGAAATAACAAGTGGGATTCGGGTTAAGAAAGAATATTATACAGATAAAAACGGATATAAGATTATTGCTCCTGGAGACATAAGAAATGAAGTTATATATATTAATGAACTTAAAGTAGTACAGCCTGAAGTAGTAAGAGAAAAAGACATTATAAATTATGGAGATATTTTGATTACAGCCTCAGGTAAATCAGGCAGGTAATTTATGTAAATAAAGTATTAGAAGGATGTGTAGTAACATCGGATATTATTAAAATTACATTAAGGGATAGGGATAAAGGTATAAGATTATATAAGTTTTTAAAAAGCAGTATAGGACAAATGCTGTTAAACTCCATAAAAATAGGGATTTTAAATAAAATTTTTTGTGGAGGATGTTGAGAATTTATTAATTCCTGAAGACTTTGATACATATCAGGAAGATTGTTCTTATGATTCTACAGGATATGCAGAGGCTGAAAAACTATACAGGTCTGCAGAAAACATATTTTACAGGGTATTTGATTATAAAGGTGAAGAAAAGAATCTTAAACACTTTTATGTGACAGAATACCTTGACAGTCACAGATTAGACCCTGAGTATTACTCGAACTTTTACACCGAACTGTATAGGGTAATTCACAAGAATTTTGATGATGTAAAATGGCAGGAACTTGGAGAACTTGTAGAAATAAAAAAAAGCAGATAAGCCCGAAATAAGTGAGAATCAAAAAGTAAAGTATTTTTTTGTTAGCGGATATAGACCCAAACTTTTCAATTATAAAAGAAACACATGAGGATTTTACGGCAATTTAAGCAATCGGATGAGATATATTGTGAGGAGGGGGGGAGAAATAGTAACTGCCAAAGGAGGCAGTGCCACAGGGACTAAGGGACATGCAACAGCACTTATTACAGAAGAATTTGACGGCATGGTTACAACAGATGCTCTATATAACTTGGTCCCCCCCAAAAGAATAAATCCTTACTATCTTCTGTTTTTATTTAAACAGCCAATAATTCTAAACCAAGTAAACATGTTTACTAAAGGGACACTATATAAACTCATTCAAAGAAATGACTTTGAAAAAAAATCAAAATTCCAAGACTGGAAAGTAGTTTGGAAGAACAAATAGTAGATAAATGATGAATTATTTAAGTGTGTTACAAAACAAATTTTAAAAGAGGTGTTATATATGGGTAAAAATCAATGGGTTGTAAGACATGGCGACAAATGGGCTGTTAAAGGTGAAGGCAACGAAAGAGCAACTAAAGTTACTGATACACAAAAACAAGCAATAAATGTAGCAAAGGGAATTGCCCAAAACCAAAAATCGGAATTGATTATTCAAGGAAGAGACGGCAAAATCAGGAGTAAAGATAGTTATGGAAATGACCCGTGTCCACCAAAAGATAAGGAATATTAATGGAGGTGGACGCTGTTGGTAGAAATAATATATGAACAACTGAAAACCCCTAAGTCTGTTGAAGAATTACACCAAAGGTTAAAAGAGTCTGGAGTGAAATGGAATAAAGCACAATTACAACTGTTTCTTCTTATGGATAGTAATATTAAAAAGACAGGGGATTTATACAGTGTTGGAGGAAATAATCTAAATACTATTATATTGGACATAGTGGATAAAGTAATGGATGGTAAACCTGTTGCACCTATAAAAAAAATTATGGAGTATATACCAAATGATATTACAGTCAGTGCAGAAGAGATATCAAAATTTGCAGAGCAAAGCGGGAAGTATAAACTTCATCAATGGGGGCTGTTTAATGAGAGCAAAAAATTAAGGAGGAGTTTTTTCGTGCAAGAACTAAAGGATAAAATCAAAAAAACTTGGTTACGAGGAAATAAAGGATATTGATGATGCTACCTTTATAGCCAGTCATAAAGATGTATATGTATATGTAAAAAAAGTAGATGAAGAACAGTTGAAACCAGAACTGGTTACTGCCATAACATTTGAAGCGATGGCAACGGACCCTATTTCTACATATGCTTGGATTACAAACGGTACAAGCAATGCCTATGTCCTTGTGGAAGAAGAAAAGGCTGTTTCTGAAATTCCATCGGTCTTTGAAGATGAAAACAAATTGTACTCAGGCAAAAGGCAACTTACTGATAGGGACAAATGGTCAATAAGAAAATATCAAGAGTTACAAGAGAAATTTGATGGACTCCATGAAATGATTTATGGAATGAAGGACCATGTAAATAACTCCAATGATGTAATCGATGAATTCAGTAAACTTATTTTTTTGGAGACCTTCAGGCTTTATCATCCTGAATATAGATTAACTAAAGGCAATGTGGCAGGGAAATTGTTTAACGAGATATATAGATACGAATATGTAGAAAAACATAAGGACAAGGCAGTCCAGGAGATAAGGGAAGCCTTTAAAGAAATAAAGGACCATGCAGATTATGTTGCTATTCTGGATAATGGGGAAAAGGCAAACATATTTAGTGCAGATGAATACATAAAACTGGAGAATCCAAACATCTATATTGCTGTTTTAAAGGCTCTTCAGGATTTAGGAACGATAAAAATTGACGGTAGAGAAAGACCTGCTACTTTAAGGGATTTGACAGGTGATGTATTGGGTAGGGTTTTTGATGTTCTGCTTCGTGGAAAGTTTGAGAATAAAGGCGGTATGGGTATTTATCTTACCCCCCCAAGACAGGTAACGGAAGCAGCAGCCGAGATGGTTTTACACGACCTTACCAAAGACGGTGCAGCAAAACTAATTGCTAAAGACCCCCAAAACAGGAATACCAACCCTCCGCATAGGTGATTTGTGCTGTGGTTCTGCAGGATTTTTAATAAAAATGCTTCAGAAAATAGAACATTATCTGCTGAACAAATTGACAGGAGACAAGAAGCAGTATGAGGAACTTTTTGAGCAAATGAAGGAACACTGTTTTATTGGCGCTGATAATGCACCAGGAATGGTTCTCAAGGCAAGAATCAATATGGCATTGCATGGAGCGCCTAAGTGTCCTATTTTCCAAACTAGAAACTCATTGATGAATACAAGGCTTGAGCCGGGAACCTTTGATGCCATTCTGACAAATCCTCCGTTTTCCAAAACCGGAGTTTCAAAAAAAATTAAGAAAGGTAAAACAACCGTAGAAAACCCAGAAGGTGCTGAAATTATCAAATATTACTCTTCTGACATAGATGAGGATGGGCAAAATAGAATGAGTCCTTATGGTTTATCTCTTGGGTCAAAGCCAGATAGCAGAGGTAAGTGGAAAGAAGTAAATTCGGTAGACCCAGCAGTGTTATTTATTGACAGAAACCTTCAATTACTAAAACCAGGCGGACTTCTCATGATAGTTGTACCAGACGGAATTCTTTCAAACTCAGGGGGGGATAGATATGTCCGTGAATACATCATGGGTAAAAAGAACCCTGTAACAGGTGAATTTGAAGGTGGAAAGCCATACTAAAAGCGGTTATAAGTCTTCCGCAGGAAACTTTTGCCCTTTCAGGTGCAGGTGCAAAAACGTCGCTGCTATATTTAAAGAAGAAAGAACATCCAGGAGAAAAACAGGGTCCTGTATTTATGGCAGTAGCAGATGAAGTAGGATTTACTGTAAAACAGAATGTAGAGGTACAGTTAGGTGATGACCATAACGACTTATTAAAGATTGTCGAGGCTTATAAGAAGGGTATGCCAGAGGATGTAGAATAGGTGGTGAGATTAGGCATGATTACAAATAAAATAGATTATAAAGTATACAGTAATAAGCCTTTTGCGATATGGGCTAATTCCAGAATTATTAATGAGAGATTATCTGCTAATTCTTATAATCGAGATTACCTTGATTTTGCAAAGGCTAAAAATACTTTTAACTTTAAAAAAAGTGTCAGACATTGCTAAAGTTACTGCAATGATTGGATGGAAGGGACTAACAACAGATGATTATGTAGACGAAGATGGAGTATATTTACTCAGGACGGTTGATATAAAAGATAATTATATTGATTTAGAAAATGCTGTTATGGCTAAAAGAGAAAAGGTCTATGAGCAACCTCAAATAATTTTAAAGCAAGGAGATATAATTTTTTTCAAAGGATGGAACTTTAGGAATCACGGCAATTGTACCAAGACATCAAAATAAGGAAATGTGCGTAGGTTCAACATTAGCAAGAATAAGGTTAAACTCTAATTTAGATAATTATTATGTATGTGCTGCTTTTATGAGTAAAATAGTTCAAGCCCAAATTGGGTATTTTACTTCTGGCATTGCTCAACCTCATATTACACAAGAGTATATTAATAAATTAGAAATCCCCCCCATCCCATCTCCTGAAATTCAAAATACATAGGAGATAAGGTTAGAAAAGCAGAAGAGTTGAGAGAAGAAGCGAAAAGATTGAAGAAAGAGGCTGAAGAGATATTAAAAGTTGAATTAGGATTTAATATTCTTCAAGAAAAGTTAAGTGTTTACAAAGAGAAGTTTTCATGGATTAAAACCAAAGAATTAGATGATAGAATGGACGGAGAATTTTACAAAACAGATTTCATTTTAAACAACGAACATATAGATATTTTGAAAAATAATGGAGTACAAGTTCTAAGACTTAAAGATATTATTGATAAAGGCAGTTACGGTATTTTACCATCAAGTGATGATTACGGTAAGGGTGAAGTTGTACTGTTACGTTCAACAAATTTAAAAGAGTTTTAATAGATGATTCTGATGTAATAAAAGTACCTGAATGTTACTATAAAGAGAAAGTTCAGGTAAATGAAGGTGATATCCTACTTGAAATAAAGGGACAATGTTATTCAGGGGGGGCAATAGCAACAGAACTCAAAAATAAAACGATTGTAAACGGAAGTATTTACAAGTTCTCTGTTAAAAAGGGGTTTAATAATTACTATATTCTTGCTTATTTATTAAGTAAATCAGGGCAACTGCAAAAACAACAGAATTTGGCAAATAGTATAATTAGTTATCTAAGTATAGACTGTATTAATAACCTAAAAGTACCTGTTGTATCTATGGAAAAGCAACAAATTATAGGGGGGAAATATAAGGCTTATGTAGAACAAATGAACAAATCTAAACAACTAATTCAAGAAGCCAAACAGGACGTAGAAGACCTTATAGAAGGCAACTTTGATATGTCAAAAGTAAAAGCAAATAGTTAAAATTTTGTACAGAGCAAAGGCAGGTGAGACCTTTGGTAAACATAAATGAGTTGGTTAAAAGTTTAAACAGCCTATATGACTATGGAGAAATAAAAAAATAACACTGATTTACAATACCTTATAGACCAAAATTTTATTAGGCTCATAGAGGGCAGGCTGGTTATCACAAAAAAAAGTGGATTAAGTTCAGCGGAAAAGTAAGCAGGGAAGATTTTATAACATCCCTTCTCTGTTTCTATCCGCCTCTGTTACATAAGTTGCTGAAAAAAGTATACGAAGAGGCTTGTATTATAGGTCAGAGGGGGGGAGACGGTAAAGCCCTATATGAGTTTATAGACAGCATCCCTGATTTTGCTGAAACCATATTAAATATTAAGGATAAAGATATAGAAGAAACGGAAGAAATAAAGTCCTTTTATCAGGCTGTATTTAATGGGTATCCTCAATATCCTTCAATCCTTACAAAACTAAAAACCATGCAGTTGGCGGAGGATACAGAGGATGTGGAGTTATCACCGATGGGTAATAATCCTAATGAGATATGGGTACAAGGCAGGAGGATAACTTCATCTGTAAATCTCCCGAAGTTGAAGGATAAAAACAAGTACACCTTTACTCCCTATGAATATAAGGATTTTCCAGTGGAAGAGAAAGTAGCGGAGGTTCTTTCTTACCCATGGAAAACATTTTTAACAATACTATTAATGGTAGCCCTTGAATACCAGACTGCTGGTTTTGAAGGATTATCCATAAGACCCACGGACCATACCAACTACTATACAACCCAGCCTTTAGACTTTTACATCTTCAATACAAAGGGCAGGGAGATAAGGGTAGGAAGGCTTAATGATTTTGTATATGAGTTTTGCATGGAAATGATATGTACCTTTCCCAGATAAGGCTCCTGAAGTAAACAAGGTGGTTTTTGATATGATGGATGAGCAGAAAATTGATTTTAAAGATGGGGAATATGTCCTTAATGAAAAGTTTAAAGACCTGATATACTCAAAGGATATTATTATAAAAAAACCGTTCCAGAAAGTTTAAAAGCACCCTTAAAGATTGTGTAGAAAAGTTGAGGAATACATTATGATTATAAAAATAGGTACGGACAGATTTTGGGTAAAGGCATCCAATATAGAAAGATGGGCAGAAATTTTAAAATCCTTACCAAAGAAAATACCCTGCAGCAGTAAAAAAGATATAGCCAGGGACTATCTAGGTTATAAAGTTGATGAAAGTGGAAGAATCGTCAACGCTGATGAGGTATATGGCTTATTTGGTTTAGAGAAGGCGAAAGATTCGATAACAATTGTTGGATGTAATTTTATAAGAGCCAATGAAGTAGGATATGAACTCACTGATGGTGCTCTTGAACTCGTGGAGCGGTATAAGCGGAATGATGAATGGGAAAAGGTATTGGCAAAGCAGTTATTAAAATATTCCATAAGGGTTAGAAGTATTGTTTATGCAATGCTAAATGGCGGTTATCTAATTTTCGGAAAAGGATATATGGAAAACTTCGCAAAGGCTTATATAATCCTAAATGACAAGAAGTTTTACATTTTCAGCAGTAAGCCTGATGAAATGAACATTAATAGTTTAATGAAGGAGAATCAATCAAAGATATTAGGGAATTTTTGGAGAAAGGAACTTGATATTGGAGATGGGGGGGAAGAAATAGAATTTAGGGGGGGCGTTAATAAAGATTATCCTTCTTTAGGCTCCATGAGTACTTATTTAAAATACCAATGCTGTTGTTTGACTATTTAGGGTGGATTGTTGAAAGCGAAGATAGAAGGTACATCTTAGATAAACATAAGATAAAAGAGGATGTAGGTATTGATGTATATGAAAGTTTAGTAAATGAAGCCGATGTGGATGATATAGAAATATTACATAAATTAATTGAAGAATACTCGGATGCAAGGGGGGGATTTTTCCCAATAGGAATAGTAGGCTCCATATTGAAAAAGAAAGGTTGACAGTGAAAATACTATGGCAGAAGAACAATGGATTGACCATTACTTTGTTACGGGTATAAACAAAGGAAAGTTTATAATTAAAGACCATGAGCAGGGGGGGCAGCCCAGGCACGGCAGGGGGGGCTTGCTGGGGGGGAAAAAAAAGATTATCAATTAATTAAGTTGGAGATTAGAGATTAGGAGGGATGGATATGTCTATATGGGCTCCTTTCGGTACCAGCGATTTTCCGTTAAATCAGCCAATGGTAGGGCAAAAAGAGTTTTACGAAATTTTTAAAGGCTTTACGAAGACTATGAAAAGTGCAGGGATGGCAACTATTTTCCCGCTGATTTCAAAGTGGGGGGGTGTAGGTAAATCCCGTATCGGTTTCGAACTTATTTCAGAACCTCTTGGCATGGATAAGGGCTGGATTATTAATGAAGATGGCGTACAAAAGGAAGTGAGAATTTTCAAGCCGAATTTCGAAGATAAGGTTCTTCCGTTATACATAAGGTATTCCCAAATGTGCCATCCTGATTTAATTGGAGATAACTGGGTGGCTTACGGCATTTATACAGCGCTGTCCTATTTAAGCAGAGAATCCGATGGAAGCATTCAAGGAAAGATTATGGAAGCCATTCAAGATGCCTTATCTCCTGTAGGGTTTGATAGAAGCATCCTTGGAGATTTACTGCAAGTAGACAGGGTAAATTTAAATGAACTGGTTATAAACAAAGAAAAATTGGATGAACTAACCCGAAAAGGAATGGAGTATGTTAAGCAATTCGGTATTGAACATTTCCTTATTGTCTGCGATGAATTAGAAACAGCGGGGGGAAATTGCAAAGTATGGAATTGAAAAGAGAAGGAACTGGTAAACAAAATAGATGGAGAAGCAATTCAGGTAATTACAAGTGCTATAAAACATGAAGACCCGAGAAAGAAATATCCAGAGGTTTCCTATCTTCTTTTGTGTTCTACAGTTATAGGAGGAAGTATCCAAGGGATAGGTGCTTTAGACAGAAGAACGGAAATGTATGAAATGCTTCAGAATTCCTTTGCAGATATATCGGATTATATCGCTTATCTTAACAAGAAGGGTATGATACCAGAGTATCCAAAAGGACTGATAGAAGCAGCCTATACCATAGCAGGAGGTAATTTTGGCTGGTTTAACGTTATTATGCATAACGTAGACCAAAAGATGGAAGACAGTTCTGTCAAAAGAAACAGGATATATTTTTGAAGCCATATTAAACTCCAGCAACCGCTTTAAAGAAAGTTTGATTGATAAACCTGCTTTTGACTATATTCAGTGTGATGATAGATTCAGGCAGACTATTAAGCATGCTCTTTTAGAGCAAATCCCTAAGAAGAAAACAAACTATTCTGCGGAAGAAATAAATGCCATGATGGATGCAAAGGCAGAAGATGGCGAAAAGTTATTCAAAGAGTTTTACTGTGTGAAATTAGAAAAGGATGATTTGGCGGTTTACCTCAATTCTCAAGGCTACAAAAGAGAAACGGGAGATATATTTGTTAATAATTTTGGAAGCAGTTTTGATTTAGGCATACTTTTGAGAAGCCTAAAAACTTTTTTCTCTCAATGTAAAAGAAAATGAGTATATTGTGGGGGGGAAGGAAGAAGAAACATTTTTAGACCAGGTCAGGATGTTGTATCCGAAGGATGATATTGAAGAATCAGCAAGATATATCTATGGATATATCCTTGAAAAGATAGAAAAGAAGATATAAAAGAAGCAGAATATATTGGACCAAACTTTGCCTATTTAAGCCGCCTTGATAAAGGTATAGAGTAGAAAAGATGATTTTGGTTACGTTCCAGATACTGAAAAAAAACAAAGAGATTGAAGCGTTAATAAAAGAAAGAAGCAAAAATAGAAAAGAGGAAGTAAAAAGGGTTCTTTCAGGTGCCTGCAGGGCATTGGAAATAAACTACCCAGAAGAAAGTTTCTATACCATCAATGGCGTTGAATGTGTCAGGACCAAGGTAGAAGGAGGACCTTACCTTGATGTTCACGAGGACAGAATAGTAGATATTATCTGGGGGGGCAAGGATGAAGATAGATTAAAAGATGCACTGTTAGATAGCAGACTTTTAAAAGAAGGAGTTCATCCTGTTATTGTAATCTCTGATTCTGTTATTAGTGCAGAGTACACCGATAAATTTGTAAAAGAAAAGTATGAAGGCATAGGAAAGTGCTTGATATTTGTCAATATAACCAGACTTCAAAAGGATATTTTAGAGGTCATGTCCATAGATAAGGACATATTGGATATAAGGGAGAACAGGAATGTTATTACTTCTACCTTTAGGGATAGAATCAGAAAAATCAGGGACCATTTTAATTTAAAGGCAAGAGAATGGTTTGAAAAATTAGATGAGGAAGGCTGGATATTAAGACCTATCATCTATAAGAAACATGATGAGAAACAAATAGCGCTGCTGTCAAAGGCTTATAAGCGAATGCTCATCCAAAACCTTGATTTTGAGGAACTTGGAAGCAAAAAAAGATGTGAGATTGTCTGATGCAGAATATACGGAGTTAAAGAATGTTTTGAAATCAACTGCCATAGGCAGAATGAACGAGGGAAAAGGATATAAGGAAACAGGTTTATTCATTCATGAGGATGAAAATAGATACAGCATAAATATACCAGCCTGTATGAACAGAATACTGAAGTTTAATGGAAACAGCAACAAATCCATGGCTGATTACAGCAATAAATTTTTCTTCAGCCTTATACACGAGGTGAAGCCGAAACGCATTCTAGAGCAGTGGATAGAGTTTATGATGGGGCTAAATCTTTTGCTAAAAACCAAGGACGGTTTTATTGAGAGAATATCCAATTATGAGTTGGACGGCAGGTATTCTGTAGTTAAAAATGGCTGGAAGATGACTGCAAGAAAGAAATTGACAGCATGAAGAAGGTTATAAACGGTCCTTATTTGGATGTCCTTGAGAAGAATCAGGTACCTTATTATAAAGTACAACTTCAAGAGGCTGAAAAAAAATTAAGGACAGCATTAATGTTGATAAGTTATCAGAAAAAGATAATAAGAATATGGAAAACTTCAGAGATGTTATTTCGAAGATTGAGAAATTCCTTGGCATTTGCTACCAAGTATATGACAGTGATGGATGGAATAACATCAAAACCTATAATCCAAACATCATAAAGGATATTAAAATTGATGATAAGGAGAAGCCTTTGTGGTTTAGGGTAAGGCATATAAGATTGTTTATAGACTATATTAATACCTTAAAGGACCCAGCAGTAAAGAGCATTACGGATAAAATTGCAGAAATCAAGAAAAATTGTGAGTATGGCGGATTCATGCTTCCTATTTCTCCGATAACGAATATACTGCAAAAGTATTGTAATGAACTGGAGAACTCAACTGATTATGAAAAGATGACTATATCGGGTACAGGGACTATGGTTTCCTATATAAATACATTAGCATATAAGTTAAAAGATGGGGATTTTAGTGGAGCATATAAGCGAATTGAAGATATTCTTGATGCCTGCGGATTAGAGCCTATTGAGAACAATGAGTTAAAGTGGGCTAATGATAGAGGAATAATAGGTGAGTATAAGGCTATTTATAAGAATTTTACTTCTATCATTGACTGTTATAAGAAATTACCTGAAAGCAAAAGGTGGGTTGATTATTTTTCTGATGCTCCAGAAAAATTAAGGAATCATACCGAGGTGAAGAATTTAAGCAACTGTATTAAGGAAATAGAGTTATTTGTTAACGGCGGCCTTGAACAAGAGATTGAAGATAACGAGCCTGTTATGCTGAGTAAACCTGATGAATTTTTGGCGCTTCTTAAAAAGAGGGTAGAAGATATGCAGCAGTATGTAGGGCTTATTGAAGGCTATAAAACAAATGTAATGAATTTAGCAAGGACAAAGAAGAATGAGTTTTATGATAATTTGCTGATAAGTACCATAGATAAGATATGCAGAGTACAGGGAAAACCTCCCGTATCCGCACAAATAAATATGGAAGAGTACCCAAAAGAGGAAACTTATGCTGCCACAAAAGAAGCGATACAGAATAAAATGAATTTGCTTGCAAGTGAAGGTGAATCATTCTTTAAAACTCACCATTGATTAAGAAAACTACCTTTAGTTTCTTTAAGCACGTAGTGGAAAAGGATGGGGATATTAACTGGGATGACTACCTTGAGGAAAAGCGTGAGTTAGAATCGGTGAAACTCATTCGGACAAAGGTTGAGGTACTGTGATGGCTATTCAAATATTAGATGAATATAAGAATAGAACAGAATACAGGCTTCTTAAGGATTTTTATGACTGCCAGGTAGCCCAGATGAATTCACTGCAAACTGGGGGGGTCTTAGTTCTGCCTGGAATTCTATTAAGTAAACTAAACAAACAACAGTTAGACTTACTTAACACATGGCTGGAGGATAATAAAAACCAGTTAATACTTACACCTTCCTGGACCGAAATGAATTTAAAGGAAATCCTTCACTCGTCGGTAGATATAAGAATAAATAGAACAGATGATAATTATGAGGGAATTCCGATAGGCTTTTTGATTGATACCACTGTAAAAGATGTTGTATTTCAACAAAATGGGAAGAAATTTGGGATTCATTACAGGAAGAATACGGGAACAGGTCTAGTAACGGTAGTCACCCTACCGTTATTGGACTATAAAATGATTCAGTTAGAAGATAAATTAAAGGCTCTTTTTAATTCCCTGCTTGTTGCTGAGGATGTTAAACAAGAATCCTTGGTAGAAACAAAAGATTTTATATTAGATGATATTCATATTTATTTGATTATCCTGACAGGGGGGGCTGGTATTGATTTAAGTCAGTGTCTGTCAAGTATAATTCATAAATATTTTGGAGTTTTGATTGATGAAGAAACTGCTAAGCAAGGATATCAAGACCTGATAGCAAATCAATATATTAACGAGAATGGATTGTTGAGCAAGGGTATGACTGTAGTAAAAGAAAGGAAATTGAAATCCTTTATCAATGCTGTAAAACAAAGGGGAGAAAAAGAAGATGGATGGATTTAAAGAAAATAGTACTCCACTATCCCAAAGCATAGTGGCTAATATTCAATTAGGCCTTCCAGCCACAGTATCCAAATTAGCATCCAAAATGAGGTTCATTGATAAAATAGCCCCCCCTGCCCTAAAGGAAAGTGGGGGGGTGGTTAGGAATATAGAATTAATAACCCCCCCTCTTACTATCAAGGCATCAGGTATTGCGGCAACCAATAGGACTTCCAGTGCATTTGGCGGAATGTTATATGTTGCTGGAGCAGTAAGGCAGGACATACTCATAAGTGAAGGTTCTATTTATAAAACAAGACAGGAAAGTATCGTTGATGTAGATGAGATAGATGATTTGGATAATCAGAAAAGTTGAAGTTTATAGATATTATCAATGTCTATAAACTCCTGTCTGACTTAATGGAAGATGATGAAAAACCCGAATTAGTTTTGATGGATGTACCTTTAGTACTTGAGCGTTCGGATGCTCCCATTGAAGATAGAAAAGATACTATAAAAGTTTATGATAAATGCAGGGAGATTATAAAGTTTTTCTGGGATAAATATAAGGATATGGTATACCCATTTAATGAAAATGGAATTAAAATTGCATCAGTAGGAACAAAAAGGTTTGGTGCAATTATATATGCACTTACTGAGGATAATTTAGTCTATATTCCAGATGATGTGGACAATAGCATAATTAAAAAGATGGAGAAACTAATGCCCAAAATTCAAGATGTAGGTATTAAAAGGCTGCTAACAGGTATTCTTGTAAAAAGAACAAGGACAGCAGCATTTCAATATGACGGATTAAATAAGGATAATAGGCTGGAACCTGAAACTTTACGGGATGTGGGGGGGTTAATAGGTATGCATGTTAAAGCAGGAAACACTACACCGCCACTTTTGGTAGAAGTATTAGGGAATGTAAAAGATTGGTCATCTGAAATGCTGGATGAACTGGCTTCTCAAATTATATCCCTGATTGCCTTTGACCAGAAAAAAAGCACTACCGCTGCCGTTATGGTATGCCAAATATGCTTTGAAGCCAGTCGAGGCAACAAATAAAGGGAAAAATGTAATTTTAGAATACTATAAAACACAAGCCAGGGAGATGCTCCAAAATGAGGCATTGGAAAGCATTTGGAAAGAAGATTTGGATGTGTTTGAGGATTAAGGAGAAGAGGTGATTGTAGTGGATAAATATATAGGCAAACTTATCGGAAATACGGGCAATCCTAATGATTTAAAGATTGCTCTCGAAAATAGTTTTCTGCTAAAAGAGGAGAGTTTGTAAAATCAAGCATAGAGAATCGGAAGAAGACGGGGGGGATACATACGTTCTCGGGAGAATTGTATCCATATCCAGGAGCAATATTTTATATAATTCCAATATGGGGGGGGAGGGGGGCTATCATCTCTTGAGATACTACCAGGTGCCCAAGTTACTGGGGGGAGACTTTATTTGGGACTATAGAACTGGTAGGGTATAGGGATAACTATGGACAGATAAAAGTACCTAGGCGACCCCTTAACCCAGGGGGGAAAAAGTATATGGTGTTGACTATGAGTTTTTGTCAAAGTTTTATAAGTTTGATGAGAATACAAGCATTAACATAGGTAATTTGATTGGATACGACAAGGGAAGTAATATAGTTCCTGTTTATCTCAATGTAAACAAACTGGTTACAGAGCATTTGGCTGTGCTGGCAATGACAGGTTCAGGGAAATCATATACTGTGGGTAGAATTATTGAGAGACTTGTAGCAGAAATGAATGGAACAGTAGTAGTTTTTGACGTTCATGGAGAATATGGAAAAGCATTTGAAAAGGGAGAGATACATTTTAATAATAATCTTAATTTATTGAGGATGAGAGGGAAAGAGGAGTATTCAAAGGATTCAGGAAAATTTAATAGAAATGCAGAATGCAGGTGGTGGAATAAAAGTTTATACTCCGCAGATTGATTCCTTTGATTATAAATATAGTGCAAAAAATCATCATTTGGCCCTGCAATTTGATAGATTTGATATGGATGATTTGTCCTCCATTCTTCCAGGTTTAACAGAAGCCCAGGAAAGAGTATTAGATGTTGCAATCAGGTATTGGAAAGCGAAGTACAATAATCCTCCTCGGGATATTCAGGATTTAACATATCTCCTTTCTGACGAACAGGGGGGGCTTGAGGAACTAAAGAATTGGGACAATTTGACTGAAGGTGAAGCCAAAGCGCTCAACAATAGAAGTGCAGCAGTGGCTTCCATGAAATTAACCCGAGTGATAAATGAAGCGAAGAGTTTTACACAAGGGCTATTGGTGAACCGACAGATATTTATGAAATGATTGGGGGGGAAAAGGAAAGAGCGTGGGAAGGCTTGTAATTATAGACTTGCAAGGCTTATCTGACGATGCTAAACAAATTATAACAGCATTGATATCCAGTGAGATTATGAGGGCAGCATCAGATAAAAAAAGGCAAATAAGGCCCTGTTTCCTTGTTTATGAAGAGGGCATAATTTTGCACCTGCGGGGATTCCGAGCATATCT
>JMBX01000201.1_pt1 | contig 16472 bp, 26 predicted proteins | sample 616521 | NCBI WGS metagenome assembly JMBX01 (sample SAMN02727906, study PRJNA239997) | anaerobic digester metagenome | biome: anaerobic digester; isolation source: mesophilic anaerobic digester inoculated with municipal waste water sludge... | place: Germany: Bielefeld University, CeBiTec ...
TTTTTCTTTAAATCGTCTTTTACTTCATCCCAAATAGCTGCTCTTTTAAGACTCTTTTCAACAATTTCATCTAAAACAGATTTATTTTTTTTATATTATGAGTTCTAGGACCATAGGCAATATTATCATATATACTCATTTGAAAAGGATTAGGTTTTTGGAAGACCATACCCACTCTTTTTCGTAATAAATTAACATCTACATCCCTGTCAAATATATTTTTATTATCTAAAACAATATCTCCAGTAATTCTGCAACCTTCCACTAAATCATTCATACGATTTAGGCTCTTTAAAAGAGAAGATTTACCGCAACCAGAAGGACCTATAAAAGCTGTTATTTCATTTTTTTTAATATCCATATTTATATCTTTTAAAGCGTGAAAATTATCATAATATAAGTCTAAGTTTTTTTATAATTATTTTACTCATTGTATCCTCCTTTCCCTAGCTTGTTACTTAAATAAGTTGATAATCCATTAATAATAAGGACTAAAATTAAAAGAATTACTCCTGTTCCATAGGATTCATTTACATGTATCCCTTCCGTTGATAATAAATACATATGAAGGGATAGTGTTCTACCTGATGAAAATAATCCATTAGGTATTTTGGCAACAGTACCTAAGGTATACATCAATGCAGCTGTTTCTCCAACAATACGACCTATGGATAATATTACTCCTGAAAGGATTCCAGGCATAGCCACAGGTAAAACAATTTTAAATATGGTTCTAAGTTTACCAGCACCAAGGCCAAAACTTGCTTCCCTAAGACTATCATCTACAGATAATAAGGCTTCCTCTGTAGATCTTATAATAAGAGGAAGAACCATTATGGCAGCAGTTAAAGTACCAGCTATTAAAGAATATTGAAATCCCAACCTTATAACAAAGAATAACATTCCAAACAACCCAAAGACTATGGAAGGTATTCCTGATAGGGTTTCTGTAGTAATCCTAATTATTTCCACCAATTTATTTCCTTTTTTAGCATATTCTATTAAATAAAACCCTGTAAATATTCCTATTGGTGTAGCAATAATAAGTGTAAGAAAAACTATCATAATAGTAGTTATTATTGCTGGAAACAAAGACACATTATCAGAAGTATATTTAATTTCAAATAAAGAAGGCTTTAAATTTGGTATTCCTCTAATCAAAATATATCCAACTATAAAAAAATAGGATTCCAAAAGTTAAAAAAAAGCAGCAAGTTTAATTATATATCTAATAAATTTATTCAATTTAAAGTCCTCCTTTTAACTATAAAAAAAAGAGCCCATTTATAATAAGAATAAAAACAAACAAGACAACAGCTGTTGCAATAAGGGCTTCCCTATGAGCATCAGCTGCATAGGCCATATCCATTACTATATTAGTAGTAAGGGTACGAACACCTTTAGTAATTCCTTGAGGCATTCTAGCTTGGTTTCCTGCTACTAATATTACAGCCATGGTTTCCCCTATGGCACGACCTATTCCCAAGATAATTGAAGATATAATTCCTGATTTTGCAGCAGGTAATACAACGGATACTATTGCCCTTTCGTGGCTAGCACCTAAAGCTACACTTCCTTCATAATAACTTTCTGGAACAGCTCTTATGGCTGCTTCAGAAATACCAATTATAGTAGGAAGTATCATAATACCTAAAAGAATAGATGCAGAGATTATATTCATACCAGTTCCACCAAAGAAATTTCTAATTACTGGAACTAACGCAGTTAAAGCAAAAAAAACCATATACAATAGATGGAATTCCTGCCATAAGATTGACACTAGGTTTAAGAAATTTATATAATCTTTTATTAGCAAATTTTGAAAGATAAGTTGCAGTTAAAACCCCAACAGGAACACCTATAATAACGGCTCCAATGGTAACATATAAGGAGCCTAAGATCATAGGAAGTATCCCATAAGAAGGGGGAGAATTGGAGGGTTTCCATTGTGTCCCCCCCAATAGAAAGTTTTTTTAGACCATAGGATTTTATAAAAGGAACTCCTCCACTAAAGATGAATACACAAATCAGCACAATAGAAATAATTGATGTCATAGATGATAAAATAAAAATGCCCTTCATAAAACTTTCAAATGATTTATTCTTCATGTTATCCCCCCCTACTTTATTATTTCATCCCAACTAGTAATTTCTCCAGTATAAATAGACTTTACATTGTCTAAACTTATATCTTCTACTATGTTTTCATTATTTACTATTACAGCTATACCATCTATAGCGACTACTTCATAGGACAATTTTTCCTTTTCAGAGTCCTTTAAATCTCTAGAAGCCATTCCAATATCTGCACTTCCTTCTATGGCTGATTGCATACCAGCTGAAGAACCAGTAGATTGAATTTCAATAGATACACTTGAGTGCAATCCTTCATAGGCTTCTGCTAATTTTTCCATTACAGGAGTTACTGAAGTAGAACCAGCAACTACTAAATTACCTTCTTGATTTGATCCATCATATGGCGATAAATCAGTACTTACTTGAACATATCCCTCTTCTACCACTATTGCTTGTCCTTCTGAACTTAGAATAAAGTCTAGGAAGTCTTTTCCTAAAGGACTTAAATTATCTTGATATGCTACATTAAAAGGTCTTGCAATTCTATAAGAACCATTTTGAACATTATTAGATGTAGCTTCAGCTCCATTGACATTGACAGCTTTTACTGTATCGTTTAATGAACCTAGAGAAATGTATCCTATTGAATATTTGTCACCTTGTACAGTAGTCATAACAGCATTTGTACCATTTTGTATTATAGCTTCATCATAGGTCCTATCTACTTCATTGCCTTCGGCGTCTTTTTCAAGCACACCTACTATTTCTACAAAAGCCCCTCTAGTGCCTGAACCATCTTCCCTACTTACTACATTAATAGTTTAGAAGTATCAAATTCTCCTAAAGTTTCAGATCCAGAAGAATCCTCAGTTGGAGTACACCCAACAATAAAACTAAAAATCATAATTACCATTAAACTTAAACTAATTGTTTTTTTTCATATTATTAATCTTCCTTTCAAATTTATTTCTTAAATTTATCTCATCTTTATGATAAAATATAAATGTAAATCTAATGTATAGGCAATGTAAAGATTATGTAAAGTTTTATTTATACAACTCTTGGCGGTCAATTATTTTCCACAATATTAGTTGCATAGATTGTACAATAGTGGTATAATGTTTAAGATAATCCTTGCTCTATAGCATATATAGAGCCGATAGTCCATAGGGAGGTGAAGTAAATGAGAAAATATGAAGCTATTTTTATCTTTTTACCTAATGAAGAGGAAGAAAAAAAAGAGCTCAGCTGCTTGAAAGATTTAAAGGCATAATCGAAGAAGATGGTAACATTTCAAAGGTTGATGAGTGGGGGGGAATAAGAAAATTAGCATATTTAATTGACGATATAGCTGAAGGATATTATGTTTTAATGAACTTTGAATCAACACCAGAGGTTATTACGGAATTAGATAGGATTGCAAAGATTTCTGACAGCATTATGAGACACATGATCATTAGAGAAGACTAATAATCTAAGGATGGTGATATAATGAATAATGTTGTATTAATAGGTAGATTAACTAGAGATCCAGAATTAAGGTATATTCCTAACTCTGGTACTCCAGTGTCCACATTCACATTAGCAGTAGATAAACAATTATCTAGAGATAAAAAAACAAGAAATGGAAGCTAGAAACCAGCCAACAGCTGACTTTATAAATATTGTAGTATGGGGGGGAAGAATGGCCGAGAATTGTGCTAATTACCTAAATAAAGGTCTATTAGTAGCAGTACAAGGAAGAATTCAAACAGGTAGCTATGAAGCCAAAGATGGAAGCAGAAGATATACTTTTGAAGTAGTAGCTAATAATGTAGAATTCTTAGAGTGGGGGGGAGATAACAAAAATAATACATCAGATTTTGGCTCCCGAGATACTGATTTTTCAGGCATAGAAGGTTTCCATCCAACTGACAATGATGATATTCCATTCTAGAAGGAGGGAAAAAAAAGATGCAAAGAAGATTTAAACCAAGAAAAAGGATCTGTAGTTTTTGCGCAGATAAAACAGAAAAAAATAGATTATAAAGATATAAACAAATTAAAAAAAATATGTAAATGATAGAGGAAAGATTCTTCCAAGGAGAATCTCTGGTAATTGCTCAAAACACCAAAGAGAACTAACTACAGCTATTAAAAGAGCTAGACAAGTAGCATTATTACCATACAGTGCTGATTAAGAGAGGAATATCCTCTCTTTTTTCATTTGACTTATTAAATCATACTCTGTATTATTTTAATAAGACCTTTTTTTAACTAAATAGATTATAATAAAGGTGGGGGGGTATATAGTGAATAGTCAAGAAATAGATATTATTAGAAATATGAAGACTGTAGAATGGTTAAAATCTGAATTGTTGTCTAATATAGCATATTTACATAAGCTCTTTGTCAATAATGAAGATAATAGCAAAGAAAATATAGAGGATGTTATTTCCAATATAATATTAGAATCTTATGTATTGGGAAATAGATTAGGAATAAATTATAAGGATATTGACTTAGTTTTAAAAGAAAATATTAGATTAAACTTAATAAAGGAACATAAGATTGAAAAGTGGTATGGTGATCTTAGCCAATTATTAGAGCATATAGAATCTAGAGAGAAATAGGAGGAGAGATATTTGAATTATGACGACAAAATTAAAAAAAAGAACATTAGAAACAATCCTTCTAATTGTCATTATGAGCTTATATACGATATTTGGCTTATATTATATTCCATATATATTATTGTTGTTCCCTGCGCCATTTATAGCTTATAGTATTAAAAATGGTATAATACCTAATATAATAAATATGATTATAACAGGTATAATAGTAGGATTAGTAGATTCCTTTGGAGCTACGATTATTTTGCTTATTGCTTTTATTCCTATAACCTTTGTATCATCCTATCTTATTAAAAAAAGAAGGAGCAATGCAGAAATCTTGGGAATTTCTGCAGCAGTATTTTTCATTTCTATATTAATAATCTTAAGCTTTGTAGATGCAGGTGGAGGTGGATTTATAGCCCTATTAGAAGAGGGATTTAAACAATTATTGTCTGCCCAATTAGAGATGATAGAGGATATGGATTTAACCTCTTATCAATTTTTAGAAGCTAAGGAATTATTAGAAAATGCATATAAATATTTATTATTAATAATACCAGCTATATTATTGATTATGTCATTAGTGGTAAGTTATTTAAACTGTCTTTTATCTTCCATAGGATTAAAGAAAATGGGTATTGGAATAATTAATATTCCCAAGTTTTCTAGATTTAGATTACCTAACAATGTAATACCAGGTATTATAGTTATGTTTTTAGGTGTATATATTATGAATAAATTAGAAATGCCCTACTATGAAACGGTACTTATTAATTTAGTAGTATTAGTTGGATTTATGTTTATTATTCAAGGATTATCTGTAGTAGATTACTTTTTTTATTAAAATCAGGATATTTCCTTTAATTAGAGTAATATTGTATTTATTATTTTTATTTAATTCTCCAATAGTAACTGTAATATCTATACTAGGATTTATAGATACGATTTTTGATTTAAGGAGAATAAAAAAAATCTAAATCCTAATAGGAGGATTACTATGAATGGTAAAAAGATGTTCCATTGGTCAGATAGTAAATTATATTTAATTATTGTAGGTGTTTTAACAGTACTAATAGGAATTTATGAACCTGTCCTTGGAATGATAGCGGGGGGGTTGTCATTCTTTTATTTACTATATTATTCTTACATTCAGGCAAATAAAAAGAATAAAGAAGTAAATAAACATATAGAAACATTATCTAATGATTTTGAATCTGCTACAAAACATGCTATTTTCAATATGCCCTTTCCATTGGTGATATTAGATGAGAAGGGAACTATACGATGGTATAATACACCATTTTTAGATATGATTATAGAAGAAGAGATATTAAATGAAAGGATATATGATTTAGTACCAAATTTTTCTTTAGAAGATCTATTAAACACTAAAGAAGGAAACTCCTTAGAACTTAAATATGATGGTAAGAACTATTTAGTTTATCCTAATTTTGTAGACCATAGAAAATCATCAACTTCTAAAAATAAAATCATAATACTATACTGGGTTGATAATACGGATTATGTAGACTTATTAGAAATATATAAAAATGAACAAACCATAGTGGTATTAGCATATGTAGATAATTATGATGATGTAAAAAGCAATACTCCTGATATCAATAGACCTATGTTGCTTGCAGAAATAGATAAAAAAAGTTGTTGAATATTTCTCTAGGTATAATGGTTTAGTTAGAAAATATGAAATGATAATATTTAATAATAATAGATAATTTTGCATTGGAAAAAAAATTCAAGAGAAAAAATTTGATCTTTTAGATGAAATGAGAGAGTTGAATATTGGAAACAAAATCCCTATAACCTTAAGTATGGGCATTTCTGCCACAGGGGGAAAGTTTAGCCCAATCTCAGATAAATGCAAAGGCAGCCATTGATATTGCCTTAGGTAGGGGGGGTGGAGACCAAGCAGTATTAAATAAAAAAAGGAGCCTTTGACTTTTATGGTGGAAAATCTAAAGCTTTAGAAAAAAAGAAATAAGGTAAAAGCTAGAGTCATAGGCTATGCCCTTAGGCAATTAATAGATCAAGCGGATCAAGTTTTATAATGGGACATAAAACCCAGATATGGATTCTTTGGTTCAGCTATAGGAATATTAAGGGGAGTTCAAATAGAGATAAAAGGGATATATAGTATCTAGTGGTGAAATCCTTCTATTGAAAATTTATATGATAAGATGCGTAGAGAACAACCTAAACTTTTAGATTTTATAATAACTTCAGAAGAGGCTGAAGAAATAATAAATGAGGATTCCCTAATAATTTTAGTAGACAACCATAAGCCTAGTTTTACAGAAGCACCAGAATTATTAGAATTAGTGGAAAAAGTTGTAATAATAGATCATCATAGGAGAGGGGGCAGAATTTGTAAAAGACCCTGTTTTAATATATTTAGAACCCTATGCATCCTCTGCCAGTGAGTTAGTCACAGAAATCTTATCTTATATGAGTGACAATATAAATTTAACTAAATTTGAAGCAGAGGCACTATTAGCTGGAATTACAGTTGATACTAAGAACTTTAGTTTTCAAACAGGTGTAAGGACCTTTGAAGCTGCATCCACATTAAAAAGAGCAGGGGGGGCTGATACTACATCTGTAAGACAATTGTTTAAAGATGATTTTGATACATTTTTATATAAAGCAGAAGTAATAAGGGCTTCTAGAATTATCTTTGATAAGATAGCAATAGGTAGGCTAGAAATAGAAACTGAAAATTCTCTATTAATAGCTGCTCAATCTGCCAATGAATTATTGGATATTAACGGTGTAGAAGCATCCTTCGTCTTAACATATGTAAGCGATAGAGTTCATATATCTGGCAGATCCCTTGGAAATATTTCTGTTCAATTAATATTAGAGGATTTAGGAGGAGGAGGGCATTTAACTAGTGCAGGAACCCAATTAAGCGGTATTTCCATTGAGGAAGCTGAAGAAAAGTTAATAAAAGCCATAGAAAAACATTTAGAGGAAGGTGAATAATAATGAAAGTTATATTATTAAAAGATGTAAAATCATTGGGAAAAGCAGGTGAATTAGTAAATTCTAAACCAGGATATGCAAGGAATTATTTATTGCCGAAAGGATTAGCTATAGAAGCAACTCCAGAAAATGTTAAAAAGTGGAAAGAAGAAATGAGTGAGTTAAAAGCAAAAAGGCAAGAAGAAAAAGAAGAAGCACTAAAACTAAAAGAAAAAAAATAGAAAATATTACTGTGGAATTAAAGGGAAAAGGTGGAGAAGGTGGAAGACTCTTTGGTTCTATTACATCTAAGGATATTTCCGATGCTTTAAAATCCAAACATAAAATAGATATAGATAGAAAGAAAATAGAATTAAAAGATAATATTAAAACAGCCGGAATTACCAATGTTGACATAAGGGTATATCCAGAAATTACAGCTAATTTAAAAATCAATGTTACTATAGAATAGTAGGTGATAAATTGTGGAAGGTCAATTAATAGGCCGTGTTCCTCCCCCCCATAGTATAGAAGCAGAGCAATCAGTATTAGGTGCTATGATTTTAGATAAAGAAGCCATAAATGAGGCCATAGAAATAATTCGCCCAGATGACTTTTATAAAGAAGCCAATGCTGAAATATATGAAGCTATAATAACTTTATTTAATAAAAATGAACCAGTAGATTTAATTACCTTATCTGAAGAATTAAAAAAGAAGGGGGGGAACTTTAGAGAATATAGGTGGAGTCACTTATTTGGCTAATTTATCTAGTGGAGTAGCAACTACTGCAAATACTAAATATTATTGTAAAATAGTAGAAGAAAAATCTATTTTAAGAAAATTAATTAAATCTAGTAATGAAATAATGGGAAAAGCCTATGAAGATTCAGAAGATGTCAATGTTATAATTGAGAAAGCAGAAAAGGAAATTTTCGATATCACTCAAGGAACTCAAAGGGAAGGTTTTTCTCCCATTAGTGAAGTTTTATTAGATAGCTTTGCTAAAATTGAAGAAATGGCAGCAAACCAAGGAGGACTAACAGGTCTTACAACAGGATTTATAGATTTAGATAATAATCTCTCAGGCTTACAGAATTCAGATTTAATCTTATTAGCAGCTAGGCCATCTATGGGTAAAACTGCCTTTGGTATAAATATTGCTACCAATAGCGCCTTAAAAGCTAAAGCTAATGTGGCTATATTTTCCTTAGAAATGTCTAAAGAACAATTGGTACAAAGAATGATAGCAGCCACTGCCCATGTAGACCTTCAAAAGATTATCAGTGGTAGATTAACAGAAGATGAATGGTTACAAATAATAAATTCAATGGGTCCATTATCCCAGGCAAATATATTTATAGATGACACAGCAGGTATATCTTTAATGGAAATGAAGGCTAAGTGTAGAAAATTAAAGATGGAAAAAGGATTAGATTTAATCTTAATTGACTATTTACAATTAATGCAAATGGAAGGATACAAGGAAAACAGACAACAAGAGATATCTGCCATATCTAGAGGATTAAAGGGTTTAGCCAAAGAAATGAATTGTCCAGTAATAGCTCTTTCTCAGCTTTCCCGTGCACCAGAGTTAAGATCAGATCATAGGCCAATATTATCTGACTTAAGGGAGTCTGGAGCCATAGAGCAGGACGCAGACGTTGTATTATTTCTATATAGAGATGAATACTATAATGAAGATTCTGAAAAGAAAAATATAGGAGAATTAATAATAGCTAAGCATAGAAATGGTCCTACAGGAACCATAGAATTAGTATGGAAAAAGGAATTTACAAAGTTTCTTAATAAAGAGAATTTTATTAGAGAAGAATAAACTAGTATTAGAAAATAGATAATAATAATTTACTTCGGGATTCCCCCCCGAAGTAATAATTTATTAGGAGATAAATATGAAAATAGAAGGAAAAAAAATAATCATAAGGCCTTTACAGCTAAATGATGTATATTATATGAGAAATTGGGGTTATCATGATAATCCTTTATTAGGAGATTATAATTTTCCTATTTTAACAGATGATGAGATAAAACAGTGGTATAAAATAAAGACCCGTTCTTTTTTTCAATAAATATTTTTCAGTATTTAATAAAAAGGATATATTAATTGGATATCTGGGAATAAAAGATATAAAGAGGATAAGGAGAGAATCTACCTTAGGAATAGTATTTGATCCTAATTATGTAGATCAAGGATATGGTACTGAAACATTAAAATATTTTTTTTAAAATATTATTTTAATGAAATGAAAATGAGAAGAATGTACTTAGAAGTTGCAGAATTCAATCAAAGAGCTTATACAGTATATAAAAAAATGGGTTTTAAACCTGTAGCATATTATTTAGATGAATTCTTTGATTCTAATTTGGATTTAAATGGTAGCCATTATTTAGATGTAAAAAGTAATTTTGTAATAACGGATAAAAAGATATATAATTATATTTACAAAATGAAATTAAATAAAAAGGATTTTTTTAGTAAGGCTTCAATGATATTGAATGAATTATGGAGTTGATAAGATGAGTTTTTCTTTAGAAACAACGGATATGGACTTAGGTGATACTCCTATAGAGAATATATTTATAAATGACTATATGCCTATGGCTAATGGAACATATGTAAAAGTATATCTTTTAGGATATAAATATGCTTATGATAGGGATGCAAGAATAGAGGTAAATAATTCCACAATAGCAAAACATTTAAATATTCCCTTAGATGATGTATTAAGGGCTTGGGATTTTTGGGAAAGTAAAGGAATTATTGAAAAAATCCCAAGGGATAATAATGATGGAATAAATTATAAAGTTAAATTTTTGAACTTAAAACAATTATACATAAAAAAAACAATATAGGATTATTTAATCAAGATAAAGAAGAAATTAAAACCTATAGATATACTACAGAAGATTTAATAGATGCCAATAAGGTACCTGAAATTAATAATATGTTTAATACAATAGATTATATAATGAGAAGACAAACAGTACCAATGGAAAAGCAAAAAAAATATTAAGTTGGATAAATGATTATAATATGAATCCCGATGTTATAGAAAAGGCATTTTTTTTATGGTGTCGAAAGAAGAGGTATTAGAAAAATAAATTATATAGAAGGTATTGTGAGAAATTGGTATGATGAAGGATTAACTAATATGGAAGCTATTATGGAGTCCTTTAAAACTAAGGATGAAAAATACTATAGATATCAAAAGGTTATGAAATCCTTAGGATTAGATAAAAGGCCTATTAGAGAAGATGAAATGGAATTAATAGATAAATGGTTTGAAGAGTATAAATTTACCATAGAACTTGTACTAAAGGGCTGTCATCGGGATAAAAATCCAAACCTAGTGTTGAGTATGTAAATGGAATCTTAAAATCCTGGTATGAGAAGGGGATAAGAAAAGTAGAAGATATAGAACTACTAGATAAAAAAAGAGGACAAAAAAAGAATATAAACCTAAAAAAAGCTTATAATACGAAAATAAAGACAACTACAACTAGATTTCATAATTTTGAGCAAAGGACAGATAAATATACGTCAGAACAATTAGAAGAAATAGCCAAAAGGAAAAGAATTGCCTATAGTCAAAGGGCAAAAGGAGAAGCATAGATATGTATAAAGATATGTTAAAGGATATTCTTATTGAATATGAGAGAAAAAAAAGATAGACAAGAAAAAGCTAAAAGAGAAAGAATTATAGAAGTCTATGAGAAAATTCCAGCTATAAAAGGAATTGATGAAGAGATATTTCAAGCAGGTCTTAATATATCTAAAAGCATAATAGGAAATCCAGATAACTATAAAAAAAGATATAGAAAAAGGAAAAGAAATCATAGAAAAATTAAAAATGGAAAAGGCATATTTACTTACAGAGTCGAATATTCCCTTAGATTATATGGAAGTAAAATATGAATGCCAGTCTTGTAAAGATACAGGATATTTAGATAATGGAGATAAATGTAATTGTCTTAAGCAGGCATTAGTTTCTAAAGCATATAAGATGTCTAATTTAGAAAATGTATTAGAAAAGCAAAATTTTAAGAACTTTAAAATAGATATCTTTAAAGATGAACCCTTTGAGGGAGAAACTATGACTCCTAGAGAAAATATGACTGATATTGTAGGCATAGCAGAAGGCTTTATAAATAATTTTGATGAAAACAATGGACAAAATTTATTATTTTATGGAACTACTGGATTGGGAAAAACATTTCTTTGTAGTTGTATTGCTAAGTCTCTTTTAGATAAAAATAAAATTGTAATCTATCAAACAGCCTTTACTATTTTAGAGATATTAGAAAGTAGAAGATTTGGAAAAGGAGATAAAAGATTAGGAGAATACCAATATGATCTTTTATTTGATTCAGATTTGTTGATAATAGATGATTTAGGTACAGAAATCTCTAATACATTTACCAATGCAGAGATATTTAACATCGTAAATACAAGGATTATAAAGGGTAAAAAGACTATAATATCTACTAATTTGACTCCAAAAGAAATATCTGAAATCTATACAGATAGAGTTTTTTTCAAGGATATTAGATAAGTTCTTGCCATTAAAGTTTTATGGTAAAGACTTAAGATGGGAGCAATATAGCGAATAGTAGAGGAGACCCTTGGTCTCCAGTGAACAGTGAACAGTAGGGGAGACCTTTGGTCTCCAGTGAATAGTGAATAAGGATTGGGGGGTGGTTTAGCTGGAAAATAAAAATTCAAGTAATAAAGTACAAGCTTATTTTGTAAAGGTGCTAAATGGCATGGCATTAGGCTTGTTCTCTTCATTGCTTATAGGATTGATTATTAAACAAATAGGAACTTTATTTGATTTAGACCTATTAATAAATTTTGGTAATTTAGCTCAAAAACTTATGGGGGGGCCTGCTATTGGTGCAGGAGTTGCATATAGTGTAGGAGCTCCTCCCTTAGGCATATTTGCATCAGTAGTATCAGGAGCTATTGGAGCTGGCAGCATCAGCTTTGAAGGTACATCAGCTATAATAAACATAGGAGAACCTGTAGGTGCATTTGTAGCTGCTTTAGTCGGTGCAGAATTTTCTAAAATAATAAAGGGAAAAACAAAAGTAGATATAGTGTTGGTACCAATATCTACAATATTAATTGGAGGACTTACAGGCCATTATATAGGTCCTTTTATGTCAGCTTTTATGGATTATATAGGAGCATTTATTAATATGGCAACAGAACTTCATCCAATACCTATGGGAATAATAGTTTCTGTAGTAATGGGGATCATCCTTACTTTACCTATTAGTTCTGCAGCTTTAGCCATATCCTTAAAATTATCTGGTTTAGCAGCAGGAGCTGCTACAGCGGGATGTGCAGCAAATATGATAGGATTTGCAGTAGCTTCTTATAAAGAAAATGGATTTGGAGGTTTTATAGCTCAAGGAATAGGTACTTCTATGTTACAGATTTCTAATATAGTAAAAATCCAAAGATATGGATTCCAGCAATAGTATCCTCTGCTATATTAGGCCCAATATCTTCAGCAGTATTAAAGATGGAAGGAAACATGATAGGTGCAGGAATGGGTACCAGTGGCTTAGTAGGGCAATTTGCAATAATAGATACTATGGGTACATCTTCAAAGGTTTTAATAATGATATTACTTATGCATTTTATTTTGCCAGGAATAATATCCTACATAGTATCAGAATGGATGAGAAAAAAAGGGATATATAAAATCAGGAGATATGAAATTATAGATAATTAGAAAAATAGGGAAAAAAACCCTATTTTTTTATTTATGCGAAAATGTTTTCAAAAAAAATTTTGACAAATTATTGTCACGGTGATAAAATATTATTACAAGCTAAAGAAAGAATATTTAGAATTGGCTAAATATTCGTAACAAACATAAAATTTATGGGAGGTAATAAAATGGCTGTTAAGTATGTACCAGAACCTTTTAGAATCAAGATGGTTGAAACTATCAAGATGATGAGCAGAGAAGAAAGAATTAAGGCAATGGAAGAAGCCAAGTACAATATGTTTAATCTAAAGGGAGAAGATGTTTATATTGACCTTTTAACAGATAGTGGAACCAATGCCATGAGCTCAAAACAATGGGCAGGTGTTATGGAAGGTGATGAAGCCTATGCTGGAGCTAGGAGTTATTATAAGCTAGTAGAAGCAGGGCAGGATTTATTTGGTTATAAATTTATTCAGCCTGTTCACCAAGGTAGAGCTGCAGAAAAAGTACTATTTCCATTGAAGATGGGAAAGGGTAAAGTAGCTATTTCTAATATGTTTTTTTTGATACTACAAGAGCCCATGTAGAGTTAGCGGGAGCAAGGGCTATAGATTGTGTAGTAGCTGAAGCTAAAGATCCATCACATAGAGCCCCATTTAAGGGAAATATGGATGTAAAAAAAAGATGGAAGAAATCATTAAAGAACATGGTGCAGAAAATGTTGCAATGATAGTTATGACAATAACTAACAACTCAGCAGGTGGACAACCTGTTTCCATTCAAAACTTGAAGGAAGTCTATGAAGTAGCTAAGAAATATAATATTCCTGTAAATATAGATGCAGCTAGATTTGCTGAAAATGCTTACTTTGTTAAACTTAGAGAAGATGAATTTAAAGATAAATCCATAAAAGAAATCGTAAAAGAAATGTTTAAATATGCAGATACATTTACTATGAGTGCTAAAAAAAAGATGCTATAGTTAATATGGGTGGACTTATTGGTATAAAAGATGACGAAGAATTATATCAATTAGTTAAAGGAAATACTATTTCCTTTGAAGGATTTGTTACCTATGGTGGATTAGGTGGAAGGGATCTTGAAGCATTATCAATAGGTCTATATGAAGGTTTAGACGAAGATTATTTAAAATATAGAAATGGACAAATGGAGTATTTTGCTGCTAAATTAGATGATGCAGGTATTGCTTATCAAGCTCCAGTAGGTGGACATGGTTTATTTATTGATGCAAAAGCTATGTTACCACATATTCCATATTATGAATTCCCAGGACATGCATTAGCAGTTCAACTTTATATTGAAGCGGGAATTAGAACCTGTGATATTGGATCCTTTATGTTAGGTAATGATCCTGATACAGGAGAACAATTAGAAGCAGATTTTGAATTTACTAGATTTGCTATTCCAAGAAGAGTTTATACTCAAGCTCACATAGATATAATGGTTGACGCTCTTATTAAGATAAAAGAAGAAGCGGCAAATGTTCCAGGATATACGATTACCTGGGAACCTCCAATATTACGTCACTTCCAAGCTCATCTAGAACCAATAAAGAAATAATATCATGACAAAATAATGATTTAAGACATAATGTTTCACACTAATTAGTTTTCATAGGGGAAGTTTAACTTCCCTTATGAATTAACCATGTAAACTAAAATTAGAGAGGTGGAAATTATGGATAATAAGGAGTATAATACTTTAGAAACTAGAGATACCTTTAATACTAAGCTAGGTTTTATTTTAGCCTGTGTAGGATCTGCAGTTGGAATGGGAAACATATGGCTATTTCCCTATAGAGTAGGTCAATTTGGAGGAGCAGCATTTTTAATACCCTATTTTATCTTTGTTATATTAATAGGTTTTACTGGGGGGGTAATTGGTGAAATGGCCTTTGGAAGGGCAATGGGAACAGGACCCTTAGGTGCGTTTAAGAAAGCCATGGAAAGAAGAGGAAAAAAAACATGGAGATTTAATAGGACTTATACCAGTTATTGGTTCATTAGGCATAGCCATAGGATATTCTGTAGTGGTAGGCTGGATATTAAGATTTACAGTTGGTGCCATAACAGGAGGACTTACAAGTGCACCTGATAGTGGAGCATATTTGGAATGATAGCAGGAAAATTTGGCAGTATTGGATGGCATTTTGCAGCATTAATATTAACCTTTATAGTAATGGTAGCAGGTATTTCTGCTGGAATTGAAAAAATCAATAAATTTATGATGCCTGCATTTTTCGGAATGTTCTTAATATTAGCCATTAGAGTGTTGTTTTTACCAGGATCTAGTGCAGGATATTCTTATTTATTTAGTCCTAAATGGGAACTTTTAGGAGATCCAAAGACCTGGGTTTTTGCATTAGGACAAGCTTTTTTTCTCTTTATCATTGGCAGGCTCTGGTACATTAGTATATGGAAGTTATTTAAAGAAAAGCGAAGATGTAGTAAACTCTGCCGTAATGGTATCTATATTTGATACCATAGCAGCTATGCTTGCAGCTCTTGTTATAATCCCATCAGTATTTGCATTTAACATGGATCCGGCAGCTGGACCACCTTTAATGTTTATAACTATGCCAGAAATATTTAAACAAATGCCAGCGGGTAGACTATTTGCATCTATATTTTTTTATAGCAGTATTATTTGCTGGAATAACATCCCTAGTTAATTTATTCGAAGCACCAATAGAATCACTTCAAGAAAGATTTAAATTTTCCAGAGCTAAGGCAGTAACTACTGTTGGAATCGTTGCAGCAATTATAGGTATTTTTATAGAAGATGGAGATGTTTTGGGAACATGGATGGATGTAGTTAGTATTTATGTTATACCTCTTGGAGCTTTACTTGCTGGAATTATGTTCTTCTGGGTATGTGGTCCAAAATTTGCTAGAGAGCAGGCACAGCTTGGTAGACAAAAAGAAATTGGCAGTTGGTTTGAACCAATGAGTAGATATGTATTTGTTGGATTGACAATAATAGTATATATAATGGGCATTTTTTTATGGGGGAATTGGTTAAGATAAAAATTACCAGATATTCAATTGAATATCTGGTAATTTT
>JMBX01000202.1_pt1 | contig 16421 bp, 31 predicted proteins | sample 616521 | NCBI WGS metagenome assembly JMBX01 (sample SAMN02727906, study PRJNA239997) | anaerobic digester metagenome | biome: anaerobic digester; isolation source: mesophilic anaerobic digester inoculated with municipal waste water sludge... | place: Germany: Bielefeld University, CeBiTec ...
TAGAACTTGTTTAATGCTATTAATTGACCAATCAGTACCTTTTTTTTAGTTTTTAAATTTCTGTGATTTAAATAGTTTGCAATTTTTTTTATATCCCCAGTTTTTTTTCAGTAAAATAATAAAAAAAATTTTTTTTCTACAATCATCTTTTCATCTTTGTTTATTATAAGTTTTTTTACTATCATCAGAATCATAACCAAAACAATACCGCCATTCCAATTTCCTTTAAGAGCATTTTGTCCCATAGTCATACTTACAAAGTCAGAAGTATTCTCTCTTTCCATTTCTGCTACTGCACCAACGATATAGCACATAAATCTTCCAGTAGGGGTTTTTGTATTTATTCCATCTTCGATAAAAATTAGATTAATGTCATTTTCATCTAATAAATCTATTGTATTGGCTAAATCTTTTAGTTTTCGTGTAAACCTACTTAGCTTAAAAGATATAATAGTATCAACATTATTTTTCAAGGCATAATCAAGCATCTCTTTAAATTCATCCCTGCCCTCTATATCTTTTCCACTTATACCTTCATCTCTGTAAACTTTTACCAGATTAATATTATTCCTTTTGCAATATTCAATTATTTCTCTTTCTTGGCCTTCAAGAGAAATACCTTCTTTTTTTTGCCTTATGGTACTCACTCTAATATACCAACGGCATTTATTTTATTGATAAATATCAGCTCCCTTATTGTGTTTTCATTTTATATTTTAATTTCAGCAACCCACATTTATCCTTTTTTAAAGTTTAAAGAAATTTCTTTTCCTTTGATATTGTGTTGTTATCACTACATTATGTAGATTAATATCAACTCCTTTTTTTTATATTAAGCAAATTCTAAAGTATAGAGTATTAAGCTACCTCATTTCTTGTTTTAGAATTTTTTTCGCTTATTTCCTGTTTAATAATTTCTAGCAAAACATTAACTAGTTCTACTACTTTTTCTTTTTTTTCTATATCCATTCAATTCCTCCTTGTTTTTTTTATTGGTAAATACATTATAATATATATAAAATATTTTGTCAAATAAATATTGCCTAAGGCAAGAACATATGATATAATAAAACATAAGGTTGATTAGTCAACTTTAAACAAATGTGATGATTGCAATAATTGATAGATAAAAAAAAGCATAAAGTTGTTTAAACAACTTTATGAGGAAGGAAGGGATTGTAAATGAAAGAACAAGATTTTAGTAAAATTATGAAAGAAAAAAAAGAAAGGAAAGAGGGATGACATTAGAAGAATTAGCAGCTATGACAAATGTAAGTGCTGCATATCTCAGTAGAATCGAGAGAGGTGAAAGAAAAGCTCCAAGTTACAATATAATGGAAAAGATATTTACAGCATTAGGAATGAATATAGGAGTAGAAGAAAATATAGGTTTTGAGGAAGAATTTTTGAAGTTAAAGGAATTGATAATTATGTACAGGAAAAAGGGTGATATGAGTATTAGAGAAACAATAGAACTTATGGAAATTATTGAGGATATGGTTAAAGGATAGAAACGAAGACTAGAAATTAACATTTAATAAAGGGTAGCCTATTATCAGAATTATAATAGACTACCTTATTTATACTTTAGTAATATGATATAATAAAATAGATAAAAAGTATTTTAGGAGGTGATAATATGGCTGATAAGGTTGTCGTTGTCGCTATTGTAGCTATAGTGTGTATGGTTATTGCAACTATGTATGCAATTAAAAAAAATTACAGAGAAAACAAAGCTTTGAAAAGGTATACCTTGTAAATTGACTAAAAGGTATACCTTATTTTTATTGCTTATAATCAATTATTGAGTAGAGATTGGTTATAGCCAAGAGCTATATCTGGAAGCATAGATGCTTTGTAACAGTATCTATGCTTTTGATATATTAGATAAAAATATCGGATAAAGGATTTTTTTTATGTATCTATCTTTAGTAGGTACTGTATCATTTTTGGGGATAACAATGGGATTGACTCCCAGTTCTTCGAGGATAGACAGATATCTGTTAAACATATATCTACTATAATATTTTTTTAGCCTCGCTAATTCCTTTTCTGCTTGCTAATAATAGTAATTCTCTAATATCTGCTATCTCTTTTTCCTTAAATCAGCTGAATCTAAAATTTTCATGATATCATATAATTTGTAATAGTCACCATCATAAAGAATAGGCTTAAATTCCTTGGTGAAATATTCCCTATAGATATCTTGATTCCAATAATTTTTTTAAATTTCTCTCAATTCCATGTTTTTTTCATATTATAGTATAGATGTTGATTTAGAAGTTTAACTTCATATCTTAAAACATTTTTTTTCATATGATTCAATAGTAACTCCCTTTGAATTCCGTTCACTTTCTTTATCATATATAATTTTTGATTTACTTTTATTACTATGATATACAGTAGTATTAAAGGTTTTCTTTTCTGCAAAATAATACTTATCTATAATTTTTTTTGTATCGTCTGAGGAAAAACTCCCTCTCTGCAGGGGGGGATAATATAGCATCATAGCGATATTCTATTCTTGTTAGAACTAAATCTAATAATTCACCTAAATAGTCCATGCAAAACTTATCTATGAAATCCTTTATCTCATAATAATCATTATTATTGATATTAGCTTTATCTAATAATTTAATAACATCAATTGTTAAAAATAGCTTCCAGCCTCCATACATATTACTAATAGTTGCACTAACACCATCGTATCTAGTATTGATTTCCTCACTAACTAAGATATAATCAGTATTGAATATTCTTTCACAAAACTTAACATTTTCAATACCTATATTAGCATACATTGAAAAGTATGTATCATATAGACAGCTCCTTTAACCTTCGGGAAAAATTTAATATTGTGATGTAGTCAGATAATGTTGATAAATAGACATTTCTATTATATAACATCACTAATTATCTCATATTTTTTTCACTAAATTCAACCTATTTATTGTCTTTTAAGGAAGTAAGTTGTTACTAGAAATAGGAGGCATAATATTATAGATAATTGTTATGAAAGTTATAACTGACAGTAAAAAAAGTGCCTATATAGGCACTTTGCTGATTAAAAAAATCCCAACGGAAACCTTTATAGCTTGTTCAATTTTTTTTCATTGCTTGTGGCAATAACCTTTCGCCCGTATAAGATTTGATGCGGGTTTTATTAATTGTACGTATTTGCTCTCCCATGATTACTCCTGTAGTAACCCTATTGCCATTAAACATATCCCTATCCAATACGACCTGAGTAGGCTGATTAGTATTCTTATATCTATGGGTAATAGGCAACACTATAGTGGTAGGTGAGTGTAGATTGCCAATGTCATTTTGAACGACTACACATGGTCGCAGTTTTCCAATTTCTGAACCTTCCCCAAAACCTAAATCAACATAACAAATTGCTCCCCCCCTTTGAATATTTAACATTTGTATACCTCCTTAAAATGCTAATAATAGCTCCTTTTTGCTTTAGTTACTGTATTATACAAATGTCATACTATTTTTATAACTGCAGGTGAAAACTACATATGCACTTCAATAATATGGGGACTTAGATAAAGAGCTGAATGTGGATTAGAAATACACTGATATAATAATTGGCATTTGGTGAATGTAATTTTTTTATGTAAAAGCATACATTCAAGTAAATGTGCATAAGTATTGATATTTAAAGGATTAGTATGATTTTTATTATGAGTACTTTTAGGATAATGCTTTTGAATGTATAGTTTTATGATATAATAAGGAAAGTTTACATTTAATTTAGGGGGATAACTGATGACTGTAGAACCAATAAAAGATAAAAAGAAGATTGGGGTTTTTAACTTATTTAAAAGGAAAAAAATCAGAGAGATTATACCCTTGCAAATTTCAACTAAATACGGGATTAAGAGTATCAGATGTTGTTCCAATTAAAGTATCAGATATCTTTACTGAAAAAGGGAATTTTAAAAATTATTTTGTATTAAGTGAAAAGAAAACAGGGAAAGAAAAAAAAGATAAAATTAAATGATGAGTTGAAGAAATCCTTGAAAGAATATGTAGCAGATAAGGGATTAAATTATAATGATTATCTATTTGAGAGTAGAAAGAAAACAGAAAGGATATATATAAGCACTACACAAGCATATAGAGTGCTTAAAAAGGCAGCCATAGCCGTAGGGATAGAAGATTTTGGAACACATAGTTTAAGGAAAACCTGGGGGGGATACTGGACTTATAAAGCTTCTAGATATAATATAGGACTCATAATGGATACATTCAATCATAGTTCTCAGTCGATAACATTAAAATATATTGGAATAACTCAGGAGGAAAAGGATGAGCTATATAGCTTGGTTCAATTCTAGGATATATTGTAAACCTTATTAGAATTAAATAAATTAAAGATGGGTGAAGATTTGATGTTTGAATTAATAAAAATAAAGATAAATAAGAAGATAATAACATTTTATAAACATAAAAATCAAAAAGTTTTAAGAGAGATGTACAAATAGTTAGACAGACTATTGGTACATCTTTTTTATTGACTATATGTAATATAATTAGAAACTTTAAAATAAGAAAGGAATGAAAAAAATGAAAGCATTTTATGATGAGATATCATTAATGGATACTAATTATTTTAGTGATAGAAATTTTTTTTAAAATAACTGTTGAAATCCAGATTATTATAGTATATACATGGAGTCTATTGATAAAATTAAATATAATTATGGCATAGATAATAAACATACATTAGTACAAAAACAACTGGGTGCTACAATAAAAACAACTTTTATAGATACTTTGACTAAAATATATGAAGCTGATGAATTTGATACTTCTATTTTCTCTGACTTTGATAAAATGTTTATAAAAAAACATGTTTGAACAAAATAATTATAATATATTTAGAAATACATGTGTAGAGTTAGACCTACTTGAATTGCAAAGAGACTTTAAATATTTACACCAAAATGAATTTTCACGAAAGCTCTCTAACACTTTGCTAAAATTTGTTTCCTATAAAAGTGAAAAGTATGGGAATAAAAATTACTATAGAATAAATACTGAGATAATTAAAAGGTTCTATATAGATGATTTTGAAATTAGTGCAAATCAATTAGAAATAGATAATCTAAAGGACTATATTTTACAATCTCACAAAATAAAGTTTCAAATTAGTGACCAATTTATTAGTCATATTCTATATGGGTATTCAAATTTTATAAATGGAAATATGGTGAGACTATATAAAAATATACAAGCTATACGATTAGTAAATATATTGCAATTTAATAGGTTTAATCAAATTAAAGAAAAAAAAGTCCAAAAGTGAAAATTAATCTGGAGAATCAGACTGAAATGCGTCCATTAACTTTTTGTAGGAAATTATCAACTAAGAAAAATGATATAGAGGACTTAATAAAAGAAGTAAAAGAGAAGGAGACTATTAGAATAATTAAAGATTATTCATATAGTAACAAATGTTTTAATATAGAACTCATACCTATTTCTGAAAAAGAAAAGGCTTTATTTTTGGCTAGTATACACTTTATTTAATAATATGAACATGTAGAAGTATATATAAAAGGCAAACCTATATAAAATTTAGAAGGGGGGAATCTAATATATACTTCTTATAAATTCATATAATTTCTTATAACAATAAAAAGCAATTTCATATAATTTCATATAAGTTCTTATAATATATAAAATATATAGATGCTTTAGCATTAGACATACAATATATACATGATTTTGACATAAAAAAAACGCCGTATCATAGTAATATGCACATTTGTCACCTTAACTGCAGAGAGTTCAGTTTTAAATAATTAGCCTTTTATTTGTAAAAACATATCTTATTTGCAAATAAAAGGCTTGTCCTATTTATGGTAGGGTTGATTGTTAATTATACGATACGCTCTATAGATTTGTTCGAATAAGATTGTAGCTTGTAATCCTATCTCCATATCCATAGTACTAATCATTATAGATTCATCAAAATTATCTTTGAACATTTCGAGAGAATCTCCTAAAATAATAGTTATATTTGATATACCAGTTACCCCCCCATAAGAATTAATCTTTTCAGCAAGTTCTTCAGATGAAACATTGGCACCTTCATTAGATATTAATATCACATGGCTATTTTTAGATAACTTTGAAAGTAATTGCTCTCTATTTTTTTAAATGATGCAATTTAATTTTGCAGTATTTACTTAATCTTTTTTTCATATTCTTTTATTGCTTCGATGTAAAATTTATCTATTTTATTTTCAGCGATAGTATATATTTTGTAGTTCATAGCATATCCTTTCAATTAAATTAGTAGAGACTATTCAATTATAATTGAATAGATGTGAAATGAAAAGGATGTACCATGAATTATTTTAATTTAGAAGATAAGGTAGAAAATTTTATTTCTTATTTGTAAAAAAATAGATATAATTGTTAGAATTAAAGTAAGATTTTAATTAAAATATATTAGAAAGCAAGGGTGAGTATTGTGACTTATGAAGATAAGTTTTATGAGATATTAAAAGATATGTATATTGGGACACCGATTAAAGGAGATTCTGGATATGTAAATCTTATGACTATGAAGGCTAAACATTTTGAGATAATAGAAGAAGAATTGACTAAAGTAGTTAATGAGAAAACTAAGAAATTTCCAGAATTTAAAGAAGAACTTTATGAAAGGCTATATGATTTTTTTTAAAGATTATTTTACAGACACTGGCTCAATTTATTATACTTATAATGAATTAAATAAAAATACATATGAGAAAGTTTATTCTGAGAATGAAGATGTATCATTGTTCTGGAAAACTCAGATGCTTTATTATGTAAAAACTGATATATTATATCAGGATATTGAATTTGAAATTGATGATATAGTGTATTATTTTGATGTTTCAAAATTAGACCATAAAAGGAATAACGAGAAGAGAGAAATAATTTATAGAGAATGCAAAGTAGAAGAGAATAAAGATAAAAAGAAAATTATATTTTATCCTGAATATTCAGTTAGGGGGGAGAACTACAAAAACAAACGACATATTAAAGAAAATAAATAATAAGGGAATCAATATAATTGAGGAAGAATTGCTTAAGATATTTAGAATTTTTGAAAAACAATCAGAAGTAGATTACTTTATAAATAAGAATTCAAAGAAATTTTTAAGGGATAGATTTGATGTATATCTTTATCAGTATATGTTTGGTGATGGGGAAAGAAGTTATAATAAATTCAATGAAAAGAGAATTAATCAACTAATGGTATTAAAAGATGTAGCTTATAATGTAATAGATTTTATATCTCAATTTGAAGATGAGTTAGTAAGAATATGGAATAAACCTAAATTTGTATTAGATAGTAATTACATTATTACAAAAGATAAAATTATGGAACAGAATAATGGAGATAAAATTTTGAACAAGCTAATAGCAAGTGATGGGATAGATGGACAGATTAGTGAATGGAAGGAGTTGGGTATAGTAGACGATGGATTCAAGTTGACTAATATTTAGATGAGAAGTATAAATATTTACCTTTTGATACTAAGTATTTTAAAGAACATGAAAAACTTATTTTAAGTCTATTTGAAGATGTAAGTAAGGAATTAGATGGAGAGTTTATTTATAGCGATAATTATCAAGCTTTAAATACTTTAAAGGAAAAATATAGGGGGGGAAAGGTAGAATGTATATATATAGACCCTCCTTTTAATTTAGAAAGTAATGCTGATTTTTCATACAAGGTTAATTACAAAGATTCTAATTGGGCTACAATGCTTGAGAATCGAATTAATCTTGCAAAAGATTTTTAAGTGATACGGGAATGATATTTGTGAGATGCGACAATAATGGTAATCATATTGTTAGGATGATTCTTGATAAAGTTTTTGGAGAAGACAATTTTAGAAATGAAATTATAATAAATCGTTTCCAAAAAAAAGTTCAGATGGGCTGACGAATACTACAGAAAGTTTGTTTTTCTATACTAAAAGAAGGGAAGTAAAGATTAATCCTATACAAAAACAAAGGCAATGTATTTTTTTGCAATAATATATTAGAGCCACAATGGCAGTGGTCACATTCGGCTGGGGGCGAGTAATATCCCAAGATATTTTGAGGTTAATGGTGAAAAGGTGTTATTGTATCCGCCAAGAGGAAGACACTGGACAAATAGTCAAGAAAAGATTGATGAAATGCAGAAAGAAGGTAGAATAAGAATTGACTTTAATACTTCTTATATTGATTGTAATAATGAAAAGATAGGCTATATTCCAGAAATATTGCAAGATGAAAATGTTAATATTGATAATAACTGGACAGATATTCCAGGATATGAATTTGGTGTATTTACAAAAGAAAAATTTTCGACTCAAAACTCTGAAATTTTATTAAAGAGAGTTATAGAGATTGCATCTCAAGAAAATGAAATTATTTTTGATTTTTTTTGCAGGAAGTGGTACAACCCAGGCAGTAGCACAGAAGCTTGGGAGAAGATGGATTGGTGTAGAAATGGGTGAACATTTTTATACAACTATTCTACCTAGAATGAAAAGAGTTCTAGCATATGATTCTACTGGAATTTCTAAAAATGATGATGTAAAAGAAATATATGCAAAAGATAAAGCTGGAGGATTTTTTTAAATATTATAAGCTAGAACAATATGAAGATACATTAAGAAAAGCAATATATAAAGATGATGAACATTTGATTTATAATCAAAACAAATCTCCATTTGAACAATATGTATTTCTAAGGGATGAAAAGTTGAATTATTGTATGGAAATTCAAGGTGACGAGGTTAAAGTAGATTTAAGTAAATTATATGAAAAGATTGATATACCAGAAACATTATCTAATCTAACAGGAAAATGGATTAAGAAAATAACAGAAGATGAAGTAATATTTGAAGATGGAACAAAGGTTGATTTGAATAATATAGATTATAAAATGATAAAACCTCTAATTTGGTGGTGTGAATAATGAAAAATATATTGTTTGAAAAAAAATAATCGACATAAATAAATTTGACGAACTTCCATCTAGTTGGGAAATACCTAATATAAAAAAAATATTCTTTTAAAAGAACTCTGTTTGAATATCAAGAAGAAGCTATTAAGTATGCAATTTTAGGGTTATATAAATATTATGAAGATATAGAAGATTATTTAATAGATGAAGAATCTGAAGCAAATGACAAAAGAAAATCAGCTATATTTGAAATATATAAATCTATATATGATGGAAATATTGAATCAGCTGCAGGACAGAAAGAAGGAGTAGTAAATACGGATTTAGGGATGAAGTATTTGAAATATATGAAAACATTTCAATGTAGAAGAGGATACTATTAGTTTTAAGGAATTTACAAATAGAATGAATTTTTGGATGTCAACTGCTAGTGGAAAATCTCTTGTAATAATCAAACTTATTCAAATACTTGGAATTCTAATGGATAGAGGGGGAAATACCTAAAAACAATATAATGCTATTAGCCCCTAGAAATGATTTACTAAAGCAATTAAAAGATGAATTAGAAGACTTTAATTTAACCCCAGATAATCCCCATATTAGATTGGTAAATTTAAAAGAATTTGAAGGTAAAAAGACTAACACAGAGCAGATGTCTATGTCTTTTTCAAATGAAATAACTGTATACTATTACAGGTCAGATAATTTTATTGATGGCCATGATACTGATGCGATGCTAAATTATGCTCAGAGAGTAAATAATGGTAAATGGTATGTAATATTAGATGAGGCTCATAGAGGGGGGAAAGTGGAGACTCTAAAATGAAGGCATACTTTTCAGCATTTTCTAAGAATGGTTTTCTGTTTAACTTTTCTGCAACTTTTACGGATGAAATAGATAAAATAACTACAATTTATAATTTTAACTTAAAGAAGTTTTTAGAAGCAGGTTATGGAAAAAAAGATATATGTATCTAAATCTGAGTTTGATGATTTCAAAGGTAAAATAGAAGATGATGAAGTTATAAGAAACAAAAAAAAGATAGTATTAAAAGGATTAATAACATTATCTTACTTGAAAAATGCTATGAGGAGTTAAGTGATATAGATAAAATATATCATAGCCCTATGATGCTTACTCTAGTAAACACAGTTAACAAATCTAAATATGAGACAGACCCAGATTTGCTATTATATTTTAAGGAGATAATGGAAATAGCTCAAAATGGTTGTGATGCTGATTTGTTTAGAGAGGCAAGAATTGAGCTTATAAATGAATTTAACAAGGGACAATATATGTATAAAATGGGTGATATTGATATAGATACAAATAAGGTCAGCGGTATTGATATAGATGAAATATATAAATATGTGTATAATTCACGGGAAAAAGGTGAAATTGAAATAAGCTACTCAAAAGACAATGAAAATGAAGTTGCCTTTTTCTTAAAAACATCTGAAAATCCAAGTCCATTTTGTATTGTAAGAATTGGAGAAGCTAGGAAATGGGTAAAAGATAATTTAAAGAACCTGACTATAACTGAAAGATATGAAGATAAAAGATATTTTGAAAATATTGATGAATATGAAGATATAAATATACTTATGGGCTCAAGAGCCTTTTATGAAGGATGGGATTCTTTAAGACCTAATATAATTAACTATATTAATATAGGCACTCAGGCTCAATCACAAAAATATGTTCTACAATCTCTCGGTAGGGGGATTAGAATCCAACCAATTAAAGGAGAAAGAAAGAGAATAGATAAAATTAGAGGTGAAGAAGTATTAAAAAAATTAAATCCCATTAAACAAGATAGTACTCTATTAACTTATGGTCATTCATTAGAAAGCCTATTTGTATTTGCTACCGATAAAAATGTATTAGAAAAAGTAATAGATGCGATGGAAAAGGATACTGAAGAAGATATAGAAATGGTAGGGATAGATAATATTAGAAAATCAGAAGCACCATACACCCTTTTAGTTCCCAAATATAAGGAAACTGAATTTATAAATATATGTGATATGCCAAAATTTTATATTTTAAAATCAGACTATGAAAGAATGAGACGATATATTTTGGAAAATAATGATAATAATTTACTTTTGAAACATGACATAAGTTTAAAGCAATTAAAAAAAGATTAAAGAATTGTTGGTAGACAAAAACAACTTTGAATTTACAAATTTAAATACTTATTCCAATTTAGATATATTGATATATAAACTAAAAGAACATATAAGAATGAAGGATAAAATATTAAGTTTTAAAGAGATTAATGAGGATAAAGATATTATTCACTTTAAAAGATAAAGATATCTAAGGATAAATATGAAAAAATTGTTAAAGAGATTGAAAAGGTAAAAAGAGCAAAAGAGAGTAAAACTAATAGAGATGAAATACTAGATAAGCTGCTTGAGGGGGGGTTATTTCCAAAGAAGAAGCTACTAAATATTTAGATGAAACTAGTAAAATATCTGATAAAATTGAAGTAGAGGGAGTACAAATAAAGTATATACCTGAGCATTATTATTTACCTATAATTACGACAGAAAATGATAAAATTGATTATATTACACATATTATTAAGGAACAAAGCGAGCATTGCTTTATAATTGATTTAGAAAATTATATAGAAGATAATAAGGATAATATTGACAACAAGTATGAATGGTGGATGTTTAGTAAGATAGATGAGACCATAGATAAAATATATATACCTTATTATGATGAAGATAATAATAAATATAGACAATTTAAACCTGATTTTATATTTTGGTTGAAAGAGAAAGAAACTGGCGTCTATAAAATATTATTTGTAGACCCTAAGAGTACATCTTTTTCAGATGTTAACTATAAGATTAGAGGTTATAAAAGGTTTTTTTTGAAGGCAAAAAAAAGAGTATAAATATAAGGAAGAGATAGTTCAAACGCAACTTATATTATATAATAAAAAGGGTTCAGGTAGTATATCAGAGGAATATAAAAATATTGGAAAAATAGGATAGAGGATATATTTTAATTATACAGCAGTAGGCTTGACATATTAGGCCTACTGCTGTATTTGAATTTGGACTTTTATTAAATATATTTGCTAATTTAAACATAAGGATTACTTTATTAGTAGAATTGATTCGGAATTATATGACAAATTACATCATAAATAGGGACAGGTTATATTTTATACTATAATATTCATAATAATTAAAGACGGGGGGGTGTTATGGTGAATTTTTTTAGAAGATAAAGATATTAGTTTTCCAGAAAGTGAGCAAAAGTATTTAGAAAATATATTATCAAATATATATTATGAGTTAGATATATTTGTGATGCCATTTGGAGATGGAAAAGAAGTAATAGGGGGGGTAATGTCTGGAGATGATGAGAAATCTAACAATTTGAATGAGTTTTTTTAAATATAAAACATTATATAATAGCTTAATAGATTTAGATATAAAAATAAAATTTTCATTGCAACAGGCTATTATAAGTAGCCAGCAAAATAAAATGTTGGAGGCATATTATTATATAGAAAATGGAGTATTTAGAATTATCACTGCTTGGGATAATTTAGCACAAGTTTACAATATATATTCAGGGCTAAATAAAGGAATAGATGAAGTGTATTATGCATGTATATTCGAACAGAAGAAAGGATTAGCTATTACTGATACTAAATTTATGAAATTTAGGGAAAATGTAGAGGAATATATAAAAGAAGAAGACAACATTAATATAACTAGCAGAAAAGGATATTGGATGGGAAACAATAAATATATTCGAAAACTTAGAAACCAGATGAGCCATAGAAATTCCATAGCTAAAGTTTCATTGTCAGATTATGATATGCACATATCAGATGTGCCCATATTTATTTTAAAAAGATTGGTGGAGGACTATGAAACATTAAACTATTATTATGGACAAATGTTGGAATTAATAAAAGATTATTTTAGCTAATAAAGAGTAATTAGAGGGGAGTTTAGATTCCTACTATATAACAAATTTATTTAAATATTAGATGTTGCAGATTTCCAACATATTTCAAGCCATTTTCTTTCGTTAGCATCAAGTATCAGATTGATTGCTTGACCATTAATTACTTCAAATACATTATCCCAACCAGCATCTCCACCACGTAACTCTCCTTTTGTTGTTTTTCTGTCATATACGAATACCCATTGTTCTCCATATTCATTTTCAAAATAACCGAAATATTTATTGGAGTTTTCATTTGTAATAATAGGAGGTGTTCCACAACTTTCTACATGTTTATTTTCCATAATGAAGAATTTTTTTATTCATAAACAAACCCCCAAAATTTTATATTGTTAAGAAATACTATTTCCTTAGATACATCATAATATACAAAAGTTTAAGAATATATTGAAGAATTTGATAAGTTTAGTTAGATGGTTATTGCTAATGGGGTTAATTTAAATTTTAGTATAAATGTACCTACAATAATGAGAAATTGGGGGGACAGGAAAATGTTAAATAAATCAGATTTTAATAAACTGGATGAAAGATTAAAGAATATAACTTCAAAACCAGTGGAACAAATAGAAATTAATTCGGATTTGCCACCAACGATTGAACAACTAGAAGACAACAATAAAACATATGCTATTATGGCAGCTATACTTTTTATAGATATAAGAAAATCTACTTATCTCACAGAGAATAGCCAAGCTAAGAGTATGGTTAAAATTTATCGTTCATTTATGAGAATGGCAGTAGATTGTGTTAGAAAAAAAATGGTGGAGTAACTAGACAATTCTTAGGGATAGAATAATGGGAGTGTTTATTGACTCTATCGATGATGATGGTACTGTTACAGATAAAGGAGTTGATAAAGCTATAAATGGAGCTAGAAGTCTACAAACAGCCATTGATTTCAGTTTAAATAAACATTTAAAGAATAATGTAAATGGTAAAATTATTGAATGTGGAATTGGTATCGATTATGGTAAAGTTCTTGTTACTAAAGTTGGTATGTACGGTGTTGAGATTGATGAGGAAAAGGAAAGTGAAGTGGATTGCGTTTGGGTAGGTAATGTTAGCAATTATGCTAGTAAGTATTCAGACATTGCAGCTGGGGGGGAGAAATATTTATTTCAGAGAATGTTTATAAAGAGTTATCAGATGAATATAAAGGTGTATGGACACAATTAGCAAAATATAAAGGGACAAAATTATTTCAAGGTTATGTTACAAAAGACTATTATTTGGATTTTTCAGATGAGTTAGGAAACCCTATAAAAATAGAAGAGGATAATACAGTAAGTTTAGATACCTATAAGCAGTTAGCAGATGGAATAAAAGAGTTGGAGAATTTAATAAACAAGCTGATTCAAAGAGAGAAAGAATTGGCAGTTCTTGAAGATAGATTGAAAAGAGAAATCAACATTTGAGGACAAGATATAATAATGAGAATAGTGCTAAAAACAAAGCATTTGGTGAAAGGGATAATGCTCTAAAACTTTGAGAAATATAACAGAAGATTATTATGAATTTATATGCAAAATTATCAGTTTTGCTCATTGTAAAACAAGTTATATACAATATGTTACAGAAGATTTCTGGACAACTATAATTAACAAATGCTATGAGGTTGGAAGGAAACTAAATTATTCAGATAAAGAGATAACATGTAAACTAGATTGTGCATTAATAGATATATATAGTTATTATGAGATGTATGATAAAGCTTATGAAACAACCTTAATAATGGCAGAATTAAATTATCATTGGGTGAAATTGGATGATAAAACCTTGCACTGGGCAAAAACACAATATCGACTCGGTGAATTAGAAAACGCAATAAATAAACAATTAGTAAATCACACAATTGATTATGATTTAAGAGCGGAATTTCAAGGATATATAGATAAGATAAAAAGCATAAGGGGGGGGTTTTAGGTTATGATGGAGGATAATCAAATAGACCAAAATGTAGATTTGATTTTTACTAAAGAGGATGCTTTTCGAATGTTAGAAATGATTAATACTTGGATAAGCAATATAGATACAAAGGTTTCTTTTGCATTGGGATTTTCAGGGGGGGTATTAATAGGTTCCGTTTTTAGTACAGGCTTACCAAATGCATTGCAAAGAATTAGCGAAGTTTCAAAGTTAAAAGAATTAAATGGTGGAGAAATCATAGGGGGGGCAATTTTAGTTTGTATATTGTATGTTGTAAGTTTTATATCAATTTTATATTTTATGTTGGCTATTATAGCAAGAATTAAGAATCCCAATAATTTTCAGTCTATACTTTTCTTTGGTTCAATAGCGACAATGAAACTTTTAGACTATAAGACAAAAGTAAATAGTATGAACCAACAAGAAATTTTAGAAGATTTAGGAGAACAGATACATATTAACTCAATGATTTGCAACAAAAAAAAGCAAAATACTATAATAAAGGAATGAAATTCCTGATGGCAACAATTGTTATTTGGTTCATATGTATGTCATTTAGATTAATTTAAGGGGGAAAGGTAATGGAAGCAAATCATACAATATCTTATGATGTAGATAAGAGTTCCGAAAGAATGGATGAGATTCTCGGTGCAAGTAATAGTAATTTTGCGGATAAAGATAATGTACCATCGAGAAGTGAATTAACATTTAAAAATGGATACTATGTAAATGTTACAGCTATTTTTATTGATATCGTTGGCTCATCTGATATGACGGACAAGCATAGAAGACCGACACTTGCAAAAATATATAGAACTTTTTTTTGTCAGAATGTGTTGCAATAATGAATGCGGAAAGTAATTGTATGGAAATAAATATTAATGGAGATTGTGTATGGGGGGGAGTTTTTGATACTCCATATAAACCTGATATTGATGGGGGGGTTATTTCGGTAGCCGCCAAACTCAATAGCATGATAAGAATATTAAATTATAAACTCAGGAAAAAGGATATTCAGAAATATCAATAGGAATAGGTATAGATTATGGAAGAGCTTTAATGGTAAAGGCAGGGTATTCTGGAAGTGGTATCAATGATGTAATCTGGATGGGAGATGTTGTAAACTCAGCATGTCATTTATGCAATAAAGCTGGTAGAAATTATCGTCAGGTTATTATAATTTCCAGCGTGGTATATGGCAATTTGAATGAGCATAATCAAAGATTATTTAGTAGCTATTTGGATGGATGGACTACTAGGTACGAAGGAAATATAGTAATATAGAAATGGATGAATGGTATAAGGAAAATTGCAAATAGGAATTTTCATAAACTGGGGGATAAACCTGGAGAATATTTTGTTAGTGATAAAGATTTGTTAAATTGAATAATTGACCACAGTTAATAAAAAGCTTGGCATAACATGAACATACCAAGCTTTTTATTTTACCATAATTTAAAGAGATATATCTATCATCAAATAAGTTTTGCGAGTGGAGTCGATACGGTGAACCGTATC
>JMBX01000203.1_pt1 | contig 16352 bp, 28 predicted proteins | sample 616521 | NCBI WGS metagenome assembly JMBX01 (sample SAMN02727906, study PRJNA239997) | anaerobic digester metagenome | biome: anaerobic digester; isolation source: mesophilic anaerobic digester inoculated with municipal waste water sludge... | place: Germany: Bielefeld University, CeBiTec ...
AATATGGTTGGGGACACTCGGCTTTGCCGATGACTTTATAAAGGTGTTCAAGAAGGATAAAGATGGATTGAAAGGAAAATTCAAGATTATTGCTCAGGTGGGATTGGGACTTATTGTAGGACTTACCATCTATTTCAGCCCGGAAATTGTTGTGCGTGAAAATACCGAGATACGAGTGAATAATATAATCGAAGAGGTGACTTATAAAAATGAAGATGTAAAGACTACCAGTACGACTATTCCTTTCGTAAAAAAATAATAACTTCGATTATAAGTGGCTTGTAGGCTGGATGGGGGGGCAATATGCCGACGAAGCGGTATGGATTGTATTTATTCTTATGGTGATACTTATTGTGACTGCAGTATCAAACAGTGCAAACCTAACGGATGGACTTGATGGGCTGACCTCCGGATCTTCGGCTGTAATAGGTGTGGCGCTTGGAGTCCTTGCCTATGTATCGGGACGTGTCGATTTTGCATCCTACCTGAATATCATGTATATACCCGGTGGCGATGAGCTTATGGTGTATGCTTCTGCCTTTGTGGGTGCGTGCGTGGGGGGGTTCCTATGGTATAATGCATACCCGGCACAGGTCTTTATGGGCGACACGGGAAGTTTAACCCTGGGGGGGTATAATTGGCGTTTTTGCAGTGTTGATACATAAGGAAATGCTACTTCCTATCCTTTGCGGCGTATTTTTCGCGGAAGCACTTTCTGTGATAGCACAGGTAACATATTTTAAATTTACGAAGAAAAAAAATTTGGTGAAGGCAGGCGTATCTTCAAGATGACTCCCTTGCATCACCATTATCAGAAGCCCGGCAATGGAAGTATCAACGCAATTATTCAAAGGCCGCTGGTACCACTTGCCGAGCCCAAGATAGTAACCCGCTTCTGGCTGGTAGGATGATCCTGGTTGTACTTGCATTGGCAACGCTTAAAATGAGATAGTTATGACAACAACACTTGTATGTGTTCTGGGTGGTGGCGAAAGCGGGGGGTGGGCTCCGCAATACTTGCTCAAAAAAAGGATTTAATGTGTTTCTATCTGACAACGGCACGTTGACAGACGAAAACAGAGAGACATTAATAGCATATGGAATTGATTACGAAGAGGGAGGACATACCGAAGAGAGAGTTTTCAGGCAAACGAAATAATTAAAAGTCCTGGTATTCCCGACACGGCGCCCCCTGATACAGAAAATTTTGTCTAAAGGTATTCGCGTTATCTCGGAAATTGAATTTGCAGGCAGGTACACAAACGCAAAATTGATCTGTATCACCGGAAGTAACGGAAAGACCACCACAGCTAGCCTGATATATCATATTTTAAAATCTGCCGGATTGAACGTCGGACTGGGTGGTAATATAGGGCAGAGCTTTGCACGACAGGTGGCCGAAGAGAATTACGACTATTATGTTCTGGAATTAAGCAGCTTTCAACTGGAGGGAGTAAATAATTTCAAGGCAGATATTGCTGTACTTCTGAATATCACACCAGATCATCTTGATCGCTATGATCATAACCTGCAGAGCTATGTGAATGCGAAAATGCGGATCGTTAGGAATCAGAAAATTGATGACGCGTTTATTTACTGGATTGACGACCCTATTGTTACTAAAGAGATAGAGAGGCTGAAACCGGAAGCAACACGCTATCCGTTTGGTGAAGTAAAAGAGAAAATGTTGCTGCCTATACAGAGAACGGCAGGTTATATATTCACGCTAAAGAACATCTGTTCAATATGGAATTGGAACTACTGGCCCTGGAGGGCATTCATAATGTGTATAATTCAATGGCATCAGGGATTGTTGCAAAATTAATGGATATCAGTGATGAACAATTGCGCAGGTCGCTGTCCGATTTCAAAGGTGTTCCGCACAGACTCGAAAAGGTGGCTTCCGTTCGTGGCGTTTTGTATGTGAATGACTCTAAAGCTACAAATGTGAATTCTTGCTGGTACGCACTTCAGAGCATGCGCTCGAAAACAGTGTTGATTCTTGGAGGTACTGACAAAGGAAATGATTATAGCGAGATAGAAGAGGTGGTGCTATCAAAAGTGCGGGCATTGATATTTCTGGGGAAAGATAACAGTAAGCTTCATGCCTTCTTCGACGGAAAAATTAATATTATACGTAATGCAGGCTCAATGAAGGAGGCTGTAGATATCGCTTATAAACTTGCTGAAAAGGGAGATACGTTCTGCTGTCACCTTGTTGTGCCAGTTTCGACCTGTTTAAAAATTACGAAGACCGTGGAGATCAGTTTAAGGAGTGCGTAAGAAGACTTTAGTCTATGAGTTTATGGATTAAGTATAACAAATAGAAGCAAAAAAAATATGCACGGTTTGCCAGAGCGGACCCGCAATATCACGATTTAACTGATTTCAAAATGTTATTGATCACATTTTCCGGATAGGATAATAAATAATAAATGAGAAGAATTATGCTCAACGAAACCAACAATTTTACTGACCCTGTACAATCTTTTGAAGAGATTGCCGAAACGGGATCTACTCTAAAAGATTTTGTGAGTAAGATCTTCAAGGGAGATAAAGTGATCTGGGTTGTGTTTATTATTCTTTGGATGATCTCACTGATAGAGATCTTTAGTGCTACCAGCACCATTGTATACCGTCAACAAAACCAATGGGATCCGATTTTGCGCCACGCTATGTTCTTGATTGGTGGAGTGGGGGGGTTATTTTACTCATTCACAACATCCCTTACCGTTTTTTTCATTATTGATATTTGTCCTGATGGGAGCAATCGTTCTGCTTATACTGACACCGTTTATAGGTAAAAGCATAAATAATGCCGATCGCTGGATATCCATTATGGGGGGGTTTACAATACAACCTTCTGAAATAGCAAAGATATCACTGATGGGAACAATCGCCTTTCTGCTCAGTAAGCAGAACGGGACAAACGACGGGATCCTTTTCAAGTGGATGATAGGACTGATGGTTGTTGTGTGTGTAATTATTGCCATGGATAACCTGTCAACGGCAGTACTGCTTTTCGGAGTATGTTATCTGCTTATGTTCATAGGTAATGTGAAGCTACTGCGATTGCTTAAGGTGGCAGGGACAGGTATAGCTGCAGTGCTGCTGTTCGTGTTGTTCCTGAACATTATTCCAGCGAGCTGGACCGATTCTGGCCCTTTAAGCCGTCTCGGGACATGGCAGAACAGAATATCCGGTTTTGGCGCGGATAAAAATCCGGAGGATGAGGAATATTATATTATTACCGACGATAATTACCAGGTAGCACACGCCAAGATTGCAATTGCTAACGGAGGTTTACTGGGTGTTTTCCCAGGTAACAGCACCGAGCGCGATTTCCTGCCGCAGGCTTATTCCGATTTTATCTATGCAATTATTATTGAGGAGATGGGGGGGCTGCTGGGGGGGGATCTTTGTACTGCTTCTATATGTGGTTATCCTTATCAGGGCAGGTATGATTGCAAGGAAAACGGAGAAGCTTTTCCCAAAGTATCTTGTTCTTGGATCGGCGCTGATGCTTTCGGTTCAGGCTTTTATTAATATGGCGGTAGCCGTGAACCTAATCCCGGTAACAGGGCAGCCATTGCCTTTAGTGAGCAGGGGGGGGACCTCTACACTCATTACATGTGCGTACTTTGGGCTTATTTGAGTGCCGACCGTTTTGGAATTGGAAAGGAAGATGGAGAGCTAGGAGCTGACAAAACAAAACAGATTACGGACAGTCATATGATGATGAGGGGTATGACAACCCGATATCTGATAAGATGAACGAATCGATTGATAAACTGGAGATAAGGTCGAGTTTGAAATTATTCAGGTGTGATGGGCGGAATAATAGGACAAGGGATTACTACTTTTTCGTAACTTTGTACATCCTTTTCTTAAAAAGAAATCTTAATGAGCAATTCATACAGGTCGAAACCTGATTCAGACGCTGTTCCGGAGAACTTTCAACCGGCACCCAGGGTAATAGTGAGCGGAGGCGGCACTGGAGGGCACGTTTTCCGGCAATATCTGTAGCAAACGCTGTAAAGAAACGATGGCCTGGCAGTGAAATACTTTTTGTGGGCGCTGTTGACCGTATGGAGATGGAGCGGGTTCCGGAGGCCGGATACAAAATTATTGGATTGCCTGTTTCGGGTTTTAACCGTAAAAACCCACTAAAGAATATTCCCGTCGCATTAAAACTGCTAAAAAGTATGAACAGGGCCCGCCGTATCATTTATGACTTTAAACCCGATATTGCTGTTGGTGTTGGAGGATATGCCAGTGGTCCCATACTGAAGGCAGCCTCGGGGGGGAAAGGAGTACCCACATTGCTGCAGGAACAGAACTCATATGCCGGCGTAACCAATAGAATACTGGCAAAACATGCAGCTACTATTTGCGTTGCTTATGAGGGTATGGAGAGGTTTTTCCCGGAAGAAAAGATTGTGCTTACCGGAAATCCCTGCCGTCAGGATTTGGTGACTACGGAAGAGAACCGAGAAGAGGGATATAAGTTTTTCCGTCTCGATCCCGGTAAGAGAACCATTCTGATGGTTGGCGGTAGCCTGGGTGCACGCACACTGAACCAAAGCATTGCAGGTGCTTTGCCTGAACTGGCTGAAGTAGATGATCTGCAGGTGATTTGGCAATGCGGGAAGTATTACTATAAAGAGATGCAGATACTGCAGGCTGAAGGGAAAATCCCACCTAACGTGCATCTTATGGATTTTATCTCCAGGATGGAATTGGCCTATTCAGTGGCAGACCTGGTGATATCACGTGCCGGTGCAGGATCGGTGTCGGAGTTCAGCCTGCTTGGCAAAGCTGTTGTCTTGGTGCCTTCGCCCAATGTAGCTGAAGACCATCAAACAAAAATGCCAAGGCTCTGGTAGACAAAGATGCCGCAGTAATGGTGCCGGATAACAAGGCTACAGATCTACTGTTCGGTGTGGCAATTTCCCTTGTCAGAGACGACAGGCAGTTGAAAAGCCTGAGAGATAATATCTTAAAGCTGGCTCAGCACGATTCGGCTGAACGCATCGTTGACGAAATAGAGAAGATAGTTTTCGGGACAGATTGGGTCACAATAAACATTCAGAGTAAACATTCAGAACAATCTTCCGTAATCAGCATGAACGCTGTAAACCAACAATCATAAAGAGTCGAATTAAGCGAAGTAGTATGAGTTATGAATCAATATATTTTATAGGTATCGGAGGCATTGGCATGAGTAACCTTGCCCGTTATTTTCTTTCTGGAGGGAAGAGAGTGGGAGGTTATGACCGCACAGAGACTGTGCTTACAGCTTCACTTCGTGAGGAGGGCGCTTTTGTGCATTATGAGGAGAATGTGGATGATATTCCCAAAGAGTTTACCTGTAAAGAGAAAACTCTTGTAGTCTATACACCTGCTGTACCTGCTTCCCACAAGGAACTGCTCTATTTCAGGGAAAATGGATATAACGTTATGAAACGTGCACAACTATTGGGATTGATCACTTCATCGAGTGATGCTGTATGTGTAGCCGGGACTCATGGTAAGACAACCGTGTCGGCAATGACAGCCCATCTGTTGAGGCAGTCGCATGTGGATTGTAGTGCTTTCACTGGCGGGATTATGAAAAACTACAATAATAATCTGCTGCTCTCCGGCAAGAGCAATATTACTGTTGTTGAGGCCGATGAGTATGACCGCTCGTTCCACTGGCTGAATCCATGGATAGCTATTGTTACTTCAGCCGACCCCCCGACCATCTCGATATATATGGTACGGAACTGTCATACAGAGAGAGCTTTGAGAAATTTACATCGCTGATACGTCCGAACGGGCACCTGATTTTGAAAAAAGATGCCCTGGTGACTCCCCCCCGTACCGGCGACACAGTGAAGGTCTGGAGCTACTCCGGATCGGAAGGAGACTTCCACGCTGGGAATATTCGTTCAGCGAACGGAGAGATATTGTTCGATTATACGTCGCCTTTTGGGACAATCAGAGATATCTCACTTGGTGTGCCGGTAATGGTAAATATTGAGAACAGCGTGGCAGCTATCGCCGCTGCTGAACTGTGTGGAGTTAAACCCGAAGAGATTCGTGCAGCAATCTCCTCTTTTGATGGTACAAAAAGACGGTTCGATTTTCGGATTAAGACGCAAAGTATTGTATTCATAGACGATTATGCTCATCATCCCAAGGAGTTGTCTTCAGCAATTCAGTCAATCAAGGCACTCTATCCGGGAAAGAAGGTGACAGCCGTTTTTCAACCTCACCTATATTCACGTACTCGCGACTTTGCCGATGATTTCGGAAAAAGTTTATCGTTGCTTGATGATGTTATACTACTTGATATATACCCTGCACGAGAAGAGCCAATTGATGGAGTTTCATCGCAGATAATCTACGATAAAATAAGCTCTCCGGAGAAGGTGCTTTGCAAAAAAGTCAGAGCTTCTTGGGTTGTTGGGTAATAAGCCTCTTGAGGTACTGGTTACCTTTGGGGGGGCGGGAGATATTGACAGGTTGCTCCCTGATATAGACAGGTTGCTGAAAAAGAGGTTTTTGATTGGAGCTTGATATTTATTGAGTTTATTCAACAGTATGGAAAAGAAGTTGCAATAATATATGTAATCTGCTAATTATATGCGTATTATGACTTATGGAGACTTTACACTGTTAATCTATGTTTGCTGGGAGTTAAATAAATATTTACAGAAGTATAATTGGCATCAAACATATAAAAAGATATAAACTCTTAAAATGTGATCAATGAAAAAATTTCTTCTCATTCTTGCAGCCGTGGTGGTAATAGGTTACCTGATTTTTTTCAGTTTCTTATTTCAGGGTTTCATCGCGTAACAAGTTGTGTGAGGGTTTTGAAGTGATCATTAAAGACAGTTCCGAAACACAGTTCGTGCGTAAGCAGGATATCGTGAACCTGGTAAAAGATACGATCTGTATCCAGTAGGAAGAACATTCAGGGAGATAAACACCCTGTCAATCCGCGATACAATCCTTACCAACAAGCTGGTGGAGTCGGCAGAGGTGTTTACCACGTCAAGAGGTTTCATTGTGGCTGCAATATATCAACGTGAACCGGTGTTGAGGGTTATATCAGATGTGAACGGAAGCTACTATGTTGATGACGACAGGCAGATAATGCCGGTATCTGTCAACTTTGCAGTTTATGTGCCTGTCGCTACTGGAGCTATTGATGAGGAATTTGCACAAAACGACCTGTATGATTTTGCGATGTTTCTTAATGCCAATCGCTATTGGAATGCATGGATAGACCAGATAGTGGTACGGCAGAACGGAGATGTTGAGTTGATCCCCGTGCAGGAGATTTCAGGATAATAATGGGCAGCCTGGACGATTATCCTGCAAAACTGGCTAAATTTTCACGTTTTGTGGATGGCGGTCTAAACGTATTGGGATGGAACCGTTACTCTGAAATTAATTTGAAATATGACAACCAGGTAGTTTGCACAAGGAAGTAGTATGAATTCATGCCTCGGTGTTTATTGCGGGGGTAGCAATTATTGAGTGTATATTTGAAAAAATATCAACACCGGTTTCGGACCTTTCTTTATATGTAGGAATTATTGAGTTTATCTTTGCAAATGATGTTAAAATGCAAACAAAAGATAAAGCTGGAATGTTTGTTAAACAATGATATAACCATAAGGATTATCGATCGAAAATATGACGCAATCAGGATTTATAGCTGTAATTGATTTTGGAACCTCCAGAATAAAGGGAGTTGTGGGGGGGCGCAGAAATGATAATGGGGGGGTCATCTCCATTTTAGCAAGTGGCTCAATAGACTCCGACAATTCCATACGCAGAGGCATGGTTTACAATATTGAACAGGCAGGTGCTAATCTGCAGAAGCTGGTTATGATGCTGGAGAACAGTATGGGGCGAAAATAGGCAAGGTGTATGTCTCTCTTGCGGGACAATCATTGCATACGCTTGAATTCAATGAAATGTTGAACCTCTCTTCAGGTATGGTAACTGAAGTGATTGTGGCACAGTTGCGCAAAGCAGCTGAAAAATTTCAACCTGAACTAAAACGCAACTACAGTGTTGCCGATGTAGAATATTATATAGACGATAAACCGGAACGCAATCCTGTTGGGGGGGTAACCGGCTCACAGATTGAGGCCGGGTTTGAACTGATTATAGGGCGTCCCAATCTTCTTTCAAATATTGAGAAGAGTATCGCATCAAAGACCGAGCTGGAGATAGCTGACTATATTGTAGGTACAATTGCTTCAGCCTCTATCGTGTTAAGCGATGAAGAAAAGAGCTGGGTTGCGTTTTTCTGGATTTCGGCGCGGGAACAACCACGTTGTCAGTATATAAAGACGGAATATTGCGCAGGATGGTGGTAATTCCCTTTGGGGGGAAGAACCATCACAAAAGATATCTGTGCACTTAACTTTACTGAAAATGATGCAGAACAGTTGAAGAAAAAAATTCGGCAAAGCGATGGAGAAACAAGAAGGAACAGTTTTAGCATCTCCCTTTTCTTCAACAGCTAAACCTGATATCGACCTCGCCGAACTGAACAAAGTTATTGTGATGCGTCTCGATGAGATAACCGCTAATATAAGGGAACAGGTATCGTTGTCGGGTTATGAAGGCAGGCTTGGGTCAGGTGTGATTATTACTGGCGGGGGGGCATCGCAACTTAAGAATCTTGATCTTTATCTTGCGGAAAAATTAAAAATGCCGGTACGTAATGGTACAGCCAGGAAGACATTTATCAATAACTCGCCCGATCTTGTCAGTGACCCGTCTTTCACACAGGCGCTTGGTATGCTTATATTTGGTGATGAAGATTGTGAGCTTAATGTATCTGTTTCACCTGAAAAAGGAGAACTGGAAGATGACGAGACCGGATCTTCCGGTTGGTTTGGAGGGAAAAAGAAAAAGCAAAAAAACGAGAAGAAGGATAAAAAGACAAAGCAGGAGGGAAGATTCCTTTCAATGATGGAAGATGTTTTCGGAGGTATTTTACTGAAGAGGATGATGAATAACAGCGTTTTACAGTAAGAGATGAATGACGATATATTGGATTTTCAGATAGAGAACCGCACTGATGCTATCATAAAGGTTATAGGTGTGGGAGGTGGCGGAGGTAACGCGGTGAATCATATGTTTCAGGAAGGCATACATGATGTCTCTTTCGCATTGTGCAACACCGATAATCAGGCACTGATGGAGTCCCCCCTGTCCCTGTAAAGGTTCAGCTGGGGGGGAAACACTACTGGTGGGCTGGGCGCAGGTAATAAACCTGAAATTGCAAAAAAAAGCTGCCGAAGAGAGTATTAATCTTATCGAGGAACTGCTTCATGATGGCACCCGGATGGTTTTATCACCGCCGGAATGGGAGGAGGTACCGGAACAGGTGCTGCACCCGTGGTTGCACATGTAGCAAAAGATATGGGTATTCTTACGGTGGGTATAGTTACCATTCCCTTTATGTTTGAAGGCCCGAGAAAATTGTGCAGGCATTGAAGGGAGTAGAAGAGATGGCAAAAATGTGGATGCACTGCTGGTTATAAACAATGAGCGCCTGCGTGATATCTACAGCGACCTGACGATGCTGAACGCTTTTGCCAAAGCTGATGATACTCTGGCAACAGCAGCGAAAAGTATAGCTGAGATCATTACTGTTCACGGTCATGTGAACCTCGACTTTGCCGATGTGAATACAACTCTGAAAGATGGAGGAGTAGCCATAATGAGTAGTGGCCTAGGTAAGGGTGGTGACAGGGTAAACGATGCTATAAAGAATGCATTGCACTCTCCGCTGCTCAATAATAACGATGTATTCAGTGCCAAGAAAATACTGATTAATCTTTCGTTTGGTGAGGAATGTCCGCTGATGATGGAAGAGATGAACTCGCTGCACGACTTTATGTCGAAGTTCAGTAGGGAGATAGAGGTTATCTGGGGGGGCAGCCGTTGACGGGTCGCTTATTGAAGAGGTAAAGGTTACTCTGCTTGCTACCGGTTTCTCGATAGCAAATGTCCCGGGTATTGAAGAGCAGCAGGAAGAACAGTCCAGATCGGAGGTGATACGCCTGCAGATTGAAAGGGATGCAAAACTGGCTCAGGAGAAGAAAGACAAGGAGCTTATTGAAAAATATTATGGGAAGACCGGCCTGAAAGCGCTTACAGCAGTTAAATCCAAACTCGATCCTTTTGTTCTTACCATTGAAGAGCTGGATGATGACAAGGTGCTGGAAGCGCTTGAGAAACCCCCCCGGTATTTAAACGCGAGCCAGGCTTCAATCCACGTGTATTTCAATCTGACGCGTATCAACAGTCATCCTCGCTTTTCGATTGACTCACCTGAGAATACAAAACCATAATAACTGGATATCAATTTTATTAAAAAAACAGAGAAATATGTCACTTTTTGAAACTATTAGCGAAGAGATAAAGAAAGCGATGCTGGCAAAAGATAAGATCAGGCTTGAAGCATTGAGAGGAATAAAGAAAGAATTGCTGGAAGCTAAAACAGCTAAAGGCGCAACAGGTGAACTAACCAGCGAAACCGAATTATCAATTTACAAAAGATGGTGAAACAGCGAAACGATAGTGCCAGCATATATTCTTCACAAAACAGGGCTGATCTTGCAGAAAGCGAGATTGCTCAGATGAATGTGATCCGTGAGTTTCTTCCTGCCCAGCTCTCTTTGGAAGAACTGGAGGCAGCCGTGAAGGAAATTATCTCAGCAACCGGCGCAACTTCCTTAAAGGAGATGGGCAAGGTGATGAGTGTGGCATCCAGACAGTTAGCAGGGAGGGCAGAGGGCAGGGCCATTTCAGAGATGGTGAAAAAAAATATTGTCGTAGCTAATGAATCATTCTATGGGGGGGTATATATACCTTTTTCAGCCTTTTATCAAGCATGTTGTTTTTCATGGCTTTTTTTTCTCCAGCTTTTTCAGTTCCTTGTCCCTGTTCTTTCCTTCATCAAAATTATCCGTTAACAACAGAACGGATATAGTTTCATCATCAATGGGCTGAATTTTGAAAATAACTGTTCTATTCTCAACTATTTCATGTTCCGCGAGCCTTACCAGGTAATCTTTTCCCTGTGTGTAATTGAATGAGATTGAGTTGTAACCTATCGATGAGGCGGCTATTGAAGATATCTTGTTGTTCTGAGTCAAAATAATTTTCCCGTCGTCACCGGTCACTTTTGCCTCAATATTTTTATCGGATTTGTTGAGTGACTCAACTAAAATATTTTCAATCGGGTAATTGTACAAGCTTACCACTTTTACCACACAGGTATCTGTTCTGGAACCTTCCAGCTCCTGAAAAACAGATCTTTCCCCCCCTGAAAAATCTCTTGTGTGAATAAAGAGGTAATCGTCGTTGTACTCATAAGAGCCTTCACCCACCTGAGCTGAAGATAACCCGCCGAATCCACTTATCCGGAACACTATATTCTCACCATCGAACGTGAGAGAATCCAATCCGTTTTTAAACGTTCCTTCCAGTTGCTGGGCAAAGAGAGAAACGCCCCATAACAACATATATGTAAATGGTATAAATTTTTCATGACCCGGAAAAGCACTATTTGCAGGCAAATGTAATATAAATTTTTTTGTGTCGGCAATAGAAGTGATATTATAATCCCTTTTCGGCCAGATACCGTTCAGCATCGATAGCAGCACGACAACCCATGCCGGCAGCAGTAACTGCCTGACGGTAGTGCGGGTCGGCAACGTCTCCTGCGGCAAAAACACCTTCGATATTGGTTTTCGATGATGGATTGTCTATCTTGATATATCCTGCATTATCAAGTTCAAGATAATCTTTAAAAATTTTGGTGTTTGGAGTATGTCCAATGGCAAGGAAAAAAACCGTCAATGGCAATATCAACTTTTTCCTCCCCGGGTTCACCCATCCGCTTGATCAGATGAGCTCCTTCCACCCCTCTTTCACCGAAGAGGCCAATAGTGTTGTGTTCGAAAAGGATCTCAATTTTTGGATTGTTCATCACCCGGTCCTGCATAATTTTTGATGCACGCAGATAGGGTTTGCGTACAATCATATATACTTTGTCGGCCAGGCCCGATAGATAGCTGGCTTCTTCACAGGCAGTATCGCCTCCACCCACAACAGCTACTTTTTTTCTTGCGATAGAAAAACCCGTCGCAGGTTGCACAGGCCGATACGCCTTGCCCTGCATACTTCTTTTCATCGTCAAGCCCGAGGTACTTTGCGGTAGCACCGGTGGCTATTATGACAGTATCAGACTCTATCACATGTTCATTATCGATAGTCACCTTAAAGGGGCGTACAGAGAAATCTACCGCTGTTGCCCTTCCCGGGAATATTTCAGTGCCAAATCTCTGTGCCTGTTTCTTTAGGTCTTCCATCATCTCCGGACCGGTAATTCCTTCGGGATAGCCTGGGAAATTTTCCACTTCGGTGGTGGTTGTTAGTTGTCCTCCCGGCTCCATTCCTTCGTAAATAACAGGTTCCAGGTTTGCACGTGAAGCGTAAATAGCAGCCGTATACCCAGCAGGTCCCGACCCGATGATCAGACAGCGAACTTTATCTCTCATATAATATGTTTATGTTTAAAAGCCTCTCTCAATGTTAAAAGAGAAGAGGCTTAAGGGTTAATTATTGGTTCAAAGATACAACTATTCTTCTATTCTTGAAACTGATATTACCATTATCTATCTGAGTTAGATGGAAAATATCACCTTACCTTAGATCAACAATTTCAACTCCGGGGGTGCTTGTTTTTATCGAACCTGAACTCCGAATCAATGAATTTATAATTTGAGTTGCACTCAGAGATTTCTATCCTGTTTTCATCCCGTTACCCATGGTGAGAATTATCTGAACAATGTTGTTTGAGGCCATGTCAACAGCTACGGAAACAGCTTTGAAATCGTTGTTCCCGGTTACAGGTACCATATCTATCTGATTAACTTTTTACCGTTCACTGTTTTCGATACAGGTGCTTTCAACTTGTACCCGTTTCTGTACATTCCAAGCAGTGCCAAAGGCTGATTGATGCCAACTCCTGCCCTGTGGGGTTGATTATGTTTACTTCATTCACCTCTTTTATCAAAATCCACTGAGTTTCACCATCGAACCATATATCCGCTGCATCCGTCTGTATTTTGAACCGGTTTCCTTTTATAATGGCTTCACCCGACTGTGTTTCATACTCTGTTCCGTCTTTGTCTACGGTAGCCGACTTGAACGATAACTTAATGCCGGCTGATGCCTCAAAGGCGGCAAATGCTCTGTCCAGAATAGCTTTTGCTTCTCCTGAGTTTTGGGGGTAGGCAGTGAGAGCAAAAAAAGAAAACAGCAACTGTTAGGATGTTTTTTTCATTATCTTTTATGTTTTTATATGAAAATTCAAGTCAATTGTTATACAACATTTAAATATCTAACTTTAGTTGGACGTGTGCCGGAACGGGTAGCCAAACACCGGCAGCTTGACAGTTTAGTCGAAATCATTCATCACGCTAAACTATAGTAATTAATACAATCATGAGCGGTTATTTAATAGAACGTTTAACCGATGTTATAAAGGTAGACAAAAAGCGAAGCTGTGGTTTAATTTTTAAATGAACCCTCCTTCAAATGCAGTTCAACGTAGCGAATCAAGAAGCTTCTCCAATGAATATTCGTCCTGGATAAACACCTCACGAGGCTTACTGCCCTGAACGGCTCCAACTATGCCGGCGGCTTCCAGTTGATCCATCAGCCTTCCCGCGCGATTGTACCCTATGGAGAATTTTCTTTGAATAAGTGATGTGGAGCCTTGCTGCTGGACTACAATAAGCCTTGCTGCCTCTTCGAAGAGTACATCTCTGTCGTTTAGGTCAACCGCCCCCCCTGGAACCGTTTCAGCATCTGTGAGAACTTCTGGCAGAGGAAATGCCTTATCATAACCCTGCTGTTTGCCAATATATTGTGCAATCTCTTCTACCTCGGGAGTATCTACAAATGCGCATTGAATACGGATAAGGTTACTGCCTTGTGAAAATAGCATATCACCGCGTCCGATGAGCTGGTTGGCACCGCTCATATCCAGAATGGTTCGCGAGTCGATCTGTGATGTTACACGGAAAGCCATCCTCGCCGGAAAATTAGCTTTTATGGTTCCGGTTATGATGTTGGTGGTGGGGCGTTGTGTTGCAATCACCATGTGTATACCCACGGCTCGCGCCTTCTGGGCAATTCGTGCGATGGGCATTTCAATCTCTTTGCCGGCAGTCATTATCAGGTCGCCAAACTCATCAATCACCACCACAATATATGGCATGTATCTGTGCCCTTTTTCCGGATTTAGCCTTCTTTTGACAAACTTATCGTTATACTCTTTTACCGTGCGAACATGTGCTTTCATAAGCAACTCATAGCGGTCGTCCATCTCCTTGGTCAGTGAATTCAATGTCTGCGTCACCTTTGTCACATCGGTAATGATAGCCTTTTCTTCATCGGGGGAGCTTTGCCAGATAGTGTTTTTCTATGGTAGAATATATGTTGAATTCCACCATTTTGGGGTCAATAAGCACCATCTTCATCTCAGAAGGATGCTTCTTGTATAGTAGTGAGGTGATTATAGCATTTAATCCTACCGACTTTCCCTGACCAGTTGCGCCGGCTACCAGCAGGTGCGGCATTTTGGTGAGGTCGAAGATAAACACCTCATTTGTGATGGTTTTACCCAATGCTACCGGTAGGTCATAACTACACTCCTGAAATCTTTTGGAGGAGATGACCGATTGCATGGAAACTATCTGTGGTTCCTTATTGGGAACCTCAATACCGATGGTCCCTTTTCCTGGCATGGGCGCAATAATGCGAATACCCAATGCCGAAAGGCTTAGCGCGATATCATCTTCCAGATTTCGAATCTTTGAGATGCGGACTCCTGCTTGAGGAACAATCTCGTAGAGAGTGATGGTGGTCCTACTGTCGCTTTTATGGAGGTTATCTCGATTCCATAATTGCGTAGTGTATTAATGATTTTATCCTTGTTCTCATTCTGTTCTTTCATATCCACGCCCCTGTCACCTGTATTGTAAACCTTAAGAAGGTTAAGTGTGGGGGGGAATTTGAAAGATGAGAGATCCCTTTTCGGATCGTATTCCTCAAGAGGTTCATTCTTATCATCTTCAAGGTATTCAGAGGGCTCTTTAGCATCTTCCGGATGGAAGGCTACAGCTGCTTCATTATCGCCAGGGACAATCACTTCGAATTCATCACTCATTATGTGCTGGTCTTTTCCTGTATGCGTCTTCGACCTGGATGCAGAGGCCGTTGCAGCCGGGGGGGCCGCAATATCTAACCCCCTCATTTTCATCTTCTGCCGATTCAACTTCTCTCCGTTTTGACTTTTTCAAAAAGCAAAGAACCGTTTAATCAATCCAGCTTTTTCTTCATCTGATTCAGGAATTTCGCATTCGTCTGTGGAAGTTTGCTCTTCATCATTTAGCATGGTAAATGAAGGTTTGCTGTTTACAAGCTTTTGCTGGATCTTGTACATGGAGCTTTTGCGGATGAGCACTGCTACAATCACAATAAACAGGAGTATAATCAAAACAATACCAGGCCATCCTACACTGCTGTCAAGAATCTGTTCAATCTGGATACCATGCGTTCCGCCCCCCCATTTAATGTGTGTCCCGGGGAAGATGCGGTCCAGGATAAAAGCGCTGGCTATGGAACCTGAAATAACGCCAAACGTGGTAATGAAGAGTGCTTTCAGGAAAGATAAATCTGATACCTTCATCATACGCAATCCAATATAAATAAGGAATATTGGAATAAGCGTCGAGAAAATACCAAACCAATCGTTTACAAGAATCTCGGCAATATAGGCTCCGCCTGCACCTGTCCAGTTGTCCACCTCCGGAACATTTGAACGTATAAGCTGCATAAATGATTTATTGAGCACCTTGCTCTGGTCGGCGGCACCCGTGAAGAAAAACGAAATTATCGCCAGCAGCATAAAAATGCCGATGAAAGCGACAACTACCCCCATAATGAATCGTAAGCGTTCACTTTTCAAAAATGTAATAAACTCATTTTCCTGTTTTTGGGAGGATGTCGTTTTTTTTCTTAAAGTCCTTTTCTTCTTTTTAGCCATGTTTAATTTTTTTTCGCGCTTTGCCATGCCGACTTCGATCAACCTGTTATAATAGCAATTTGAATGGTTGATATAATTATCACGTTTACTGCAAAAGTAATAAAAAGAAACGTAGCTTTAACATTTTGTGGACGATTATTTTATACCTTTACAGATGCCAGGGATCTAAATAGTGAAAGGTCCGCGAATCACTTCGCAGACCTCTCTT
>JMBX01000204.1_pt1 | contig 16263 bp, 27 predicted proteins | sample 616521 | NCBI WGS metagenome assembly JMBX01 (sample SAMN02727906, study PRJNA239997) | anaerobic digester metagenome | biome: anaerobic digester; isolation source: mesophilic anaerobic digester inoculated with municipal waste water sludge... | place: Germany: Bielefeld University, CeBiTec ...
AGGGGGGGCTGTTGTAGTGTTTTTAGGTACAGGAATAGGTTATATGGCATCTACAACAAATCCATTTTCTACTGGTATAGCTTCTGGTTTTGCAGGTACTACAATAGGTGATGGTTTATTATTAAGAGTATTCTTTTTCATTATATTAGAAACCGTTGGAATAATTTATGTTACAAGATATGCTAAAAAGGTAAAGGCTGACCCTTCAAAATCCTTAATTTACGATATGAAGGAAGAAAATGAAAAATATTTTCAAACATCTACAGAAGGTTTAGAAGAACAAGAAATGACTAAAAAAACAAAAGAATGTATTATGGATATTTGCTATATCATTTGCCATAATGGTAATAGGAGTAATACCATGGGCAAGTAAATTTAATATCACCATTTTTGAGGATATCAATAATGCTTTGTATAGTATTCCTGTCATAGGTAATATATTAGGGAATATGGTACCTCTAGGAGACTGGTGGTTTGGAGAAATGAGTTTAGTATTCCTAATAGCTTCCATAATAATAGGATTTTATTGTCACATTCCTGAAAATGAGTTTTTATCAACTTTCATGGAAGGGGCAAAAGAATTATTGGAAGTATCTTTAATAATTGGAGTGTCAAGGGGAATTACATCAGTAATGAATGCTGGTGGTATGACTGCAACAGTTTTGAATCTAGGGGGAAGAAACTTTAGCAAAATTGGGACCAATTCCTTTTATTAACCTTGTTTATATATTTTATTTACCACTTTCATTTTTAGTTCCATCAACTTCAGGACTAGCTACTTTATCAATGCCAATATTTTCCCCCCCACTAGCAGATTTTGCAGGTGTTAGTCGAGAGTTAGTAGTAACTGCTTTTTCTACATCAGCAGGCTTAATTAATTTAATAACTCCTACAAGTGGAATTTTGATGGGATCATTAGCTATAGCAAGAATACCTTATAATAAGTTTATCAAATTTGCATGGAAGCTATGTGTTATTTTATCGTTGATAGTAATGATATCAATGAGCATAGTAGCTATTATATAATAAATGGGAATCGAGGAGATTTAAATGATACAATTGACAGAAATTGAAAAGAAAATGCTGAATGGTGATATGGGAAGATTTAAACAAATTGCTATTCAAAATATTATTCAATATGCTAAAGTTCTTAATGCAGATAGATTGTGTGAAGTAACTAAAGCAACTTTATATTTGGGGGCTCACCCATATTTAGAAGCTGTGAAATCAGAAAATTACGATGAGATCTTTTCCAAAATGTATATGTGCACCGATGAAAAGGTAGAATTAGGAATGTTTTCTTCTGATTGCTCCTGTCAGACATGTGTAGCTCCATCTGATCAGTTTGAATATGAACCCTTAAATTTATCAAAGGAATTTTTTTGATAAGAACAATGAATATTTAAATAGAACTAAGGAATCTGGTGTAGTTATTATGGGATCATGTACTCCATATTTAACTGGATGGATTCCATTATATGGTGAGCATTTTGTAACAACAGAATCAAGTAATGTATTGATGAGCAATGCAATATTTGGTGCTCGAGGCAACTCAGATGGTATTGAAGCTGCAGCTTGGTCTGCCGTATGTGGAAGAACTCCATATTGGGGAAATCATGTACCTGAAAATAGATATGGAACACATATTTTCAATATTAAATGTTCTTCTGACTCTGTCCTAGATTGGGATTTAATAGGCTATACTATAGGTAGAAAACTGCCATCTCATGCAGTTCCTGTAGTAAATGGCACTTTTAAAAGACCTGATATTATTAAACTAAAGCAGTTTTTTTTGCATCTCTAGCAACAACAAGTGGTGCTGAAATGTGTCATATTGTGGGAGTGACCCCTGAAGCTGTTACTCTTAAAATGGCAATTGGTGAGAATAATATAATTGAAGAGATAGATATTACAGAAGATGATATTAGAGATTCCTATAGAATGTTATGTGATTTAGGAAACGAGGATTTACAAATGGTTACTTTAGGCTGTCCTCATTATTCTATACAAGAAATAAGATTAGCTGCTTTATATTTAGAAGGTAAGAAAGTAAATAAAAATGTTAAGCTGTATATTTGGACAGACATTCCTACAAAGGCTGTTGCAGATGTTAATGGATATACGAATATGATTAAAGAAGCTGGTGGACATTTATTGACAAGTTCATGTCCTTTAGTTATAGGTAAAAAAATGCTTTGATACCGTAGAAGGAATGGCAATGGATGGTGCTAAGCAAGCACACTATATGAGATCAGAAACAGAAGCTAATATATTTTACGGAGATATGTATAAATGTATAGATTCTGCAGTATTAGGAAAGTGGGTGAGTGATTTTGAATAAAATTATAATTAAGGGTAGAGGAGCTGTTGATGGAATTGCAAAGGGAGAAGCCCTTGTATGTAAAGAGAGTATTCAAGGCTGGGCTGGTATTGATGATGCTACTGGTGTAATTATAGAAAAAGGACACTCACAGGAAGGAAAGAATATTGAAGGAAAGATATTAATCTTGCCGTGTAGTAAAGGTTCTAATGGATGGTCATGCCATTTTAATTCTGCTATGGTAAATGGGCATAAGCCAGCAGGATGGATCTTTTCTAAGATAGATTCTCGTTGTGCAGTAGCATCTGTTGTTCTAAATGTTCCTATGGTAACAGATTTTGGACCAGATGTAGATTTATTCGAATTAATTGAAGATGGAGATATTATTGAAGTCAATGGGACCACAGGTGAAATAGCCATTACAAAGGAGAATTTTTTAATTTACTTAAAAAAAACTTAGAAAAAAAACACTTGACTATTTTACATTATAGTGGTAACATATTCTTTAAATAAAATTTAATAAAAATCCTCATCCTTCCAGGGTGAGGTAGAGGCGCGATATTTATTAGTAACCATATGGAGGCCGGAAGTCTATGACATATGGAGAAAGGGGGGGATATCGCCGAAGCCTTAGAAACCAAAATCTAAGGCTGGGACTATATCGAATAGGTATAGGACTGTCATCAAAGTACATGCTCGATACTTTGATGTTGTGCTATCTCACACACAGAGCAAAAAAAGGAGAGAGGGTTATCTTAGCTTTGCTATATGCATATAAGCGTCTGATAAACCTAATATCAGGCGCTTTTTTTATTACTTAAAAAAAGGAGAGATGATAATGAGAAAAAGATTGTTAGTATTAGTTGCTATACTACTTTTAGTACCAATGGTATTAGTTGGATGTGGTGGAAATGAAGGGAAAGTTGAAGAAAGTACTGGAGGAAATAGCTCTGAAAGAGACACATTTAGAGTAGGACTTGAAGCAGGATATGCACCATTTAACTGGACTCAACTAGATGATTCAAATGGTGGAGTAAAGATCGATGGTAATGCAGAATATGCAGGTGGTTATGATGTGGAAATAGCGAAGAGACTTGCAGAAGGATTAGGAAAAGAATTAGTTATAGTAAAAACAGAATGGGATGGATTACTTCCAGCTTTAACATCAGGTACTATTGATGCAATTATTGCAGGTATGTCACCAACAGCTGAACGTATGGAATCTATAGATTTTAGTGATATATATTATACTTCGGATTTAGTTATGGTAGTTAAGAAGGGTAGTGAATATGAGTCAGCTACTTCTATTCAAGATTTTAGTGGTGCTAAAATAACTGCCCAATTAAATACATTTCATTATACTGTAATAGATCAAATTGATGGTGTAATCAAAGAAACAGCTATGTCAGACTTCCCTGCTATGAGAGTTGCTTTACAATCTGGAATTATAGACGGATATGTATCAGAGCGTCCAGAGGGAGTTAGTGCAACTAGTGCCAATGAAGACTTCGTAATGGTTGAGTTTGAAGATGGATTTGAAACATCAGTTGATGATACAGCAATTGCTGTAGGACTTAAAAAAAGGCAGCGATTTAACTGAAAAAAAATCAACGAGATTTTATCTACAATATCAGAAGAAGAACGTCAAGAAATTATGGATGAAGCTATAAAGAATCAACCTGTAGCTCAATAGTGAGTTAAAGTTAAAAGTAAAACTGACTATAATTTGAAGATAGTCAGTTTTACAATGTGCCTTTAGGGGGGGAGACTATGAGTTTTGAATTAGTAAAAAAAATATTTATAAATAATTGGCAATGTTTTTACGTGGTGCATATATGACACTTTTAATTTCCATAACTAGTACTATATTAGGTGCAATTATAGGATTAATAATTGGAGTTATACGTACTATTCCAATTCCTGAAAAAGGAGTAAAAAGAGGATTTCTTAAAGGGGTAAATGGAATACTTTCAGCATATATAGAATTTTTCCGTGGAACACCTATGATGGTACAATCTATGGTAATATACTATGGTGTAGCTGAAGCCTTTGGTATTCAATTAAATAGATTAGGAGCAGCAATATTTATAGTATCTATAAATACAGGAGCATATATGGCAGAAATCGTTCGTGGTGGTATAGTATCTATTGACGATGGACAATTTGAGGCAGCTCATGCTTTAGGTATGAATCATGTTCAAACTATGTTTAATGTAATTTTGCCTCAAGTAATTAGAAATATATTACCAGCTACAGGTAATGAATTTGTAGTAAATATTAAAGATACATCTGTGTTAAATGTAATTAGTATAACGGAGCTTTTCTTTCAGACAAAGTCAATTGCAGGGAATACCTTTAAGTTCTTTGAACCCTATTTTATTACCTGTATCATTTATTTTGTAATGACATTTACAGTAACAAGGATATTAAGGGCTATTGAAAGGAAATTAGATGGACCTAAAAATTACAACATTATTGGAAATCAAATGCAAGTGGAGAAACCAGAAGATATATTACGTAAGAAAAGAAGAAAATAGGAAGTTTTAGATAGGGGGGGTGAAAAAAAATGGAAAAGATAATAGAAATTCAACATTTAAATAAATCCTTTGGTAATAATGAAGTATTAAAAGATATTAATTTTTCAGTTAATAAGGGAGAAGTTGTTTGTATTATTGGCTCATCTGGTTCTGGGAAATCTACTCTTCTTCGTTGTGTTAATTTGTTGGAAAAACCTAGTGGTGGAAAAATCATATATAATGGTGAAAATATATTAGATGAAAATAATGATATTTATGCTCACCGTACAAAGTTAGGAATGGTATTTCAACAGTTTAACTTATTTAATAATATGGATGTATTAAACAATTGTACAGTAGGTCAGATAAAGGTATTGAAGCGTTCTAGAGAAGAAGCAGAAAAAAATGGCAATGAAATACTTAAAGGTTGTAGGTATGGATCAATATATAAATGCAAAGCCTAGGCAGTTATCAGGTGGGCAAAAGCAAAGGGTAGCTATTGCTAGGGCTTTATCTATGGAGCCAGATGTAATGTTATTTGATGAACCTACCTCAGCACTAGACCCAGAAATGGTAGGAGATGTATTAGAAGTCATGCAAGAATTAGCCAATACTGGTCTTACTATGTTAGTAGTGACTCATGAAATGGATTTTGCTAGGGATGTAGCAGATAGAGTAGTATTTATGGATCAAGGAGTTATTGCAGAGGAAGGAAGTCCTGAGGATATTTTCAACAATCCTAAGGAGGAAAGAACTAGAGAATTTTTAAAACGTGTATTAAAGTAAACCTTGTTTTAGGAGAGATTTCCTAAAACGAGGTTTTTTTAATTTTATGAGTACCAGCTTATATTTTTTAATAATTTAGGCAAAATATAATTAATAAAAATATAGGTGGGATTCTAATGAACTTTTGAAAAGTATGTTTTTAAATGGGAGATAGCAGGGATATTTTGGATTGTCTTTGTGGGTTCTTTACTTCATTTTACTTATGAATGGTCTGGCAATTCTAAGATTGTAGCCTTATTTAGTCCCGTAAATGAAAGTGTTTGGGAGCATTTAAAATTAGGATACTGGGCCTTGGTATTTTTTTATGTTTATTGAATATTGGTTTATTAAAGAGTATATTAATAACTTTTTTTATAGGTAAGACTTTAGGAATAATCGGCATGAGTTTGTTTATTGTGATAATTTTTTTTGTTCCTATGCTTTTATAACTGGAGAATCAAGTTTATTTATTGATATTGGTTCATTTATTGTAGGTAGTATAATTTGCCAATTAATTAGTATAAACATAATGAAGATTAAATTTAGTAAAAAAAGTAGAAAGACTGGGTGTCTACACATTTATCTTTATAGGGATAATATTTACATTTTTTTACATTTTTTTCCTCCTAATTGGGAGATTTTTAGAGATTCAGGTACGGGGAAATATGGAATACAACCATAAATTTACTTAAGTCATACGAATTGACTAAAGTAAAACATGGCGGTCAAAGACCTAAATATCAATAATATATTGTTAAATGAGTATATATATAATAAGTTATAATATATAGATTCAAAATTTTCAGAAAAAGGAGTGGGTTAATTGTCAAAGCGTAGAAAGTTTAGTGAAAACATTCAAAGATTCGGGCGTTCATTATTACTACCTATAGCTGTTATGGCACCAGTAGGTATGGTTTTAGGTTTAACTGGGGGCTTTGGTACAAGGCTATATGATTGAAAGAGTTCCTTTTTAGGAAACGAGACTTTACAGACAATCTTAGTAGGGTTGAGAAGTATTGCAGATGTAATTTTTGGAAACATACCTGTACTCTTTGCAATGGGAGTCGCCTATGGAGTATCTAGAAAAGAAAAGGGTATTGCAGTGTTTTCATCAATTATTTCTTATTTAATCTTAAATGCGACTATTAATGTATGGCTAAAGGCAACAGGTAATTTGGCCCCTGCAGAAGAGATGGCACAAGTAGGACAAGGTATGGTATTAGGAATTCAAACACTAAGATTAGATGTTCTTGGCGGTATAATCAGTGGTCTCTTAGCTGCTAGGATGGCTGATAAATATAGTGAAAAACAACTACCTATAGCTTTTGCTTTCTTTAGTGGTATCAAATTTGTTCCTATTATTACAATAGCAGCTACAATTGTAGTTGGCTTAATAATACCATTTTTCTGGCAGTTTGTTACAAAGGGATTAATTTCAATGTCTTCCTTAATATTAAATGGGTATGTAGGAGTATTTTTAAACATTGTAATGATAAGATTACTAATACCTTTTGGATTACACCATGTGTGGAGTGCGATGCTTAGATTTACACCAGCTGGTGGAACATATATGATAGCTGGAGAAACCTTTACAGGGGGTATTACCTGCACTTAATAAAATATTATTTGATTTAGGACCATCCCATGAAGCTTGGGAAATGGTGCCAGATTTAACTAGATTTATGGCTCAAAATCAAATGTTAGTTACCTTGTTTATGATTCCAGCAATTGGCCTTGCAATGTATAGATCCTCATATGCAAAGAATAAACCTTTTGTAAAGGGTATAATATTAACAATGGTTTTAACACCATTTTTAGGTAATATTACTGAACCTATGGAATTCTCATTCTTATTTATTGCACCATTATTATATGTATGGTATGTATTTTTAGCTGCATCTGGAGCTGTAGTTCTTGCAATGTTAAGAACGGGAGTAGGATATATTAGAGGTACTATATTTGACTTTGCTATATTCGGTCTTTTGTATGAAAATACTAGATGGTATAATTTGCTTATAGTAGGTATTCCTTTAGCTATAATCACATATTTTTCATTTAGTTGGGCTATTAAAAAAATTCAATATACCAACACCAGGTAGAGAAGAAGATGAAGTTGAATACAATACCCTATTAAAAGAAAGAAAATATGATGAAGTAGCTAAAATAGTAGTAGAAGCAATTGGTGGAAAGGAAAACATTTTAAGTGTGGAAAACTGTGTAACACGATTAAGAATAGATTTAAAGGATATGCATATAGTAGACAAAGAAAGACTAAAGGAATCTGGAACTTCGGGAATTTTCTTCCCAGCAAAAAAACCATATTCACATAGTATTTGGTCCAAATGTAGAGTTTGTTAAAAATGCAGTGGATAGAGAATTAAGAGGAGAGTTGGGATCTAATTGAATTTAAGTAGATTGACACAAGGATATGATGAATTAACAGATTTAGAAAAGAAAATAGTTGAGTATATTATGAATAATCCAAAGATGATACAGGATTCTCCAGCTAGCGAAATAGCCGAAATCCTTTATGTGTCAAAAACTTCTATTATCAATTTATCTAAAAACTTGGATTTGAAGGATATAGTGAGCTTAGATATTATGTAAAAGATTATTTGACAAGTAAGGAAAAAAATAATAATGACTTATCCTATGATACTATTTTAGACAATATTCATACGGAAATTACTAAGACTATATCCCTTCAAAGTGAAGAAAATATAAATAAAATTGTAAATAGGATTTTGAGTTCAAGGATTGTATATGTAGTAGGTAGAGGAGCTTCGGAGCCAATAGCTAATCTATTGAGCTCCAGGCTAGCTTTATTAAATATTAAGGCTATATTAATCGGTGATCCAAATATTATTGATGTATTAGGTGATTCTCTTTCTGAAGATGAGACCATTATAGTGATGTCCTTGTCTGGAGAAACAGAGAGAATTTTAACCATAACTAAAACTGCAAGATCAAGGGGTATAGACGTCATAGCTCTTACTTCTTTTCAAATAATACTTTACAAAAAAAATTGCAAACTATAATATGTTTTGCTTTGCAGATGATACTAGAACTAAATATAATGATTTGATTTCAAGACTTGGACTACACACTTTAGTTCAAATATTGATTTCATATATTGAAATGACAGACAAGGAGTGATTTTGTGAAACGTAGACAATTAGGAGTTACAATAGTAGGAGCTGGTAGTACTAGAACTCCAGCCCTTATTGGTAGCTTAATTAATTATAAAGAAAGATTTCCACTTAGAAAATTAATTCTATTTGATATAGACAAAAGTAGAATGGAAGTACAGGAAGATTATATTAGACTTACAATGGAAAAATATTGTCCAGATGTGGAGTTAATGTTTACTGATAATGAAGACGAAGCATATATAGATATTGACTATGTATTTGTACAAATGAGAGTAGGCGGATTTGAAATGAGACGCCATGATGAAAAAAATACCTTTAAAATATGGATTAATAGGGCAAGAAACCTGTGGGCCAGGTGGATTTGCTTATGGTATGAGATCTATAAAACCAATGATTCATATGGTGGAAAAAAATAAGGGAATATAATAAGGATGCATGGATTTTAAATTATACTAATCCTGCAGCAATTGTTGGACTAGCTTTGGCAAAGGTATTTCCCCCATGATGATAAGATATTAAATATGTGTGATCAACCTTATTCTATGATAAAGTCCTTTGCTAAAATACTAGATGTGGATATGTATGATATAGAACCTAGGTACTTTGGACTTAACCATTTTGGATGGTTTACAAAACTATATAATGGAAAGACTGGAGAAGATTTATTACCAAAGTTAAAGAAACATTTAGTAGACCATGAATTTAAACCATTTAATGCTGAGCAAAGGGATCAATCTTGGTTAGACACTTATAAAAATGTGAATAGAATGATGAAGTTTTTCCCAGAGTATTTACCAAACACTTATTTACAATATTATTTCTTTGCAGATGATATTGCAAAAGCTAGTGATCCTAATTTTACTAGAGCTGATGAAGCTACTAAAGGTAGGGAAAAGCAAGTATTGGATATTTGTAAACAAGCAAGAGAACAGCAATCCCTTGATGGTATTCCATTATTAATAGGCGAAGTTCACGGAAATATGATGGTAGAAGTGGCTGAATCCATTGCCTTTGATTTGAAAAAGGTATTTATATTAATGGGTACAAATAAAGGTAGAAAGATTATACCAAATATGCCAGAGGATGCTTTTGTAGAAGTAGCAGGAGAATTAACTAAGGATGGAGCAGTATTATATCCTTATGGTGAAATAAATACATTCTACAAAGGTCTTATGGAAAATCAACATGCTTATGAAAAATTAACAGTAGAAGCATGTTTAGAATCTAATTATGAAAAAGCTTTAGAAGCATTAACTTTAAATAGATCAATAGTAGATCCAGGTAAAGCTAAGGCTGTATTAGACGATTTAATGGAAGTAAATAAGGACTATTGGTATCTAAAATAGGGAGTGATCATATGTATTTGTATTCAGAAAAAATATATACTCCTAAGGGCTATAAAAAAAGGATATATAAAGGTAAAAGACGGAAAAATCCAAGGAATTTATGATGATATAGATGACAATGATTTTGTAGATTATAAAAACTATATAATTGTACCAGGATTTATAGATGTTCATATTCATGGATGGGCGACAGGTTCCTTTGTCCATGAAGGAACTGAAAAAAAACTTTAGAAAATATGTCTAAGGAATTGGTAAAGGAAGGAACTACTTCTTATTTACCAACTACTGGAACTGATTCTTTGGAAAAAAAATAAATAGCCAATTAGTAGAAGGTAAAAAAAAGCTATTGACAATTATAGTCCTGAAAAGGGTGCAGATATTTTAGGATTTCATTTAGAAGGACCTTTTATAAATAAAGAGTTTAAAGGTATGCAAAAAGAAGAATATTGTTTAGAACCTTCTATTGAAATACTTGAAGAATTCTTTGAAAGTGGTGGAAAGGAAAATATAAAATTAATAACAATGGCTCCTGAGTTAGAGGGGGGGGCATTGGAGTTTATTCAATATGCTCATAAAGAAGGAATTCAGATATCTATAGGTCATAGTGCTGCAGAATTTGAAGGAATCCGAGACTTGAAAGATTACGGACTAGGTGGCTTTACTCATACCTTTAGTGGGATGAGAGGTTTCACCATAGAAGATTAGGAGTAGCAGGGGCAGCTATGTATTTTGATGATCTATATGCAGAGTTTGCAAAACAAACAGGAATGACTGTTAAACCAGAGGCTTTTGAAATTATGTATAGATTAAAGGGACCAGAAAAGATATTTTTAACTACAGATGCTGTAGGTTTGGCCCATGTTAAGAAGCCTTTCCATCATTATATTAGACAATGTACTTTTACTCCTGATGGAGACTATTTAAAACTTTCCTATGATGATGGTAGAGAAGAAAGAATCTATAAATATGATTATGAAAAGGTAAAGGATTTGGAACTAGGCTTTTTAGGTTCTGTTAAAAATGTAGTTAAAAATATAGATGCATCTATTGGAGAAATAGTCAAAATGGCATCTGAAATCCAGCAAAATATATTGGAGTTTATGATAGAAAGGGCTCCATAGAAAAGGGAAAGATGCAGATTTACTTGTAATAGATGGACTGTGGAATTTAAAAGATGTATATGTAAAAGGTGTAAAGCAGAGACTTTAAAGTCTCTGCTTTAAATTTTAATGTGATATTTTTAAGATAAAAAGGGTATTAAATCCATAGGAGGTTAGATATATGAGTAAATATAATTTCACTTTAAAAGAAACTGATGGAGAAGATATATCTTTAGAAGATTTTAAGGGTAAAAAATGTAGTGCTTTATTTTATCCTAAGGATAATACATCTGGTTGTACTACTGAAGCAGTAGAATTTAGAGATTTACATGATGAATTTAAAAAAACTAGATACTGTAATTCTTGGAATTAGTCGTGATAGTTTGAAATCTCATGCCAAATTTAGGGAAAAACAAGATTTACCATTTTTGCTTTTAAGTGACGAAGATGAAGAGGTTCATAAGCTCTTTGATGTGATGAAGCCTAAAAAAAATGTATGGTAGAGAATATATAGGAGTGGAGAGATCTACCTTTGTATTTAATAAAGAGGGTGAATTAGTAAAGGAATATAGAAATATAAGAGCTAAAGGCCATGCAGCTAAGGTATTGGAGTTTATAAAGGAAGAGTTAGAATAGTTACTCAAAATTGAAATAAAGAAGTCTTATGATATACTAAATCATATGACTTTTTTTATTGTATAAAACAAAATTAGAAAGTTGGTATTATATGAACAAAGAAGCAAAGAAGATATTGATATTAAGTAGTTTAGTTTGGATTGTGAGTAATTTACTTCATCCTGTTACCCCCCCTACTCATTTTACAAACTTAAATTTACCTGATCATGTATTTGGTACCTCCTATGCAGCCATGGTTTTTTTCTATGTTTTTGACAGCACCAATATGGGGGGGAAGTATAGGTGATAAAGGTAATCGTATAAAAGTATTAAGTATTGTTACATTTTTATATGGAATATTTCAAATTGGATTAGGACTTGTTACTACTTTGACAGGAGTAATAATTATGAGATCTTTAGCAGGAATGGTTTCCAGTGGATTCCATGTAGGTTTAATGTCAGCTTTAGTAGATGTAAGTGAACCAGATAAAAGAAAGCTAAATATGACAAATTATGCTGCTATAATGAGTGTGTCTGGATCCATAGGGTTTCTTTTAGGAGGAATAATAGGATATTTACCTACTATTTGGGTCTTTATTATCCAAGGTATGTGTATGATATTGATATCATTGGGGATAAAATTATTTATTAAAGAAACTAATCCACAAGTCAAAGAAGATACTAGCAAGGAGACTGTTTTTATCTGGGATTTGTTAAGGGATGCTAAAAAAAATCAAAAGAGGTATTTAGTTTTTGGATTCTTATATTTTTAGGTATTACATTTTTGTAGGTATAGCTTATAGTGGAAATAATAATGCTTTTAATTATTATCTAAAGGCAGAATTAAATATGAAGCCTATAGTAAATGGCGTATGGAAAGCATTGACTGGTGTATTAGGATTAATAGCAAATTTAACTATTAATGTATGGTTAATCAACAAAACAAATATAAAAAAAGTCAATAGTTGGATTGCTATTTCTTAGTACAGCCTTTGGGTTTTTAGTATTTATTTATAATGATTTATATCCTTTTTAATTTTTAATTTAATATTCTTCACATTATATACTATACAAGTTCCAATTTTACAAGGATTTGCCGTTGAAGGCCAGTTTAAGGATGTAGGATTTATGGCTGGGCTCTACAATGCAGTAAAATCTCTTGGAGAAATGTTAGGTTCTACAATAGCGGGTTTTAGCTATGATTATAATAGTAAATTACCATTTTTAATTGGAACAATGGCATTTGGAATTGCTTTAGTGTTAAGTTTAATAAATTATTTTAAAAATGAAATAGATAAGGTTGTAGAATAAAAGATAAATGATTTAAATTTAATTTATCTTTTATTAGAATTGACAAAAAAACCTTCTATATCCTATACTCAATTTTGTGATAATATATAAATGTACACTAAAATTGAGAGGAGATATTGTATTGAAAAGGGTAATAGCTTTACTTATGATTATATTAATTGTTGGAACAAGTATAGTAGGATGTAGTCCTGCACAACCTAAGGATACAGAAGAAGTAGAGGATAAATTTCCAAATAAAAGATAACTTTAGTAGTTCCTTGGTCAGTAGGAGGAATTACAGATAGAGTTGCTAGGGTATTTGCACCTATATTTGAAAAGCATCTAGGGCAACCTGTAACTATTGTAAATAAAGATGGAGCATCTGGAGCAATAGGGACAGAGTTTGCATATGATCAGCCTAGTGATGGATACACGGTGTTATTTTCAGCAGAAACTCCAGCTTTATTTAGAGTAATGGGAATTAGTAAATTAGGATTTGAGGATTTTGACTACTTAAAGATGTTGATTCAAGATCTTAAGGTAATAGTAGTTCCTAAGGATTCGAAGTATAATACCTTTGAAGAATTAGTAAATGATATAAAAGAAAATCCTGGTAAGATAAAAATGTCTTATTCAGGACCAGGAGCCAGTGGTCATCTTCAAGGATTATTATTTAAAGAATTAGGGTTAGATGTTTCCATGACTCCATATGGTGGTGGAAACCCATCTATGATTGCAACTATAAGTGGAGAAGTAGATTTTACCTTTGGAAATTATGGTACAATTAAGGATTATTTAGAAGTAGGAGATTTAAGAGCTTTAGCTACATTTACAAAAGAACAGACAGAGGTATTGAAAGATGTACCACCTATGACACAGGCAATTCCTGAAGCAGAAAAGTATTTACCATTGTATTTTCCAAATCTTTTACTAGTTAAGAAGGGCACACCAGAAGATGTTAAATCTATCTTATTAGAGGCTGCAGAAGAAGCACTCAAAGATCCAGAGTGGAAGGAATTTGTTGAATCACAGTCCTATACCACATTAGATCATTTAACTATAGAAGAAATAGAAGAATATTGGAATAAATATACTTCCATAACTTCATGGCTACTATATGATGCTGGAGCAATCGAAAATAGTCCAGAAGATTTTGGAATTGAAAGATATAATAAGTAATTAGGTGAAAAAAAATGAAAAACAAAGAATCTATGGAAGGAATAATTCTTTCCCTATTAAGTATGTTTTTTTGAGAGAATCTCTAAAGTTACACAATAATCAGCCTTGGGCATTGTCACCTGCCTTGTTCCCGTTGATTATTACTTTTGTTGCACTATTATTCTCCATATCTTTAATTATTAAGGGAATTGGTAAATCATCTGTTAATAGAGAGAATGGAGAATTAAAATAATGCTACTTATTGTAGCATTATCTTTTTTATATTTATTTCTTTTGCCTAAAGTTCATTTTGTATTAGCTAGTATAATATATTTGTTTTGCTTTATGATTATATTAGGGGAAAGAAAATGGTGGGTATTAGGGTCAATTTCCTTTATTACTCCATTTATAATTGAATTTTTATTTGGCAACTTACTAGATGTATTTTTACCTTAAAATAAGGGTGTTGATATTTTGATTAAAGATATTTTATCCATATTAGATTTAAATTTTATACTATTAGTATTTTTAGGTTCCATAAGTGGACTATTTGTAGGGGGGGCTATGCCTGGTTTATCTGTAACTATGGCTACGGCTCTATTGGTATCTGTTACTTTTACATGGGAAACCAATAGTGCTATGGCAGTTATTATGGGAGTTTATACAGTTGGAGTCTATTCAGGGGGGGCAGTAACGGCAATTTTAATTAATATTCCTGGTGCACCTTCTTCTGTTGCTACTACTTTAGATGGTTACCCCCCCATGGCTCAAAAAGGTGAGGCCCTACGAGCATTAAAAACTGCTGCCTATTATTCATTTTTAGGAACTATAGTAGGATTATTTATATTGGCAGTTAGTGCAAAACAAGTTGCTAAGCTAGCTTTAGCCTTTACACCTATAGACTATTTTCTATTGGCTTTATTTGGACTTACTACTGTAGGATCTTTAACCTCTGAAAATTTTACAAAGGGAATGTTAAGCGCTTTAGCTGGAGTTTTTATTAGTACGATAGGTATGGATCCCATTATGGGAATTGGTAGATTTACTTATGGAAATGTTAATTTACAACGTGGAATATCGATTATACCTGCACTTATAGGTTTATTTGGATTTTCTGAGATACTTTATCAAACTAGTTTAAAACATAAAGACGTTAGGGCAGTAGAAGTTATAAAGGATACTGTAAGTATAAAGGAGATTTTTAGCCATTGGGCATTAGGTATACGTTCATCAATTATAGGAGTGTTAATAGGAGCACTTCCTGGAGCTGGGGGACCAGTAGCGTCTCTTATTGCATATGATCAAGGGAAGAGAACTACTAAAAATCCTAAGGTCCCCCCCTTTGGAGAAGGTGCTATGGAGGGAATAGTAGCAAGTGAAGCAGCTAATAATGCATGTATTGGTGGTGCATTGATTCCAATGTTGACTTTAGCAGTTCCTGGGGATGCAGTTACAGCGGTTATTTTATCTGCATTTTATGTTCATGGTTTAAGACCTGGACCCTTATTATTTACTGAAACTCCAGAGATGTTTAGTGTAATACTTGCTGGAGGATTTATAGGGAGTATAATGATATTGATATTAGGCTTAACAGTAGCTCCATTATTATCAAGGATCGTGACCATTAAACAAAGACATCTATTTCCCATAGTGGCGGTATTATGTATTATAGGTTCCTATGCAGCAAGTACAAATACTTTTGATATTTTATTGATGTTAATATTTGGAGTTCTAGGTTTTATAATGAGAAGAAGAGGATATGCTGTGGCTCCTATGGTATTAGGCTTAGTATTGGGAGGAATTATGGATGCTAATTTTAGAAGAGCCATGTCGTTGCTTAGATCTTCTGAAAACATCATTGGAGATTTATTTTTCAAACCTATAACTATTGTATTAATTATATTTGTTGTTTTATCTATTGTGTCTAATTTTGTTTCTATAAAAGAAATTAATAATAAGATTGTGAAGAAAAACTAAGGTCCCAGGAATTAATATCTTGGG
>JMBX01000205.1_pt1 | contig 16259 bp, 32 predicted proteins | sample 616521 | NCBI WGS metagenome assembly JMBX01 (sample SAMN02727906, study PRJNA239997) | anaerobic digester metagenome | biome: anaerobic digester; isolation source: mesophilic anaerobic digester inoculated with municipal waste water sludge... | place: Germany: Bielefeld University, CeBiTec ...
TCAAAAGAATATAATGCACAGGTTTTTACAATAAGTAAGGAAGATGGCGGTGCATTCTCTCGTAAGATTATAGTATATGGAAATGAAGCAGTACAAAAAAACTTAAAGGAAGATTGGGGGGGTATTGAGGAAGGGACAATTTCTTCCTTTTTTTCTGGGAAAACTACGTTTATATTTAAACCTTTTGAGGAAGCAGGAGAGAAAGAATTACAAAATTGCTGGTATATAGGTCAATCATCGGAAGAGCTATATACAATGCTATTTCCTGGTATGGTACAATATTCCGGTAATTTTCGAAATGATCCAATACAAGGAGTTTCAGAGAAAGTTGTAGCTGCTACTTGGTTTGTGTTGATTATAACCATGCTACTTCTTACCTATTACAAACTAAATCCATTACTTCTTCTAAAAGAGCATTGAATAGAAGCATTGTAATCAAAGGAATAATCTCTATTTTAACTGTTTTAGTATTATCTACTACTTAGATACCATGACTATGGAGCATTGCCAACATATCTTGCAAGCTATGAATTAAGAGAAGCTGATCATCCTGATGGTATGATTGCACATAACTTTTCTTATCTTATGCAGTTTGTGACTTTGGAAAATAATCAAGAACTAATTTATAATTTTGCCAATGAAATTTCAGGTAAAGCAATAAATCCATCTTTAGTAGAATTCACTATTATTAATATAGGAGATTGGTTTAAAGGACTCTGGTCATTACAAAATAGAAGTATGTTAATTGCTTTAATACTCACATTACTGATATCCATATTAGAAATCCAGATTTCAAGCCTTTCTCTGAGAATAGCATACGAAACAAATGCAAAGGAACTGACCATTAAAAAGGTCATGGGTTACTCTATATTTGAACGATTTAAATCTTTTTTTATTGACTGGTGTCCTGTGAGGGATTTCTTTGGTCGGGGGGGCTCTATTATGTACAATAATTTTTAAAATTGGTGCTATTGGCTATATAGCTTGGGGGGGAGTATTATTGTGTTTTTATTAGATATTGGCATCGAGAAGGTAAAACTGTGCTAATGGTAACTCATGATGAAACACTGATACAGGTAAATGATCATTTAGTTAAGCTATAAATCCAAAAGTTAGTATTAATATTTTACTAGAGTTTAATAGGAACCCATCGTGTCAAGTTAATGACACGAATATCTTCAAATAATAAGAGGAAAACAGAAACATAATAAAATGGTGTAGACAACAGGATCAGAGAGGATTAAATAACAGTTTAATCCTCTCTGAATTTATATCCAACAGCATAAAAATAGACCAAAATCATAAGAAAATCCTCGAATTATATTCGATCCCGCATACGGAATCGAAGGTTTCTTTGCTTTAAAAACTATTAAAAAAATTCAAAGCTTGAGAATTCTTTCTAACATATGTATTATATACATAAGAAACCATTTTAGGAGACAAATATGAATCTAAAACAATTTATAATAAACAAATCTAAAGAGCTAAATATAGATATAATAGGTTTTACAAATTGTGAACCCTTAGATAATCTAAAGGATTATTTAATCACTAGAAAAGCAGAAAACAAAGAAGTGGAATTTGAAGAAAAGGATATAGAGAAAAGGATTAATCCAAAGCTTACTTTTCAGGGTTGTAAAAGTATAATTGTAATAGCTATGTCCTATAATAACGATTTTAATGAAACACCAGATTATAAATTAAAAGGTAGACTTTCTAAATCTTCTTGGGGGGGAATGGATTACCACAAGGTATTACAAAGTAAAATAGAAAATCTTATAATTGAAATTAAAAAAAGAAGTAGATTTTTCACATAAATACTATATTGACACAGGCCCATTAATAGATAGGGAGCTAGCTAAAAGGGCGGGGGGGATAGGCTATTATGGGAAAAACTCGTCTATTATTAACGATAAATATGGTTCTTTTATATTTATTGGCTATATATTGACGGATTTAGATATAGATATTTCCAATGAAGAAATTCCAAATAAATGTGGAGATTGCAATTTATGTATCAAGGCTTGTCCTACGGGAGCATTGGAGGGAGATTATAAATTTAATCCTAAAAAAAATGCATATCTTATTTGACCCAGACTAAAGAAAAGATTCCCTATGAACTTAGAAGTAAAATGGGAGATAAAATCTATGGCTGTGATACCTGTCAATTGACCTGCCCTAAAAATAAAAATATAATTATACCTAATCATGTAGAATTTATTCCAGAACAAACAAAAGGCTATATGGATATAGAAGAAATTTTAAATATCTCCAATAAAGAATTCAAAAATAAATATGGAAATATGGCGGGGGGGGCTTGGCGAGGGAAAAACATTCTAAAAAGGAATGGGATTATTGTATTAGGCAATACTAAGGATAGAAAAAAAATTTAAAACTGCTACTGCCCTTATTAAAAGACCCTAATCCTATGATTAGGGAATACACTGCCTGGGCAATTCTAAATATAGATTATTCCTATGGAAAGGAAGTGGCAGAAAAAGCCATAAAGTCAGAGGTAGATGATTTGGTTAAATTAGAAATGAAGAATCTACTATAATATATTACAAAACTTTCGAATCTTAGGAGGTTATATTTTAGGATTTTCACGACACTTTGTTAAGAAAAATACTTACCAATAATAAAATTTATGTTATACTATATTTGTATGAAATCCTAAACTTAATAAACAGGAGGTAATAATTATGGGGGAATGTCCATGAATTAAATTACTTAAAGGAAAAGATTGAAGAACTAAAGAAGGACGGAGTATATAGACAATTACCAGTATTAGAGGGAGCCAATGAAGCAGAAATAATGCTAGATGGCAGAAAAGTAATAAATTTATCCTCTAATAATTATCTTGGTTTTGCCAATCATCCAAGACTTAAAAAAAGGTGCCATAGAAGCGGTAGAAAAATATGGTGCAGGAGCAGGGGGGGCTGTTAGGACCATAGTTGGCAATATGTCCATACACGAAGAATTAGAAGAGATATTGGCAGAATTTAAAAGGGAAGAATCAGTATTTATCTATCAATCAGGATTCAATTGTAATGCAGGTACTATTCAAGCCATAACAGAAAAGGGAGATTTAATAATCTCAGACGAATTAAATCATGCTTCTATTATAGATGGTACTAGATTAAGTAGGGCAGATAAGAAAATCTTTAGGCACTCAGATGTAGATCATCTAGAAGAAATTCTAAAGGCAGAAAGAGCAAATTATAATAATGTATTGATTATTACCGATGGAGTATTTAGTATGGATGGAGACATTGCACGTCTTCCAGAAATAGTAGAATTAGCTGAAAAGTATGAAGCAATGACTTATGTAGATGATGCCCACGGTTCAGGAGTATTAGGTGAATCTGGTAGGGGGGGAACAGTAGACCATTTCAATTTACATGGTAGAGTAGACTTTTCCATAGGTACACTTTCTAAAGCCATAGGAGTAGTTGGGGGATATGTAGCAGGCTCCAATACTATGTATGAATGGCTAAATCACAGAGCAAGACCAGTATTGTTCAGTACCACATTGCCACCAGCAGCAGCAGGTGCCATAATTGAAGCTATTAAAATGTTAATGGAATCTACAGAATATACCGATAGACTATGGGATAATGCCAACTATTTCAAAGAGAAATTAGGCACCCTTGGATTTGACACAGGCCATAGTGAAACTCCAATTACCCCAGTTATAATTGGAGATGAAGCCAAAACTATGGAATTCAGTAGAAAACTATTAGAAAAGGTGTGTTTGTATCTGGTATAGTATTCCCAACAGTACCAAAGGGAACAGGTAGAGTAAGATGTATGGTAACAGCAGCTCATACTAAGGAACAATTAGACAGGGCAGTGGAGGCCTTTGAGGTAGTAGGAAAAGAAATGAATATATTATAGAAAAAGGGGCAAACGTCCCCCCCTTTTCTTATTATATAAATTAGATTAAGATAGTATTATTAGGTGATATTATGATAGTTGGAACATGTATGGTAAAATTAAAAATCTATGAAGCCAATTCCCTAAAGGACAAGCGACATGTCGTAAAAAGCATAATAGGAAGGCTTCAATCTAGATTTAATGTATCTATAGCAGAAATTGGAGAAATGATAGTTGGCAAATAGCTATTATTGGTTTCTCTTGTGTAACAAATGATAGTAATCATGCCAATGAAATTATTTCTAAGGTATTAAGGTTTATAGATGGGGGGGATAATAGGGTAGAAATAATAAGCCATAATATAGAGATATTGTAGGTGATAAGATGAAAACATTACCCAAAGAAGAGATAGACCAGGTAATTGAAATTTTACTTGAAACCTATCCAGATGCTACAGTAGAATTAGAACATTCTACTACCTTTGAACTGTTAATAGCGACTATACTTTCTGCCCAGTGTACAGATGTGAGGGTGAATAAAATTACCAGGGAATTATTTAAAGAATACAATACCCCCCCAGAGGACTTTATCCAATTGACGGGGGAAGAATTAGGAGAAAAGATTCGTTCTTGTGGATTTTATAAGGTAAAAAGCAAAAACATCCTAGCTACTTCTAGAATAATACTAGATGAATTTAATGGAGAAGTACCAGGCACAATGGATGAACTGATAACTTTGCCAGGAGTGGGAAGGAAAACTGCTAATGTGGTACTTAGTAATGCCTTTAATGTACCTGCCATAGCTGTGGATACTCATGTTTTTAGAGTATCTAATAGAATTGGTTTGGCCAATAGTAAAAATGTACTAGATACGGAAAAAGATTTAATGGATAATATAGATAAAAATATGTGGTCAAAGGCCCATCATCTCTTAATTTTTCACGGTAGAAGAATATGTAAGGCTAGGAAACCACTTTGTGAGGAATGCCCAGTAAATAATTATTGTGTGTATTATAGGGAAATTGTAAAAAGGGATTAGAGGGGTTGTTAAGATGATTTTAGAAAAAGATTTAATATTTTCCTTAGACATAGGAACTAGAAATATTATAGGTATAGTAGGAGAGTACACAGAAGATGGGAAATTTAATATACTGGCTTATTCTAAAAGAAAACATGGTAGAAGGAATATGTATGATGGGCAAATCCACAATATTGAAGAAGTAGTTAAAATAGTAGAAGAAATAAAAGGTGAATTAGAATCTAAAATCGGGACAAGCCTTAAAAGAGTTTCTATTGCTGCAGCTGGTAGAAGTCTAAAAACCTGTAAAATAAGAATAGATAAGGATATAGATTCTAGTTCAGAAATAGATAGAAAAACCATAGAAATCTTGGAATTAGAAGCAGTACAAAAAGCCCAAGAAAAAAATCAATGGGGGGGAAAATGGAAATAAATTAAAATACTATAGTATAGGCTATTCTGTAATGGAATATTATTTAGAAGACAATATAATGAATAGTTTAGAAGGCCATAAAGGAAATAAAATAGGTGTCAATCTATTAGCTACCTTTTTGCCACAAATAGTCATAGAAGGCCTATATTCAGTAATATCTAAATCAGGTTTAGAAGTAGGACATATTACATTAGAACCTATTGCAGCCATTAATGTGGCTATTAAAGAAGAATTAAGACTATTGAATCTAGCTTTAGTAGATATTGGAGCAGGCACATCAGATATTGCCATTACAATTGATGGCAATATAATGGCCTATGGTATGACCTCCATTGCTGGAGATGAAATCACTGAGGCCTTGTGTAAAAAAATATTTGCTGGATTTTAACCAAGGAGAAGCTTTAAAGATCAATCTTTCTAAAGAAGAATATCAGGAATTTACCAATGTAGTTGGTATGGAGTATAAATTAAGTACAAAAGAAATAGTGGAAGATATCAATGAAGTTCTAGTTAAAATATCCCTAGAAATTGTAGAAAAAAATACTAGAGTATAATGGGAAACCTCCTGCGGCAATATTTTTAATTGGAGGAAGTAGCCAAATGCCAGGCCTTAAAGAAATTTTAGCTGATAATATAGGCCTACCAAAGGAAAGGGTATCTATTAGAGATACTAGTTTTATTGAAAATGTTCAGGGCATAGATGAAGAACTAAAGGGACCAGATATAATTACCCCCTATTGGAATTGCCATTGAAGGAGCAAGTGAACAGTATAAAAATTTCTTAGAAATAGAATTTAATGGAGAGGATATTAGATTATTTAATACAGAAATGGCAAAGGTTTCAGATTTACTAGTATTGACAGGCTATAATCCTAGGAAATTAATGCCTAAATCGGGAGAAAATTTTGTCTACTATTTAAATGGTGAGAAAAAAATCCATAATGGGAAGTAGTGGTGAAGTAGCCAAAATTTATATAAATGAACAGATTGGGGGGGACTTAAATACCCCCGCTAAAAGACGGAGATGTAGTAAATATTACAGAAGGTATTATTGGGAAAAAAAGCTGAACCCAAACTTTTTGATTGCATTAATAGAGAAAAAAATATAAAATTTAATGAGGAAGAAATAAATTTAATTATAAATGTAAAAGTAAATGGTAAAAAAAGTATATGGTAATCCAAAGATTATGGAAGAAGATAGTATAGAAGTAGAAGAAATAAGAAGTTTATTGGAATTACTAAATTATTTAAATTTAGATATTGGTTTTGAAGATATTTTAATCAATAGAAGGAAAATTGAAAATGATGTAGAATTAAATCAGGGAGATGAAGTATCTATAAAAGCTAAAAAAATATAAACTTAATTATAAATGGAGATATGAAAAGCATAGAATATCATAAGGATAAATTTGTTTTCGTAGATATATTCGATTATATAGATTTTGATTTGACCAGCCTTAAGGGGAAACTTGTATTAAAGATAAATGGAGAAGATGCAGAATATTTAGCAGAACTAAGAGATGGAGACGAAATCAAAATATATTGGGAGTAATACATAAAATATAAATTCCATTGTGGAGGTCTAGAATGAAAGGGAAAAAAAGCTTCTATTATAATATTTTTTTTATTATTATTTTAATTGTAGGTATAGTTGGTTTAGGTATTTATGGCTATTATACTGTATTAAATACTGATCTTTTTTTATGAAGGGATAATGGTAGATGGTGTAGACATTAGTTTAATGACTAGAGAAGAAGCCTTGAACATTATTCGACAAAAAAATGAGGATAGATTAGATGAAAGAAACATGAGGATTTATGGAGATAATAAGGAATACAATATTAATTTAAGGGAATTAGGCTATTACTTCGACTATGATAAGGCAATAGAAGAGGCCTATGCCATAGGTAGAGAAGGAAATATAATAAATAGAATTAAGGAAATAATTTCCATTAAAAAAACTGGGACAGCTATTTCATTAGAGACAGATTATGATAGAAGCAAAATAAACCCAATAGTTAAGAATATAGCAGAGGAAATAAATTTGGATATGGTAGATGCAGAATTTAGTTTTAACAATGGGAATATATCTGTTACTGAGGATGTAGTAGGAAAGAAAGTAAATGAGGAAGAATTAATAGAACTAATCAATAAGAATATAGAAGAATTGAAACCAATTGAAATACCTATAGAAAAAAAATAATGCCCAATAGAACCAAGGCAGAATTATCTAGGGTAAATGGAATAATTGGAGAGTTTTCCACCTCTTTTAAAGGTAGCTCTAAAGAAAGGATAGAAAATATAAGATTATCTTCAAAAGCTTTAAGTAAGGGCATTATAATGCCAGGCGAGACAGTATCCTTTAATGATTTGACAGGTCCTAGATCTAAGGGAGCTGGTTATCAGGAGGCCAATGTAATAATTAAGGGAGAATTTGTACCAGATACGGGAGGGGGGGAGTATGCCAAACTTCAACTACTCTCTACAATGCATTAGTAAGAGCAGATTTAACCATAGTACAAAGATCCCACCATTCTATACCTATTAAATATGTACCATTGGGCAGGATGCAGCTGTAGCCTATGGGGGGGTTTTAGATTTAAAGTTTAGAAATGATTTTGACTTCCCTATATATATAGATTCTAAAATAATAGGTGATAGGGTTCATATATATATTTATGGAGATAAAAATGCTAAAAATTATAGTGTGAGTTTGGAATCTGAAACCATAGAGACAATACCTCCAAAGGAAGAAATAGTGGTAGATAAGAGTCTTGACCCTGGGACTAAAAAGGTAGTTCAAGAGGGTAGGGCTGGCTATAAGGTAAATACCTATAAATCTATAATTAAAAATGGAAAAGTAGTAGAGAAAACTTTAATTACAAAGGACTTCTATAAACCAAGGGATTATGTACTTTTAGTAGGGGGGGAAGGATATAATGAAACTGTTGAAGAAATTGAAAATGTAGAAGATGGAGATAATTAATTGGAGGGATTAAATGACTGAAATAAACTTGCTATATGACAAAAAGATAAATTGTCCCGTTTGTAATAATGAATTTGCTACTAAAAAAATTAGATTTTCAAAGTTAAAATTAATTGAGAGGGATGCAGATTTTTTTATCTCATTATGAAGAGGTAAATCCTTTAATTTATAGTATTTTTGTTTGCCCTAATTGTGGCTACTCTGCTATGGAAGAGAAATTCAAAAAAAATTTCAGATGAGAATAGGCAGATTATTTTAGAAGAAATAAGTTCTAAATGGTGCCAAAGATCCTATGGTGATATTAGAGATATAGATAATGGAATAGAAAGCCAAAAGCTAGCCCTATATATAGGGGGGAAATTATTGGATTATAAAAAAATTAGAGCTGGCTTCCCTCTGTCTAAATATTGCCTGGCTTTATAGAATTAAAGAAGAAGAGGAAGAATATAGATTTTTAGAATTAGCTAAAGAACTTTATGAGTTTTCTTATTACAATGAAAACCTTATAAATACTAATATGGATCAATTGAAACTCGCGTATTTAATAGGAGAATTAAATAGAAGATTAGAAAATAAAGAAGAAGCTTTGAAATGGTTTAATGTAGTGATTTCAGACCCGGATTTAAAATTCAATAGAGCTTTGGCAAATCTAGCAAGGGAACAGTGGACACTTACTAGACAAGATTAGAAAAGATTAGAAAACAACTTGTTTTTACAAGTTGTTTTTTTTATGCAAAGGTTTTCTGAAATTTTCTCATATTGACTATTTAAATTTATATGATATATTATCTTTGGAAACAGAGAAGGAGGTAAGAAATGAAATATAAATTAATAGCAATAGATATGGATGGTACCCTATTAAATAGTGAGAATCAAGTGTCTAAAAGAAATAGGGAGGCATTATACAAAGCCATGGAAAAAGGTATTTATGTAGTTTTAACTACGGGACGAATACTACCTTCTGCCTTTTATTATGGGAAATCTATGAATTTAGACAATCCTATAATAGCCTGTAATGGAGCAATTATTAGTAATGGTGGGGGGGTGGAAAATATTATTTATGAAAATAAAATGAATTTAGAAAGTAGTAAAGAAATAGTAAAACTAGCTGATAAATACAAGATACATTATCATTTTACGATAAAACACCTTTTATACTTCAGAGGTTAGTGAAGGAATTGAACAATACTATCCTCTTTCCAGATGCTTTAAGGGAACAGGGGGGATAGAAGTAGAAATTTTAGAAAATGTACTAGAAACCCTAGAGGAAGAAAAAAACTAATATATATAAATTTGTTTTATAGAAGATGATTTAGACAAATTATCTAAATTTAGAGGAGAAATAAACAATTTAGATGGTATTCAAGTATCTAGTTCTTGGTATAATAATTTAGAGATTATGAATGAAGGAGTTTCTAAGGGTAGCAGTTTAGAATACTTAGGCAACAAACTGAATATAGGCAAGTCTCAAATCATGGCCATAGGAGATAATGAAAATGATATTTCTATGCTAAAATAGCAGGCTTAGCTGTGGCAATGGAAAATGGAGATGATGCAATTAAAAAAATATTCTCACACCGTAACCCATACCAATGATGAAGATGGAGTGGCGAAGGCCATAGAAAAATATATTTTAAATTCCTAGAAAGAAGGGCGAAGATGAACATAGTATTAGTAGAACCAGAAATTCCACAAAACACTGGGAATATTGCAAGGAGCTGCGCCTTAACCAATACTACTCTACATTTAGTAAAGCCTCTAGGTTTTCCGTAGAAGACAAGTATTTAAAACGGGCTGGTCTAGACTATTGGTATTTGGTAGAAATACATTATTATGAAAGTTTTGATGAATTAATAGGAAAATATCCAAATAAGAATTTCTATTATGCAAGTACAAAGGGAGAAAAGTTTTACACCAGTATTAAATTTACAGAAGAAGATTTTATTGTATTTGGAAAGGAAACTAAAGGACTACCAGAAGATATTTTAAATGGAAATTTAGAAAACATTATTAAAATTCCCATGAGAGAGGATTTAAAACGTTCATTAAATTTAGCAAATTCAGTAAATATTATACTGTTTGAGGCCTTAAGACAATTAGATTTTCCGTTCCTAAAATAATTAGGTCAAAAACATAAGAAATGGGAGGAGAAAAATGGATATTGCAATACCGGTATTAGGTGGGTTAGGATTATTTCTATATGGTATGAATTTAATGGGTATGGGTTTACAAAAAGCTGCAGGTGAGAAATTAAAAAGACTAATAGAAATACTTACTAATAATAGGATTATGGGTGTAATTGTAGGGGGCACTAGTTACTATGGTAATTCAATCTAGTTCTGCCACTACAGTTATGGTTATTGGTTTTGTAAATGCAGGCATTATGGATTTAAATCAGGCTGTAGGCGTAATAATGGGAGCAATATAGGTACCACTGTTACTGCTCAATTAATAGCTTTTGATTTAGTAGCTTATGCACCATTAGCAGTTACAATAGGAGTGGCTGTATGGCTTATGTCATCTAGAAAAAGATACAAGAACACAGCAGAAATCCTAATAGGCTTTGGTATACTATTTATTGGAATGGAAATGATGAGTGGTGGTTTAAAACCTTTAGCCGGCAATCCAAGGTTTGCCAGCATAATGATAGGCCTAAAGGACCCTTTTTTAGGCGTATTGGTTGGAATGGGTCTTACTACCATATTACAATCAAGCTCGGCTTCCATTGGGCTATTACAAGCCTTAGCATCTCAAGGACTTATATCCTTAGACATAGCCTTCCCCCCCTATTATTTGGAGACAATATTGGAACCACAACTACAGCTTTAATTTCCAGTATAGGAACTAATAAAACTGCGAAAAGAGCTGCGGTAATTCACTTTTTATTTAATTTAGTAGGTACAATAGTCTTTATGACAATACTTAGAAAACCAGTAGAGGCTGTTGTTTTGAAAATTTCTCCAAACAGTATTCAAAGACAAATTGCCAATGCTCATACATTATTTAATATTGTAAATGTATTAATACAAATTCCCTTTGCTGGACTATTGGTAAAAGCAGCAGAAAAATTAGTGCCTGGTGAAGATGGAGAAATGGAAGTAGGGGGGGTAAAATATTTAGATCAAAGAATTATAGAGACACCGTCTATTGCTCTTGGGCAAGCTACAAAAGAAGTATTACGAATGGGTACCATAGTGGAAAACAATTTAATTTTATCTGCAAAGGCCTTCAAAACTAAAAGTGAAAATATACTTCAGAGGTATTTTCCCAAGAAAAAGTTATAAATAGATTGGAAAAAGATATTATAGAGTATCTAGTGGATTTATCCAATGCGCCATTGACTGATGAACAACATATGCAGGTAAATATATTATTTAATGTAGTCAACGATATAGAGAGAGTAGGAGACCATGCAGACAATATTGCAGAGCTATCTCAAATAGCAATAGAGGAGAGGCTAGAATTTACTCCTGATGCCATGATGGAATTTGATTATATCTTTGATAAAACCCATAGAGTATTCAAAACTTCCCTAGAATCTCTTGAGAAAAATGACTATAATTTAGCAAAAAAAAGGCATTAAAATTAGAAGAAGAAGTAGATGCTCTAGAGGAAAAATATAGGACTAATCATATAGACAGATTAAATAAATTTCAGTGTAATCCTAGTTCTGGAGTGGTATTTTTAGATTTATTAAGTAATCTTGAAAGGATATCAGATCACTCTTTTAACATAGCTATTTATGTAGTAGAAAAAAATAAATAAATAAAAGTTTTAAAAAGGTATTGCCATTATTAAATTTATATATTATAATATACCCGGAATGTGAAAAATATCACAATTTTATATTGCGGATGATAAATGCGGGAGAGACCGTTTGGCGCCGAAGGAGTAAGTTATAAAGTTTGCCCTTTTATAATGATGATCTCAGGCAAAAGGACCGTATTTTGACGAAACTCTGAAAAGCATATGCACCGAAGGAGCAATCCGTTAGTGGGGGGAATCTCTCAGGTTTAAAACAGAGTAGAAGGCTTAGCTTTCTACTCTGTTTTGTATCTAAAAATAAATAATAATAAATTTTAATACAAGAAATCACTTTTAAAAAACAATAATATGGGTAAATTATAATAGGGAACATGTAAAATTTTAAACGAAACTTGTATTATTTCCAAATGTTTATTATTATTATAGTAGAGCTAGTTTAAAATTCAAATAGAACTACATCTACAATATCAATTCAAGGGAGGAAAAAAATATGATTTATGATGTAATTATAATAGGCGCAGGCCCTGCAGGTTTAGCAGCAGGATTATATGCATCCCGTGCTAGACTCAACACACTAATCATTGAAAAGGAGCAAGCGGGAGGACAAATAGTTACTACAGACGAAGTAGCTAATTACCCAGGTTCAGTGGAAAATGCTACAGGACCATCCTTAGTCAAGAGAATGGAAGATCAAGCCAAGGAATTTGGTGCAGAAACGGTATTAGATACTATTACAGAAGTAAATTTTGAAGACAAAATAAAGGTACTTAAAGGCGAAAAGGAAGAATATCAAGCTAAAACAGTAATAATAGCTACTGGTGCAAACCCAAGACTTATGGGATGCCCAGGTGAGAAAGAATTAACTGGTAGAGGAGTTTCCTATTGTGCCACTTGCGACGCAGCCTTCTTTGAAGATTTAGAAGTTTTTGTAGTAGGTGGAGGAGACACTGCAGTAGAAGAGGGAATGTATCTTGCTAAATTTGCAAGAAAAGTTACTATCATTCACAGAAGAGATGAACTTCGTGCTGCAAAATCTATACAAGAAAAAGCCTTTGCTAATGAAAAAAATGGCATTTATGTGGGACAGTGTAGTAGAAGAAGTAAAAGGTGATGGTATAGTAGAATCCATGGTAGTTAAAAATGTAAAAACTGGGGGGAACTAACAGAAATAGTAGCAGACGAAGATGATGGTACTTTTGGTATCTTCCCATTTATAGGCTTTATACCAGCTACTAAATTATTTGATGGTAAAATAGAAATGGAAGGTGGCTATATACCAACAGATGATAATATGAAAACCAATGTAGATGGAATATTTGCTGCAGGAGACTGTAGAGTTAAATCTCTAAGACAGGTAGTTACAGCTACAGCAGATGGAGCTATTGCTGCTGTTCAAGCTGAAAAATATATAAATGATAATTTTGGAGAGTAAAAATTTTAAATAAATTTAAGGAGGGACTAAAATGATAGAATTAGACAAGAAAAACTTCGAAGAAGAAGTTATCAATGGAGAAGGTTATATTTTAGTAGATTTTTGGGGGCCAACATGTGAACCATGTAAGGCTTTAATGCCACATGTTCATGCATTAGAAGAAAAATATGGTGATAAGGTAAAATTCTGTTCACTAGATATTACAAAGGCAAGAAGAGTAGCTATAGGACAAAAGGTAATGGGCTTGCCAGCACTAATCATATACAAAGATGGAGAACAAGTAGAAAGAGTAGCAGAATCCGAAGCTACAGCAGCAGCAGTAGAAGAAATGATTAAGAAGTATGCATAATTTTGTTTTTAATTCTGGGCTTTGCCCAGAATTAAAATAGATAGCTTTTTAAGAATAAGGGGGAGGTGAAAATATGCGTCTGGAATTAGGCCATGTGCTTATAAACGACGTTCAATTTGGTGAAGAAACCAAAATTGAAAATGAGGTGCTTTATGTAAATAAGGAAGAGTTAATTGCCTTAATTAAAGAAGATGAGCATCTTAAAGAAGTAGATGTAGATATTGCAAGACCTGGAGAAAGTGTAAGAATTACTCCCGTTAAAGATGTTGTAGAACCAAGAGTTAAAGTTGAAGGAAATGGAGGAGTATTTCCAGGAATACTTTCCAAGGTAGATGTTGTAGGTTCTGGGAAAACTAATGTTTTAAAAGGTTGTGCTGTAGTTACAACTGGTAAAATAGTAGGTTTCCAAGAAGGTATTGTAGATATGACAGGACCTGGAGCAGATTATACACCATTCTCAAAGACAAACAATCTAGTATTAATATGTGAACCTGTAGATGGATTAAAACAACACGATCATGAAAAAGCTGTTAGATTTGCAGGATTTAAAGCAGCAGCTTATCTTGCAGAAGCAGCAAAAACTTTAACACCTGATAAGGTGGAAGTATATGAAGTTGACACATATTTAGAGGGTATCAATAAATATCCTGAACTACCAAAAATAGGATATGTTCAAATGCTTCAAACACAAGGTTTACTTCACGATACTTATGTATATGGAGTAGATGCTAAACAAATAGTACCAACTATAATGTATCCAACTGAAATTATGGATGGTGCCATTGTAAGTGGTAACTGTGTATCCGCTTGTGATAAGAATACAACTTATCATCAAATGAATAACCCAGTAATCCACGACTTACTAGCCGTTCACGGCAAAGAAGTTAATTTCGTAGGTGTAATAATCACTAACGAAAATGTATATTTAGCTGATAAAGAAAGATCCTCAAACTGGACTGCAAAACTAGCTGAATATCTTGGATTAGATGGTGTTATAATATCACAAGAAGGTTTTGGAAACCCAGATACAGACTTAATAATGAACTGCAAGAAAATAGAACAAAAAGACATAAAACTGTCATAATAACTGACGAATATGCTGGGAGAGACGGTGCAAGCCAATCTCTAGCAGATGCTGACCCATTAGCAAATGCAGTTGTTACAGGTGGAAATGCTAACGAAGTTATTGAATTGCCACCAATGGACAGAGTAATAGGACATGTAAATTTCGTAGACACTATAGCTGGAGGATTTGATGGAAGCTTACACGAAGACGGTTCCATAACAGTAGAACTTCAAGCTATAACTGGAGCAACTAATGAAGTTGGATTTAACAAGATGTCCGCAAAAGGATATTAAAAATATAAAATTAAAAAAAACAAATGAAAGGAAGTGTAACGATGAGTCTATTTGATGCTAGTAAAAAGTAATCATAATTGGAGATAGAGACGGTATACCGGGACCAGCCATGGAAGAATGTGTTAAGACTACAGAAGCAGAAGTAGTATTTTCATCTACTGAGTGTTTCGTCTGAACTGCCGCAGGAGCTATGGATTTGGAAAATCAAAAAAAAGGGTAAAAGATTTAACTGAAAAATACGGTGATGAAAACATGATCGTATTAATCGGAGGTGCTGAAGCAGAAGCAGCAGGCCTAGCAGCTGAAACTGTTACAGCAGGAGACCCAACTTTTGCAGGTCCATTAGCAGGAGTCCAGTTAGGACTTAGAGTTTATCACGCAGTAGAACCAGAATTCAAAGAATCAGTAGATGCCAATGTTTATGATGAACAAATAGGAATGATGGAAATGGTTCTAGATGTAGACGAAATTGTAGAAGAAGTAAAAGTATAAGAGACGAATTTGGAAAGTTTAACGACTAAATCCCTAATAAAAAAAAGGAGAGGGGGGAAACTAATGGGGGAAAATTAAAGTTGTACATTATATAAATCAATTCTTTGCTGGAATCGGTGGAGAAGAAAAAGCCCATATTGAGCCCGAAATTAGAGAAGGTATTGTAGGTCCAGGTATGGCCTTAAATGCTGGATTTAAAGGTGAAGCTGAAATAGTATCTACAATTATCTGTGGAGACTCCTATTTTGGTGAAAACATTGAAGAAGCAAAGGCTACAATTTTAGAAATGGTTAAAAAAAGAAAATCCAGATTTATTTATAGCAGGTCCAGCATTTAACGCAGGTAGATACGGTGTTGCTTGTGGTACAATTGCAGACGCAGTACAATCTGAATTAGGAATACCTGTATTAACAGGAATGTATATAGAAAATCCTGGAGCAGATATGTATAAGAAGAGCGTTTACATTGTTTCCACTAAAAATTCTGCAGCAGGTATGAGAGATGCAGTTAAAAAGATGGTACCTTTAGCATTAAAGGTTGCAAAAGGTGA
>JMBX01000206.1_pt1 | contig 16251 bp, 25 predicted proteins | sample 616521 | NCBI WGS metagenome assembly JMBX01 (sample SAMN02727906, study PRJNA239997) | anaerobic digester metagenome | biome: anaerobic digester; isolation source: mesophilic anaerobic digester inoculated with municipal waste water sludge... | place: Germany: Bielefeld University, CeBiTec ...
CGGTTCACCTCTAATTATTCTAAACCCTCTATATATTTGCTCTAACAATATAATCCTCATTAACTCATGGGAAAATGTCGTTTTGGATTTTGTTTTCTACTTCAATAATTTCTATGCTGCAATACCTTGAAAGTCGCTTTATATATTCCTTGACACCAGCTCTTATGTATTTTTCTTTTATCTTACCTACTACAATAATTCTAATCTTCATATTTCCTTCCTAATAGTATAATTCGCTCTATAGTATTGTTTTTTTTATATAAAATCGCATATATTTACTTTGAAAAACAAAGTTTGGTTCTATATATTCTATTCTATCAATATATAGTATTTGCTCTTCTAAATCCTCTCTAGGAATAATAAGTTTCTCACTTTTAATCATTCCATCACCAAAAGCTTGCTGAAATAAGCTAATTATCCTCTTCTCATAGTCTCTAGGTATTCTATTACCTTTCAACTTATTGCATTTTCGGCAGGACAATACTAAATTAAATACTTCTTTAGTCCCACCTTTTGACTTTGGAATATAATGGTCAAGGGTAATTTGCCTATATTTTAAATTCTTCCCACAATAAAAACACCTTTTCTTTTCTCTTTCATAGATATATATCTTTTCGCTGTTGGGAATATTCATCTACCTTCACCTTTTTCTATAGGATTTATTATAACATTTTTCTATCTAAAGTAAAAAAACTTTAGATACTTAAATAGTACCTAAAGCTTTTATGTGAATTTTTATAATCATTTATATCCAGCTTTCAACTTTTTTTTAATAGATTAAAATTCGTAAGATCGTAATGCAGTGGAGTTATAGTTACATATCCTTGGGATAAGTAAAACCTATCTGTATCCTCTTCAAATTCTATATCTTTTCTTCCTTGGAGTTTTAATACTTTTTCCCCCTTTATTTCCATTGTCTTCCATGAGATAATAATCATAAACTACTCCGCCTATTTTACATACTTTAACGCCTTTAGGCTTTTTCCCATCTAAGTATGGAGTGTTAATACTCAATATAATGTTATTATTAATTAAATCCTTTTTCGATTTTTCTAAAATGTATTTACCATATTCAGCTGCTAGATTATAATCAATATTTCCATCTATCCACTCTGCAGATAAGGCTATAGCAGGTAAATTATATATGTTAGCCTCTATAGCTGCTGACACAGTACCAGAATATAGTATATCCATACCCGCATTTAATCCCATATTTATCCCAGATATGACTACATCTACAGGAAGTTCTGTCAATTTATCTAAGGCTATTCTTACACAATCTGCAGGTGTACCAGATACACTATAAGCTTTAGACTTTATTCCCTCTAGTTCAACTTCCTTCACAATTAAAGCTTTGGATATGGTAATGGCTTGACTTTGAGCACTCTTTTGCTCTTCTGGAGCCACTATAATTATTTCATGATCTTCTTCCAACATCTTAGCTAATATATGTATACCCTCAGAATATATACCATCGTCATTAACTAATAATATCCTCATTTTTCGCCTCCTTAAAATAAATAGTTATAAATAGTATTATATCAAAATAACAAAAATAGCATATGAAAACCTTATCTTTAAGATAAGGGTTTTCATACTTAATATTTTATATTCAATATACCATCATTAGTAATAGAGGTCACTCCTTGCAATACTTGTTCTATAAAGTTAATAGGTACAAAAGTAGTTCCTATTATAAGCTTAGCCTCTTCTCCCAAATATACAAAAGCTTTAGAAAAATAATACTTATCCTGACCTACATAGGCGCCAGCTGATATGGTTCCTTTATTCATATTTGCAACCTTATTTTCCCCATCCCATGTTACCTTAAAATCTAATGATTCCCCAACCTCTCTAAAGGGAACCATTAGTGTACCTTTTTCAGATTTAAACATGGGTTGATTCAATTTTATTTCTTTGCCATTTATAATAATCTTATTAAAGTTTGTAACTTCATCTTCAATTACTGCTTTTGAATCCTTTAATATATGGGATATACTTTTATTTGGTATTTTAAACTCTGGATGTCCCATATACCAGGGAGTTATCTCATAAGGTTGAAAAGTAATCACTATATCTCCGTCTTTATCAATATAAAAATCATGTGAATCATCTATGGTTACAAACTTTTCATCATCTGTAAAATACGATTTAGCTTCATCGGCTATCTGTCTATTTATTTCCTTATTTATCTCATCATTTATGATACTTTTAAAATCGCTACCTTTTTTTTAAATAAATCTGATAATTGAATTATTTGATTCTTATTTATATCGATATTATAGTAATCTCTTCTTGAACTTCCATGGGCTCCACCTGTAAAAATATAGGTATCAACCACAATAGATAATATGTCCTCACTAGACTTAACATCATATCCAACTATCATCTGAGGCTTCCATTCAATATTTAGTTTTTTTTCAATTCTTTTACATCTTCTTCAAATTCTTTTATATCATTTTCTGTTTGAGTCCTAATAAGATAGTTTAACTCTTTCTGATAATGAGAATCTTTTAATCCTTTAATTACTGGTACCTTTACATCTAACTCTACACCACTGATATTAGGTTTAATAATTTCTGTTTCTACCTTAACTTGATTTCCTTCTAATTCTTTACTTATTAATACTGGACCTGTAAGTTCTTTTTTTTATATCAACCTCTGTAACTTTATCTGCCAAAACTATTGACATATTTCCCATTGCTAAGCATCCTGCTAAACCTATTGCTATTAGTTTTTTTATTCATCTATAAAACCTCCTTAATTTTTCTTCTAAATATAGATTATCACCTATAGGAAGGTTTTTAGTTACATTAAAGTTACATAGAAGTTACAACTAGTTTAAATCTATCCCTTAACAACTCCTAAAGGTGTTAATTTAACCACCCTTTTTACTCAAATCCTTTTGATTATCCATAACTTCTTCTATATCCTTATAAGCCATAGGGGCTTCTGAAAAATCTTTTTTTTCCACCCCCCCTTGTGAACTATATCTCCCATAGATTTATCTGCCATCTCTTTGGTAATAGTTTTATTAGCTTGTCTTCTAGACATTACTCTACCTGCTCCATGGGAACAACTTCTAAAGCTCTCAGGATTTCCTAATCCTTCTACTATATATGAAGGAGTACCCATAGAACCAGGGATAATTCCTAACTCTCCTTTTTCTGCCTTTATAGCTCCTTTCCTATGAACTATAACTTCTTTCCCAAAGTGTTCCTCTATTGAAGCATAATTATGGTGGATAGAAACTTTTTTTGAGTATTTTTTCAGACTTTGTTTCTTTCCTAAATATATCATAAAATTGTTCTAATAATTGCCTTCTGTTTCTGCTGCAAATTTTAAAGCATAACTCATAGCATTAAAGTATTCTTTTCCCTCTTTAGAGTCTATATAAAGCCCTGCTAAATCTTGTTTTGGAGGAACTAATTTTATCTTCTCGTTTAACTTTATAGCTACATTATTGTAATGCTCAGCTATTTTATATCCAAAATTTCTACTTCCAGAATGTACCATTAGCCATATATGTCCATCGCTACCTTTCTCTATACTTAAAAAGTGATTACCTCCTCCTAAAGTTCCTAGTTGATATCTAGCAGCATCTAATTCTTCCATTACTGTCTTTAAATTAGGAGGATTATTAAATCCTTCCCATTTCCTTGGACTCTTATGATGCTTAAATCCCAAAGGTATAGATTTATGAGCCTTGTCCACTATTTTTTCAATAGAGCTAATATCTATCTCCTTAATATCAGTTTTTGCTGCAATAATTCCACAACCAATATCCACACCAACAGCATTGGGAATAATCACTCCTAAGGAAGCAAAAACCCCCCCTCCTATAGGCATGCCAAATCCCACATGAGCATCTGCCATCAGTGCAATATGGGAATATGCAAAGCTTAGATTAGAGAGGTTTACAGCTTGCTGCAAAGCATCTTCCTCCAAATCCGTTGCCCAAGATTTTATAGGTATCTTTCCTAAATTATAAATCTTCATGAATCTCTCCTTTCCTTTAAACCACTAAATATTTAGGTGGTTTTTCACAATAATTACAGCTATGGGGACTAGCCCAGTCGGTAAAAGAAACTTTTTCTAATTCATATATATCTGGGGATTGTTCATAAATTTCTACAAAATCCTCTATTGCATCCTCCAAATGTTCGTTGCAAACTACATACATAATATCAACTCCACATATTTAATAGGCACAAGCTTCTTACTTTTAGTATAAACATTTTCCATAATGTTTATAAAAGCTTGACAATATTGTCAAGCTTTTAAATTGATATTATTTCATTTGATTAAATACAACTGAAACAGACATTTCTTTACCATTTCTAATAATCGTTAAATTAGCTTTATCTCCTTTTTGTATTTATACAATATTTTTTTCAATTGATTCATACTTTCGATCTCTTGATTATCCATCTTCACTAATATATCTCCTGATCTAAGACCCGCTTTATCAGCTGGACTATTAGCATCAATTTCTAATAATATAACACCTTTATCAACACTTAATTCTACTCCAATTTGTCTTTCATATCTTTCCACTTCTATGCCTGTAACACCTAAATATACAATCTTAAAATCTCCTTCTTCAACTATCTGTTCTATAATAGGCTTTACCACATTAATAGGTATGGCAAATCCTAAACCTTCCGCTGCAGAAGATTTTATCTTTACAGTATTTATACCTATTACTTCTCCTTTATTATTTAACAATGGTCCTCCACTATTTCCAGGATTTATAGAAGCATCAGTTTGTATCAAATTATCTATAATATTATACTCATCTACTCTTATAGATCTATTCAAACCAGATATAATACCTGCAGTAACTGTTCTTTGAAAATCTAATCCTAAAGGATTTCCTATAGCTACAGCCAACTGACCCACCTCTAAAGAATCTGAATCTCCTAAATCAGCAACTGGAAGTCCAGTAGCTTCTACTTTAACTACTGCCAAATCTAATGCTTTATCATACCATAACAACTTTCCTGGAAGCATATCACCATTCTCAAATAAAACACTTATCTTTTTAGCTTTACCATCTCCTACTACATGAGAATTGGTAAGTATATATCCATTAGGATTTACTATAATCCCTGAACCTACTCCTTCTACTTCCCATTCCCATATAAGTTCCCTTTGAACCTGAACAGTAGTTATTCCCACTACAGAACTCATTGCCTTCTTTGCAACTGCTTCCACTGAAGATATGTCCTCTGAAGGTGTAATATTTATTTGTTGTCCTGCATTATATTGGGCTTTTCATCATAATTCCCTGGTATAGGTAGTACCTTACCATATAGATATGTTGGTGCAATATAAGCACTTATTATTCCTCCAACAATAGCTGCAATTAATGCAACGATAAAATAAGAAAAAAAATCTCCTTTTTTTTAGGTGGCCTTTCATAATACATTATAATCCCCCCCTCCTATATTATAGGTTATATACCTTAGTTGGCCTATCTCTATAGGTCAAATCTAAAGTAATGTCTTTTTGTGTATTTATTCCAGATTTTTTTTAACAAATTTACCTACAGTTTCTTGAGCTAGAGATGGAATATTATTTTCTTGACTTAAATGAGCTAACAATATTATCTCTCCTTCACCTAATAAAACCTGAGACAAAATTTCACCTGCATCATCATTAGATAGATGTCCTTGAGTACTAGATATTCTCTTTTTTTAGATACCAAGGATACTTTCCATATTTAAGCATATTCACATCATGATTTGATTCTAACAGATATAAAGAGGAGCCTTTTATTTTATTTCTTATTTCATTGTTTACCCAACCTGTATCAGTCATAATAGTTATTTTTATATCTTTATGATAAAGTATGTATCCTACAGGTTCATAGGCATCATGAAATACTTTAAAAGGAAGTATACCTAAATCTCCAATTTCAAAATCTTTATCTGTTTGTATGATATTTATATTTTTATCCCTTAGCTCCCCCCCTATTTTATTACTCATATTAGTCCAAGTTCCTTCATTAGCAAATATAGGTATATCATATCTTCTAGATAAAACCCCTGCTCCCTTTATGTGATCCCTATGTTCATGAGTTATAAACATACAATCAATTGTAGAAGGGCATACACCTATAGAGGATAACAAGTTTTCTATCCTTTTACCACTAAAACCTGCATCTACCAATACTCTAACCCTATCAGTTTCAATGTATTGACAATTGCCATTGCTACCACTGGATAAGGAACAAAACTTTATTCCCAATATTCTTACCTCCAATTTGTAAAAAAATATTCCTATATACTATTATATATTATCACAAAACTAATTTTAAAAAAAATAAATTAAAAAAAGAAGAACACAATAAGTTCTTCCTAATAATCATCTATAAAGACCTTGTATCCATCTTGAAATTGAATCCTCCAAGCTGGAATTGCTTTCCCCCCCTGCTTTGCCTCGCCAGGTTCCTCCAAATAATCGTGTTTTGAGGATCAAAATAGTAACAAAGGGATATATTCTCTATAGTTTTCCCATATACATCTTCCATATCCAATAAGGCCAATATCGCTTTTGGTGCTGTACTTATATATATTTCAGTTTCACCTAAATCTTCAACTATAAGCCATACCCTTTCAAATCTTTTAACTCCTCTTCCATCTATTTGAAAATTTGTATAAGCCCTTTCTACAAATACACCATTATATAATTTAGAATATTCTATGTAAAATGTATCATTCTCTTCTTTTATAAAAGTTAATTCCATATCTGATGTGTCTATTATTTTTTTCTTTTAAAAATTCTTCTGCAATTTGGATGGCCTGATTCCTATCTATATTTTTAAATGTTTTTTTCATCATTTTTATTTTCATATAATATTAGTTTATTGTTTATTATAACTACAGATTCTTTTTCCTTGACTATCTGACTAAAAGCATCTCCATCTTTAACTAAAATGCCTTTATTTTCAAAAAAATAATCGATTTAAATCATCTATGGTCATATTTTCATAACTTACATTCATTGTATTTAAATAAGGCATATCTGTTGGTATTTCTGTTGCTAAATATATATCTTTATCCTTCAATAGTTTTTCCACATTTCCTATAAAATCTTCTTTTAGAGTAGGTTCCTCTATGCCTTTTTCACCTATAAAACATAGATTAATAATATATTTGTTATGATAAAAGCCACTATTAAGATGGTCTTAGCTTTTGACCAATCCATTCTTCTTCACCATCCAAACTCTTTCACCAACTACCTTTCAAATACTAGTTCTCCTGTATATACATCAAAAGCATATATTCTATTTTCCGTTTCTAATAACCATACTCCTATAAGTTTCTCCTCTTTATCTTTAGAACAAGGATCTACATAAGCTATATCTATATTTTCAATAGAAGATAATATATCTTTAGTCAGAGTTTCTCTATTTATATCATCCTGAGTTAAGTTTTTATCATAAATATATCTTTTTTTTCCAATAACTCATATGTGGGGTTCATATTTATAATGTCAAAAGCAGACAGCATCCTCTTGTTTTCAGCCAAATTAATATCGGATATATTCATATCCTTTCTAATAAACATCTTATACTTTCTAACATATTTATTAAATACATCTATCTGGATAAAATCTTTTATATCATCATCACTTATTATTACTGGTAACCCCCCCTTATCTTATGTCTAAATGTCAATCTATACCCTAAATTGTCTTCAAACTCTATTTCTTCTATTTTTGTCAAATATATATCCTCTGGAATCCCAATATGGTCTGATAAAAAAATCTGCTACAGTATTTAAACTAATATATAGATTTCTTTCCTTTACAAGTTCTTCAAGAGGACTAAAATACTCTAAAAGGCCATTGGATTAATTTTTAATACCTTTTGATTGTATACATATATTATCGATCCATTATTTTCTACTATCTCCCTTATATAGTCTACGTCCTTATTAAAATATTTCTCCGCAATAATTCTAACCTCTTCTATGTTATTTGGGATTAATTCGTTTTCAACATAAGCTAATGGTACATTTTGAGACATTTCAATGGGAATAAAAATATCATTATTGCTACCTAATGTATCCTTCATAGAATAATAATAGGTATAGTCTCCTGTTTCCTCTATTTCCTTTACATATTCCTTTAATTCTTTTACATCTATTCCCAAATCATATACCATTAAATGCTTGTCCTCATTACTAAATATAAAAAAAGGATCACCAATGCCTAAATATATATAAATACTATCTATATCTGGTATTTTTTTCCGTTATATTATTAGGTTTATTAACTTCCAAAGAACGGGCTAATATGTAGGTGCTAAATTTTTCCGGAAAATAGAAAACTATGGACCTTTTGCTATTATATGTTAAAAATTCATCATTAGTTAGTCTCTCTACCTTAAAGCTATTAGAAGATAAAGCATCTACTAGTATAGGTTGAATACTTGTCCATAGATTTTCTTCCCCTTCATTATAAAGCACAGTATGAAATTTTGTATCAAAATTTAGCAGATATTTATACGGCTCTAACATATCCCCTAATAAATAGCTAGTATCTAAAGCTTTCTCTTTTTTTAATTAAAGGTAATATTTCATAAGGCATTTGCAGCCAAATTTGCCTAGTTAAATATATACTAATGCATACCAAGGATAGGAGTAGAAAAGTTTTTAACCTTTCTTTAATCATTGTTAATCATCTCCTCAAATCCATGGATTTTATTTGGTAGGCACTATTCGATAAGGATTCCTTACGGCTTCTTCTGCTAATGCGTTATCATAAACATAATACACCTTTTCTACTGTATTTACCCCCCCATTTACTCTAAATATCACTACAACTTTATTAATTCCAGAAACCAGCTCCACTTCTTTGGCAAAACCCACTTGCCCAGCTTTTATAGTTTCTTTGGAGATGAGAATATAATCACTGCTTTTAGGTAGATTAGTTAAAGAAAAGTTTTTACCAGTTAAATCCATTGTTCCATAAACTTCTATTACTATATTGGTTCCCGATGGAGCTTTCCCAGATATTAATGCAGTTTTCTTATCTGTAGCTATAGCATCTTCACTAGGCACTGTAACCTGATATCTATTACTATCAGTTCTTCTAGCAACCTGAACACTAGATGTATTCATATTAGCTCCATATCCTGTTGAAGAAAATGAAAAAAAACCCCCCCTATTATAATGAATAAGCTAGCTATAATTTTTTTTCCACATATTCTCAACCCTCCTTCTCTATTATATTTCAAGTCAATTACATTATATATAAGATATATTACAAAATTGTTACAATCTAATTAAGATTAAGTGACACATCCGCAACTACAGGTAATATAATATCTACTTCTGTACCAACTTTATACTGAGATTTAAGTATTATATCACCATTATGAGCTTCTACTATCTGTTTTGCAATGGAAAGCCCTAGACCTGTACCACCTAATTCTCTACTCCTCCCCCCCTTGTCAACTCTATAAAATCTTTCGAAAATCCTATCTTTATCTTCTTCTGGTATACCTATTCCATTATCCTTTATCTTGATAACAACCTTATCGTCTTCACTTCTAGCAATTATATCTATATTCCCATTTTGGGAGTATATTTAATTGCATTAGATAGTATATTTAATATTACTTGTTCCATACCATCTTTATCAATAACAATATCTGGAATATCTTCTTCAATATCTATATGAAAAGTTTGTCTTTTTTTTCTTTAAAAGCAAACTCCAATTTTAAACAAGAATCTTGGATTAGTTTTTCTACAGAATATTCTACTTTATTCCATTTTGTTTTATTATAATCTAAATTTGAAAGTTGGAGTAAATTTCTAACTATCCTTGCCATTCTATCACATTCATCATCTATAACAGACAGAAATTTATAAGAAAGTTCCTTATCTATATCCTTGTAGTCCATAAGGGTTTCTGTATAGCTTTTGATAGTGGTTATTGGAGTTTTTAATTCATGGGATACATTTGCAACAAATTCCTTTCTCATATTATCTAATTTATGCTGCTCCGTTATATCTTGAAACACAATTATTATGCCTCCAATATGACCTTTTTCATTTCGAAAGGGTGCGTATCTGGTCTTATATACTACCGATTTTATCTCGACTATATCATCTCCCTCTAATGTATCCACATCATCATAATCTATGTTTGTTAAATTAATGTTCTCAATGGGAAAAATCTTTCGGCTTATTAATTCTTCATTTATGGTATCTTCCAAATCCAATATATCCACTGCTATAGGATTAGCATGGATTATGTAACCATTTAAATCTATTGCTATAACTCCATCAGCCATATAATTAAATATGGTGTCTAGCTTACTCCTTTCCAAATCCATCTCCTGGATAGTCTCTTTCAATTTTAATGTCAAATAATTAAACATACTAGCAAGCTGTCCTATTTCATCATCTGATTTTACTTCAACAAATTGATTAAAATCACCTTTAGCCATTCTTTCAGCTTTCTTAGTCACATCTCTAATGGGTTCTGTGATACTACTTGCTATTAAAACCCAATATTACAGTTATTACTAATGCCAGCATAGTAGCACTGGTCAATATTTTCTTGGACTCATCCAAAGTAGTATATACATCCTGCAAATCAGAGGTCATATAAAAGACACCTTTTACTTGACCTACCTCATTTATAACTGGATAAGCAAGATGCTTAAATACAACTTCCTCATTGAAATCTTTTTTTTATGTCCTTCACTTTTACTTCCTTCATAGGCTGATAGTATTAAAGTAGGATCCAAATATTTATATGTTAATGCGTTTTGACCTACTATTTTCTCCTGATTTTTCGACGAAGTGGCTATTATCCTATATATTTCTTCTTCATATATAATGTATAAAGTCTCAGTCCCATCAAATCTCCATTCATTTAACATATCTTGGATCTCTTCACTAACTTCAATCCAATTATCCTTTGATAAATAACTAGAGGTGCTTATTATAGATTCAATCTGTTTAGTCATTAGATTAGTTCTATTTTCTAACTGTTGTGTTTCAAATCTCTGTACAATAAAAACTCCCACGATTACCATAGCAATAAATACCAACAGAAAATATACTATGATAAACTTCCATCTTATGCTAGTAAACATGAGTTAGCCCCCCTCCTGAAATAATATCCTACTCCTCTTTTTGTTAATATATATTTAAATTCTCCATCTTCATCTTCTATTTTTTTCTCTCAATCTTCTAACTGTAACATCTACTGTTCTTATGTCTCCATAATATTCATATCCCCCCCATACTTCTTCTAATAATTGTTCTCTGGTAAATACTTGTTCAGCGCTAGATGCTAAAAATTTTAACAATTCAAATTCCCTAAGAGTAAGATCTATAACTTGTCCTCTCTTTTTCACCTCATATTTGTTTAAATCAATGATTAAATCCCCCCCTGCTACTAATATATCTTCATTCCCTAAATCACCATTAGAAAACTCTACCCTTCTAAGATTAGCTTTAACTCGTGCCACCAATTCTCTCATACTAAAAGGTTTAGTGATGTAATCATCTGCCCCCCCTAACTCTAATCCCAATATCTTATCTACTTCCTCTTCTTTAGCAGTTAACATAAGTACGGGAATTTTAAATTCCCTTCTAATTTCTCTCAATACTTGAAAACCATCTTTTTTTGGGCAACATAATATCTAAAAGGACCAAATCTGGTAATACTTTATAAACTTTTTCTATTGCTTCTTCTCCATCATAGGCTAAATCAACTATATAACCTTCTTTTTCTAAATTAAATTTGATTATGTCAGCAATAGATTTCTCATCATCTACTACTAGTATTTTCTTATCCATAATTATATCACTCCAAAATTGATAATTTAATATTCCATATCATCTAAGCTTAGCTTAAATACTCTTTTAACGAAGTATTTACATTACTCCCTATGCCTAGATTATCTAATAATAAATTGATCTTGTCAAACCCAAACTGATCATTTAGCTTATCAATCACCTCGTAAGATTTTCTATAAGCTGCTCCAATTTCTATTTCATCAAAATTATCGTTTAAATCCTTTAAACTGATGTTAGAAATTTCTCCTATTCCTTTTTCCCATTCAAATCCAATGGTTTCTTTCTCTATAAATAAAGCTAATCCTTCAGTAAGCCATAGGGGATAATTGCCTCTGGTCTTTTCATCTACTATTAAATGAGTAAATTCATGTATCACAGGGGTAGTGTTTTTGTATTCTTGCTCTATATCATATCCTTTAATCCATAGATTAGGAGAGAGGAGATTTAATGTTCCACTATAATATACTCCTAAAGGTGGAGTATCGCCATTAAGTTTTACAGTACTCATTAACTCATCTTTATCTTCGTATATTATTATAGGGGGGGTAATATCCTTAGGATAATAGTTAAAATACAGGCACACTTCATCATAGTATAGTTCAGCTATTTCTCCAGTTATTTCCCCCAATATTTCTTTCTTGCTCTTTAAAATATATTTTAAAATGTCCAGTATCTATAATTTCATAATCTTTTAACGAATTTAACAATTTGTTTTTTTCATATTGTTTAACTATGGGATATATAGAAATTTGTATATACTCTTTCAATATAAAAAAAGAAAAAAATCCAATAATCAATATGGAAGTATATAATAATATCTTTTTCAAGTTAGCACCCCCCCCTTTTATAAATTATATGATAAAATCTATCTATATACTATTGAAGTAAATATGTACTTGTTATATAATATTCTTATCAAGGGGGGGAGTAGCTTTACAAATAATCAGTCGTCAATACGGATAAATCCCGGCTGATTATCCTATGATTATAGGTAGCAAGACCTTTGTTTAAACTAATACGTTTAAACAAAGGTCTTTTTGCTACCATATTACATTTTAACAATTTTATATGCATTAATCAACGTTTTCCAAAACATAACAATCAAGTTTAAATCTTTTGCGTAGTGGAATAATAAAAATAAAATAGAAAGGAAGATCAAATATGGAATGGTACAAAAAAAACTAAAGACGAAATACTATCTCAACTTCAAACTTCTATCGATGAAGGACTTACTCAAAATGAAGCAGAAGATCGTATAAAAAAATATGGTCCAAATGAGTTAAAAGAAGAAGATAGGAAAAGTTTTATATCTAAATTAATGGCTCAATTTAAGGATTTTTTTTAGTAATAATACTAATTATAGCAAGTATTATATCCTTTGTTGTAGGGGGGGAAAGGGCAGATGCAATTGTAATACTAGCTATAGTGATTATCAATGCCTTATTGGGATTATATCAAGAAGGTAAAGCTGAAAAAGCTTTAGAAGCTTTAAAAAAAGATGGCAGCCCCCCAATGCAAAAGTTATAAGAGATGGTAATGTTACTATAGTACCTGCAAATTCTTTAGTACCAGGAGATATAGTGCTACTAGAATCTGGGGGGGATATAGTTCCTGCTGATTTAAGATTAGTACAAAGTTCCAATTTAAAGATTGAAGAAGCATCATTAACTGGTGAGTCAGTCCCTGTAGAAAAGATAGTAATGCCATATTTGAAAAAGATGTTGCCCTAGGAGACAGGACAAATATGGCCTTTATGAGTACCATTGTTACCTATGGTAGAGGAAAAGGAATAGTGGTAAGTACAGGTCATGACACAGAAATAGGAAAAATAGCTACAATGATTCAAACTTTCGATGAAGATCCTACACCTTTACAGAAAAATTTAAATAAACTAGGTAAGTATCTAGGTATAGCCTGTATAATTGTATGTATTCTTGTGTTTGCCTTAGGTATATTTCAAGGTAGGGATTTACTGGAGATGTTTATGGTAGCTATTAGCCTTGCTGTAGCTGCAATACCAGAGGGATTACCTGCTATAGTTACTATTGTACTTGCTTTAGGAATGAATCGAATGGTTAAACGAAATGCTATTGTAAAAAAATTACTTGCTGTTGAAACTTTAGGTTGTACTACTGTTATCTGCTCTGATAAAACAGGAACCCTAACCCAAAATGAAATGACCGTAGTTAAAGCTTATACTGATGGAAAAGTATTTGATGTAACGGGAACTGGATATGAACCTGAAGGAAATTTTAGAATTGATGGAAATCCAGTTGAACCTAAAGATATAATTGGTCTAAATACGCTAATTACTATTGGCGCTTTATGTAATGATGCAACTTTAGAAAAAAAACCATGAAGGCTATAGAATTTTAGGAGATCCTACTGAAGGAGCTTTAATTACATTAGCTGGAAAAGGAGATATATATAAAGATGAAATAAATAAGAGATTCCCACGAATTGACGAAATTCCTTTTGATTCAGGAAGAAAAATGATGACTACATTTCATAAAAATTATATCCCTAATAGGATAGTCTCTTTTACTAAAGGTGCACCAGATATAATAATTAGTAGATGTAATGCTATATATCTTAATGGAGAAATAAAACCATTAACAAATAAATTAAGAGAAGAAATATTGAATATAAATAACCAGTTTTCAAAAAAAAGCCTTGAGAGTTCTAGCTTTCGCTTTTAAAGAACATGATGAATTGCCTGATAATATTACATGGGAAACAATAGAAAATAAAATGGTATTTGCTGGTCTCGTTGGTATGATAGACCCACCAAGAGAAGAAGCTAAAGAAGCTATAAAGCTTTGCAAAAAAAGCAGGAATTAAAACTATCATGATTACTGGGGGGGATTATAAAGAAACTGCTTTTGCTATTGCAAAGGAATTAGGCATTGCAAAGCAAGAAGATGAAGCTATTATGGGTAAAGAATTAGATAATATCTCTGATGAAGAACTAAAAGAACTGGTAAAACACAAAAGGGTATATGCCAGAGTATCGCCAGAACACAAAGTAAGGATAATTTCCGCATTAAAAGCTAATGGAGAAATTGCAGCTATGACTGGAGACGGAGTTAACGATGCTTTAGCTTTAAAAGAGCAGATATAGGCGTAGCAATGGGAATTACCGGTACTGATGTAGCAAAAAAATACTGCTGAAGTAATATTAACTGATGACAACTTTGCTAGTATTGTAGCAGCTGTAGAAGAGGGTAGGATAATATACAGTAATATTAAAAAAATTTGTTTTTTTTCTTATTATCCTGTAATATAGGAGAAATATTGATTGTATTTCTTAGTATATTGTTTAATTTACCTGTTCCCCCCCTTATACCTATACAATTACTCTGGTTAAATCTAGTAACAGATAGTTTTCCTGCTTTAGCACTAGGTGTTGAAAAAGGAGATCCAGAAATAATGGAAATCCCTCCTAGAGATCCAGAAGAATCTATATTGGATAAAGGAATGGTTAGAGCTATCATATTTCAAAGTAGTGCTATCGCTATAGGCTCACTGTTAGCTTACAAATGGGGGGGATTAAAAACTTACGGTACTCAAAACCTTACAATACCTAGAACTATAACCTTTGCAACTTTAATTACAGCAGAATTATTAAGAGCTTATTCTAGTAGATCGGAAAAACATACTATATTTGAAATAGGTGTATTTTCTAATAGAACTCTAACCTATGCTACTATTGTTTCTTTTATATTACTAATTGCAGTAGTATACTTGCCTATTTTGCAACCTATATTTGAAACTTATCCATTAGGTTTTTTTTAGATTGGCAAATAGTTATTCTACATTCATTCATTCCTCTTGCGGTAGGTGAAATATATAAATTGTTTATAAGGAAAAGATAAAAAAAAGCCCTAGGGCTTTTTTTTATCTTTGGGCACTTTTTTTTAGAATTTAATGCATAGAATAAAACAAGGAAGGTGGTTTTATGAGAAATATGAATAATTCTAAAATATGCCCAATACTCAGTGCTAAGATTATGTCCCAGTCACAAGAGGAATTGCCTGTAATAGTCCAATTAGCCTATAAAGATAGTAAATTAATAGATGGGATTAAAAATTTATCTACAAGAATAAAATCTAATCTACCATTGATTAATGGAGTTGCGTGCAACTTAACAACTAATATGATTTACAAATTGTCTAATAGTCCTGAAATACAATATATTAGCTTTGATTCCAAAGTATATACTCAATTAGATATAGCTATTCCCACAATAGAAGGAAGCATCCCTATTGATATGGGATATAAAGGAGAAGGCATCACTACTGCTGTTATAGATACAGGAATAGTGCTCCATCAAGATTTAGTAAGACCAAATAATCGTATTATTGACTTTGTTGATTTTATAAACAATAAATCTACCCCCCCTATGATGATAATGGTCATGGAA
>JMBX01000207.1_pt1 | contig 16233 bp, 23 predicted proteins | sample 616521 | NCBI WGS metagenome assembly JMBX01 (sample SAMN02727906, study PRJNA239997) | anaerobic digester metagenome | biome: anaerobic digester; isolation source: mesophilic anaerobic digester inoculated with municipal waste water sludge... | place: Germany: Bielefeld University, CeBiTec ...
CCTGGCTTTTCAAACGCCTTTTCACCGACCCACCCCCCTGAACACTGAAATTGCCAGTGATTTGCCCATCCTAGCACTTTTGCTTTTCTGGTCGTTCATGAGCTTGCTTGCCTTTAGCATCGCCGGCGAGCGCATGCCCTGGCTCACCACCCACATCACCATGCCCATGATTTTGACCGCCAGTTTTGCCTTGGGCTACCTTGTTGAAAAAAATTGACTGGGCTGCCATCAAAGAGAAGAAAGGCTGGCTGGTGCTTGTAGTCAGCTTCATTTTCATTCTGGCAGTCTTGAGTATGTTCGGTTCCCTGCTGGGCACTAATCCACCTTTCCAGGGCAAAGACCTGAGCAATATGCGTGGCACGAGCACCTTCCTGCTGTCGCTTTTGGGTATCTTGGGCAGCGCGATAGCATTACTCCACCTCTTGCGTGGCTGGCAAAGCAAACAATTCAGCAAGTTTATTCTCCTGATTTGTTTCGCCCTGATGGCTATTCAAACCGCGCGATCAGCCTTCCGCGCCGCCTATATCAACTACGACAACGCTAAAGAATTGCTTGTCTACGCGCATGCCACGCGCGACATGAAAGACAGCGTTGAGCAAATCGAAACCATCTCACGCCGCCTCTATGGCGATAAAAGCATCCGCATCGCCTACGACAACGACGTGCGCTACCCCCCCTACTGGTGGTATATGCGCGACTATCCCAACAAAGTCGATTTCAACGATAAGGTCACCAAGTCCTTGCAGGAATCGCCCATCATTGTGGTCGGTTCTGGCAATTTCTCAAAATCGACGCCGTCGTGCGCGATGACTACTATCGCTACGATTACAAACGCATGTGGTGGCCCAACGAAGAACTCTACCGTAACTGGACCTTCAAGAAAGTCTTTAATGACCTAAAAGACCCCCCCGCCAAACGCGCCGGAATCTGGGACTTGTGGTTCAACCGCGATTACAATAAATACGCGAGCGCTTTGGCAACCCATCGCTTACCCTGGCGAACTGGTCTCCTGCTGATGGCGCGCGAATGTACATCCGCAAAGATGTCGCCCCCCCAAATCTGGGAATTGGGCATCAGCCCCCCCGAGCCCGTCGCCCCCCCGCGTGTAGACCCCCTACGCCGGCAACAGCATCAGTCTGGACCCCCCCATTAAGTCTCTCTACAACGCTGGCAATCAGACCTTTTTGGCCCCCCCGCGTGGTATGGCCATCGCGCCGGACGGCAGCCTGTATGTCGCCGACTCGCGCAACCATCGCGTCGTGCATCTTGATACCAGCGGCAATCTTCTCAACACCATCGGCACTTATGGCAACGCATGGAAAACCCGGGCCTGCCGGGTGGTTTGATGAACGAGCCCTGGGGTGTCGCTGTTGACAAAGACGGAACGCTTTATGTCGCCGACACCTGGAACCACCGCATTCAGGTTTTTGACAGCAACGGACAATTTCTGCGTATGTGGTCGACTTTTGATGTAGCGGGAATGCCAGACAGTTTCTGGGGGGGCCCGCGTGGCATCGCCCTGGACGCGGAAGGGCACGTTTATGTCACCGATACCGGCAAACAGCGTGTGGTCGTTTTCGACAAAACCGGCACCTATCGCACACAGTTTGGTGGCGTGGGTCTGGAGCTTGGTAAGCTGGATGAACCCGTTGGCATCGCCATCGGGCAGGATGGCAAAGTCTATATCGCCGACACCTGGAACCGACGTGTGCAAGTCTTCCAACCCGCCGCGGATGGACTGAGCTTTATGGCACTCAAAGACTGGGAACTGGACGCCTGGTTCTCCAGTTCGATAGAGAACAAACCCTACCTGGCACTGGATAAGAATGATAACGTCTATATCACCGACCCCCCCGACCTGGGCCGCGTCATCGTTTTTGATAAAGATGGCAACTTTAAGGTGCTTTGGGGGGGTGGCTTTGACAACAGTTACCTGATGGGCATCATCACCGGCATCGCTGTTGCGGAGGATGGCTCCGTCTGGGTCACCGACGCCAGCAACAACGCCCTTTTACAGTTCCAACTTCCTGAGTAGTTGATAGTTATTTAAAAACCAACGCGCCCCAGTGTCTTTGTGGCGCGTTTTTTTTATTCTAACTTAGACAAAATTTTGCCTGCGTAATCACAACATACGCAAAGTCTAAATTTCCGTATTAATCAAACCCTGATGCAAATCACGCAAAAAGTCCGCGTCCATTTTCTCAACTTTGCGGTCGTAGGTCAAAAGACCATTCACTTCAGTTTCCACGTCCGTTGTTTGCGTATAAATCGCCGCGCCTAAACCTAATGGGATAAGCGGTGCCACTTGTTCCAGCAATAAATCCCGATAGCCTTTCATCAAGGCTTCTGGCGTTCTAAAATGCCGGTAACCGAACTTTTTGGTTTCGCTCCACACATGCCCAGGCACAACGCAACTGTAGCCGCCAAACTCCGTCACCGCCAAAACACGATGATCCGGTTGCGAGGCGCTCAGCTTCTTAAAATACACATGCCTGCTCTGAAAATCCCCCCCGCCACCCTGGTCAAACCAACCCGAAGCATGGTCAACCAAACGTGTTGGATCAAGCTCCCGCGTTAATTTGGCGATGCGCAAGGCTTCAAACTGCCCCCCCAACTCTCATTGAAAGGCACCCACACAGCAATACTGGGTACATTGTAAAGCGTCTCAATCATCGCGCGGTACTCAATTTCAAACTCTTTGCGGTTTTCCGGATCTTGCCGGCCAAAGCGCTTAAAACGATGCTGGTCATAGCGGTGAATGCCAGAGGTGAAGCTAAAAATCACCACCATGTCCTTGGTCGTGCGTCCGCCGTTGATCATATCCTGCCACACAATCATTCCCAGGCGGTCACATGCCGCGTACCATCGCATAGGCTCCACCTTGATATGTTTGCGAATCATATTGCAGCCTATTTTGGTGTATTCGATATCGAAAAGCATCGCTTCTTCGCTGGGTGGCGTGTAAAGCCCATCGGGAAAGTAACCCTGGTCGAGCAAGCCATACATGAAGATATACTCGTTGTTCAGCGTCATGCGCCAGTATCCGTTTTTGTCCTTTGCACGGCTAAACTTGCGCATGGCGAAATAGCTGTCCACGCTATCCACCACATTATCATCTTCTAACAAATCCACTTTTAAGTCATACAAATGTGGATGGTCTGGATGCCAAAGTTGTTGGTTTTCGATAGGAATAGTCAAGCCTTCCCGCGCGGGACCTTCCACAAGCGCGATATCAGCCCCTTCAAAACTTACCCGCGCCCGAATGCGCCATCGCGCCAAATCCGCGTCAGCATTTAAAACCACACCAAGTTGCAAAACGCCCATATCAATATCAGGCGTGATGACCAGTTTTTCAATATACGTTTCGGGTACAAGCTCCAGCCATACCGTCTGCCAAATGCCCGAAATCGGCGAATACCAAATACCGCCTGGACGCAGGCTCTGTTTGCCGGTTTGGTTATACGAATCATTTGTTGGGTCAACAACCGCCACGAGCAATTCATTTTCGCCCGTCTGCCAGGCTTCGGTAATGTCAAAACTGAAAGGCAAATAGCCACCCCCCCAGTGCTCACCGGCCAGATGACCATTCACCCAGACTTCGCAGGCATAGTCCACCGCGCCAAAATGCAGCAAGAGGCGTTGCCCTGCCGGTACCTCCTGCGTAAAAGTACGCCGATACCAAAGCTTATCGCTGGGCATCAGGGGGGGCTTTTCAACGCCTGAAAGCGCCGATTCGACACAATAAGGCACACGGATTTGCCCCTGCCAGTCTTCAGCACTGGCAGGTTGGTCGTCATCTATCGGCAAAATGGCATACTCCCACCAGCCATTCAGGTTTTGCCATTGCTCCCGCGCCATCTGCGGGCGGGGGGGATACTCAGGCAAAGGAATAGGCTCGGCAGGCGTCCAGGGCGTTTTTAGGGCTTGGTGTTGTATTGCTTTCAAAATATTTTCCTGTCTTTTAGGCTTTAGTTTGGTCAGTCGTTTTTCGTTTGTCAAAAAAAGAATAAAGGTATTATAGCAAAAACCGTGATGATTGCCCCCCCTATCACGAAGATAATCGGCGCGGGCAAAAAGCCCGCTTCAGTGCCCAGCATGGTAGGCGTGCCGAATTGTCTGATAAGCGCCTGACCAATCATCGGCCCGAAAATCATCGGCAGCATAACCGCGAAAATCATGCGCACACCCAAAAAGCGTCCCCGGCTTTCCACTGGCAATAAATCTTTGAGCCAGGCCATGCTCACAATCGCGAAAGCGGTGTTCATACCCAGCCAAAGCAAACCATAAAGCGCCAACAGGATGAGATTAGTACTCGTCGAGAACAAGAAGTAACCCAAAGCGGAAAGGATTAATGAAAGCAGCGTGAGCCATTTGCGTTCGAATTTTTCTGCCAAAAAAAACCAAATGGAATCGCCAAAACCGCGCTGCCCACCAGCATCGCCCCGCCGATAACCATATAACTCGAAATCGGCATTTCCAGGGTGTCGGTCACATAAATAATCAAATACGGGAACGAAACCTGAAAACCTATCCCCCCCGCGATGGTAATAATCAGCAAAAGCAAAAAGAGCTTGCGGTTCTCCACAAGAACACGCCAGTCGAGCAAGTCGCGGATATCCTGCCAGTACGTAGTTTCTGGCTTTGGAAGTGTTTCAGCGGAAGGCTCATCAATTTGCAAAGCGGCGATGACGCCAATCACGGTAACCAGCCCACCAAGCGCGTAGAAAAGACAAAATAGCCCTTCGATTCAATCAACATTCCCGCCGCGGTATAGGAGATAAGCTGAGCCACGAACAAACAAAAGTTCAGCACCCCCTTCCACGCGCCCGCGTTTGTTACTCGGTGTGATATCCGCAGTCCAGGCGTTGAAAGCAGCGTCGTTGGCGGTTGAACCGAAAAAGGTCATGATACAGTCCACCAGCACCACCATTACAATCGCCGTGCTGATGTTTTTCATCAAGGCGGTAAGCGGGAAAACGGCGGTCATCACGCCCCACAGGCCATAACCGATCAGGATAAAAGGTTTACGCCTGCCCCAGCGCGAACGACTGCGGTCACTCCACGTACCCATGAAGATCGTCGTGAGCGTAGCCACAATGGCGCTGGCGGCGACCATCCAGGCAATCGGTCTGGGGGGGTCGGGTGTGATCATGTCGGTTACAAACTTGTTGAACCAGGAGTTCTCCACCGCCCAGGCTAATTGCCCAACGATTGCCAGGGCGCCCATCGCCAGCCAGGTTTTCAGGGTGATGGCTTTCGCGGGTTTTGCGGGTGATTTGTTTTCGTGCAGTGCTTCGTTTTCTTGATAATCCATAATAATACCTTTGCAATTGTTTTCGTGCTTCCATTTTAGCTTGCTTTTTGGATATGGGATAGCTTTAATAACAGAACGAGAAAAATTATTAAGTTTTCCTAATGCAATTGACGAAGATGCCAGAACGAGTAGCAAAAAAAAGCAGGCTTCGGTTGAAGCCCGCTTATCAATTACATTCTTTCAAACACTAAAGTCTAGCCAAAGCGTTTGATATTCTTCAACATGTATTCCCAGTTGACGATGTTGTCAACCACTTCTTCCAAATAAGCCTGGCGGCGATTTTGGAAATCGAGATAATAGGCATGCTCCCATACGTCCAAAGTCAGCACTGGCGAGCGTTTCTCAGTCCAGGGATCTTCCGCGTTCGGGGGGGTCTTTGAAATTGAAAGCTTGCCATCTTCAAGCATGACCCAGGCCCAGCCACTGCCAAACTGACCCACACCGGCAGCAACCAGTTCTTTCTTAAAAGCTTCAACCGAGCCGAAATTCTCAATGAGAATATCGCGGAGTTCATCGGGCATCACAGATTTCTCTTTGGGGGGGTCAAACATTTCCAGTAGAAATTGTGGTTCCACACCTGGGCGGCGTTATTGTAAAGCACTTTGTATTCGGGTTTATCCCAGGCAAAAATCATAATTTCTTCAAGGGATTTGTCTTCCAGTTCAGTGCCAGCAATCAGTTCTTTGGTCTTCACCACGTAGGCGTTGTGGTGTTTACCATGGTGGAAGTTGATTGTTTCTTCAGAAATAATCGGTGCCAAGGCGTCTTTTGCCCAGGGGGGGAGTTCTGGAAGTTCCACGGGAGTCTTCATCCAGTCTTGTTTTTGTTCGTATTTTCGCATCTTCGGTTCATCCTTTCTTTGCGTTTGTTATTGTATTCTTACCCCCCCTAATTATAGAGTAAAAAGCCAGCAAAATAAAACCAAAGCTTTTACCAAATGCCTTGTTTTTGACAAATTGTATAAACTTTGTATCAAAACTGCCTGATTTTGAAACTTGTCCAACATAGTTATTGACATATGCCAGAAACAGTGTACAATAACAATAAATGGCATATGCCATAAACTATAAAGGAGGTTTTAATCATGCCTGGAAAAGATGGAACTGGCCCAACTGGCACCGGACCGATGACCGGAAGAGCTTTGGGTCTTTGCACAGACACAGAAGAAACTAAACGTGGATTCTTTCGTGGCAGGGGGGGACTGGGTCTTGGTCTCGGCCGCGGACATGGTTTCGGCCGACGCTTTGCTGCAAGGCAAGCTTCTCCGGAAGACCAAAAACATGGCTTCAAGAACAAAAAGCCGTCTTGCAAGACCGTCTCAAGACGATTGACAAACAACTGGAAGATCTTTAAACTATCAGAGATAACTGGAGCCATCTCCAGCTATCTCTGGATTTTTAACGGAGGTGATACACCATGCAAGGCCAAAAAAATGGCGGAAAGTCTGTTCTTTGCCTGATAACAACAGGTTTGGCCCACTTGATTCACCCGCTGATGCAAGTCATGTCAACATGACGGTTGACGAGTACGAAACCATCAGACTTATCGACTTAGAGGGTTTCACTCAAGAAGAGTGTGCCCAGCAAATGAATATCGCTCGCAGCACCGTCCAGGGCATTTACGTTGAAGCCCGAAAAAAAAGCTGGCTGATTCCCTGGTAAGCGGCAAAATCCTGCACATTAAAGGCGGAGAATATCAGCTATGTGATGGCTCCGGAATGGAATGCGGGCGAGGCTGCCATCGTCGCAGACGTGGCAGACACAGAAATCAAAATGGAGGATTTTATGAAAATAGCCATTCCCATGAATGAAAAAAACCTTGAATTCAAGCGTTAGCGCACACTTCGGACGCGCTCCCTACTATCTGATTTACAACACTGAAACGAAAGAAAGCGTCTTTATAGACAATTCCGCCAGCGCGAGCCGAGGCGGCGCGGGCATCAAAGCCGCGCAGGTCATCCTTGACCAGCAGGCAAACGCGCTCATCACACCCCCGCCTTGGCGACAACGCCGCGGATGTACTGGAAGCCGCGAAAATCGAAATCTATAAATCAATTGAAGGCAGCGCCGAAGAAAACATCAACGCGCTCTTAGACAAGAAACTGGCACGACTTAGCGAAATCCACCCAGGACTACATGACCACAGAAACAAGTAAGATGAAAATCGCCATCTTAAGTGGCAAGGGTGGCACTGGAAAACGCTGCTGTCCGTCAATCTGGCGGCTGTCGCGCAAAAGCCAGCTATATCGACTGCGATATCGAAGAACCGAACGGGCATCTTTTTTTTCAAACCCGAAAACCTGACTGAAGAAGTCGTCACGGTAAAATCCCGCAAGTGAGCCCGCTTTGTGCAATGCCTGCCGGCAATGCGTGGAATTTTGTCGCTTCAACGCCCTTGCCTTCATCATGGACAGACCCATCGTCTTTGAAGAAGTCTGCCATTCCTGCGGGGGTTGTAGCCTGGTCTGTCCCCCCCAAACGCCATCAGCGAGAAGGACAAAGGCATCGGTCTCATCCAAAAGGCCAGTCGGGGCAGGTCAGCGTCTACACCGGTATATTGAATATCGGTGAAGCAAGCGGCATTCCCATCATCAAAAGGCTACTGACGATGGAACAGGAAGAGCCCAGCCCGCTGACCATCATCGACTCCCCCCCACCCGGCAGCGCCTGCAACGTGATGGAAAGCATTGAAGATGCCGACTATTGCATCCTTGTCGCCGAACCAACGCTCTTTGGCGCGCATAATCTCAGCATGGTCTACGACCTGGTTAGGCTCTTCAAAAAAACCCTTTGGCGTGGTGCTCAACAAATGTCTCGAAGAAGAAAACCCCGCCGAGAAGTTCTGCGAAGAAAAGGAAATCAAAATCCTATATCGTATTCCCTTTGACCAGGAACTGGGTTTGCTAAATTCAAACGCCGAAATCGCGGTTCGCAAAGCGAAAATACCGCGCGCTATTTACTTCCCTGCTCGATATCGTCATACAGGAAATCAACCATGAAACAAGTTCTCATTCTTAGTGGCAAAGGTGGCACCGGCAAGACGACCGTTGCCAGCGCCTTTATCAAACTCTCGAACGCAAAAGCCTACGCGGATTGCGACGTTGACGCGCCCAACCTGCATCTCATCAGCGACTGGCAAATTGAACCAAAAGGTCAGACTATTTTGGACTGGACAAAGCGCAAATCGACTCCCAGCTATGCGTTCAGTGCGACGCCTGCCGGCAAAACTGTCGCTTTGACGCCATCATCGCCGGCGAAAGCTACCAGGTCAACCCCCCCTACGCCTGCGAAGGTTGTGGCGTTTGCGCTTATGTTTGCCCCCCGCACAAGCTATCAAGATGGTGCCATCGGTTGACGGCGACTTAATGCTCTACGCAGACGCTGAAAAAAACCTTCTCGACCGCGCAACTCAAAATGGGCAGCGGAACGTCTGGCCTGCTCGTCACCCAGGTGAAAAAGCAAATGAAAGAACATGCCACCGACGCGGATTTAGCCATCATTGATGGATCCCCCCCAGGCATCGGCTGCCCGGTGATTGCCTCGCTGAGTGGCGTGGACATGGTTCTCGTCGTTGCCGAACCGTCCATTTCTGGCATCAGCGATATGCAGCGCATCATTCACACCGCCGCGAGATTTGGCGTTAAAATAGCCGTGTGTATCAACAAGTACGATAACAACCTTGAGAACACAGCCAAAATTGAACAGTATTGCCAGGAAAACGACTTGGCCATGGTTGGCAAAATCCCCCCCTATGACCCAAACGCCATCCGGGCAATTAACAACGGTCACAGCATTGTCGATATCGACTGCCCATCCGGCAGCGCGGTAAGAGAAGTCTATGCGCGGACCATCAAACGACTATAAACCTTATCAATACGAAGGAGCACATTAATGAGCGAAAATTGTAATTCTGACTGCAGCAACTGCACGGCAGACTGCGCCGAAAGAACAGAACCCGTCACCCTAACTGAAAAACTGCACGACCTAAGCAAGGTAAAAAAAGTCATCGCGGTTATCAGTGGCAAAGGTGGCGTGGGCAAGTCCCTGGTCACTTCATTGCTTGCCGTAGCATGAACAAAAAAAAGGCTATCAAAGCGCCATCCTTGATGCCGATATCACTGGCCCATCCATCCCCCAAGGCCTTTGGCATCGATACCAAAGCCAGGATGAACGAGTTCGGACTGCTGCCGGTCAAAACCAAAACAGGCATTTCGGTCATGTCCGTAAACCTGCTGCTGGAAAGCGAAACCGACCCCGTGGTCTTAAGGGGGGGCCCGCTAATCGCTGGTACTGTCAAACAGTTTTGGACGGATGTTATTTGGGACAACGTTGATTTCATGTTCATCGACATGCCACCTGGCACCGGCGACGTTCCCCTGACCGTTTTCCAGTCCATCCCGGTAGACGGCATCATCGTGGTCACATCGCCCCCCCAGGAACTTGTTTCCATGATTGTTGCGAAAGCGGTCAGAATGGCGGAGATTATGCAAATCCCCCCCATCATCGGACTGGTGGAAAACATGTCCTATTTTCGCTGCCCGGACAATGGCAAAGACTATGCCATCTTCGGCGAAAGCCACATTGAAGAAATTGCCAAAGCGCATCAATTAAACGTCCTGGCCAAACTGCCCATCGACCCGCGGCTTTCAAAGGCCTGCGATGAGGGCACTATCGAAGATTTTGACGAAAACTGGCTGGAATCACTTGCTGAAATTATAGAGAAAATGGAGAAATAAGATGTTAAAATTGCAGTCGCAAGCGACCATGGCATCGTAACCCAACATTTTGGGCACTGCCAGGAATTTGTCGTTTTGAAGCTAAGAACAATCAAATTACAAAACCGAAACGCTGCCCAACCCCGGTCACAAACCCGGCTTTTTGCCGAATTTCCTTGCCGAACAAGGTGTGAATGTCATCATCAGTGGTGGCATGGGTGGTGCTGCTGTTGCTATATTTAATGAGAAAAACATTGAAGTCATCGTTGGCGCCAGTGGCGACGCCAACAAAGCTGCTGAAAGCTACCTCAAAGGCGAGCTCAAATCCACCGGCTCCGTTTGCCATGAGCACCAGCATCATGACGAATGCGGTGAATAGGGCTTTTCTCGGGCACATAACTGTATTATTTAAGACATAGCCACCCAAAAGGTGGCTATGTTTCTTTTATAGTTCTAACGTAGTCTCCTGACCACGTTAAACAAACCTTTTACTCCCCGATAATCTTAATCAGAATCCGTTTTGGGCGGTTGCCGTCGAACTCACCATAAAAGATTTGCTCCCAGGGGCCAAAGTCCAAACGCCCGTTGGTCACCGCCACGACCACCTCACGCCCCCCCATAATCTGGCGTTTCATATGCGCGTCGGCGTTATCCTCGCCGGTGTCGTTATGACGATACTGCTCAACAGGCGCGTGTGGGGGGGCCAGTTTCTCAAGCCAGCGCTCATAGTCGTGGTGCAAACCGCGCTCATCATCGTTGATGAAAACAGACGCGGTGATATGCATCGCGTTCACCAAAACCAGGCCTTCTTTAATGCCACTTTCGCGCAGGGCGCGGTTCACTTCGGGCGTGATGTTCACAAAGCCGCGTCTGCCCGGATAGTTAATGGTCAATACATCACGATAAGATTTCATGCGCTCTCCTTTCAGTCAAGATCCGCTAGCAGCAATTCAGGTTCCTGGGCCTGAAGCTCTTCCAGCTGCGCCTCTTTTTCGGCGTGCATCTCCAAAAGCTGGGCTTTCATCTTTTTCAGCTTTTTTCCTTTAGGGGGGGAAGAAGAACAAAACACCCGCGCCGATTAACAAGGCGATACCCGGAATTAAGCCCACAATCATGCGGATACCCCAAATGGCACTGGCGGGTTGGTTGAGAAAGATTTGCCCGCCCATCGACTCGCGCGTTACAAACCCGTCGCGCTCAATATCGCCGCGGTGAGTGGCGCGGCAATTGATTCTGCCGGCTTGGTGATTAGCGCGTTAGCACCAAAATAGCTGCCCTCGCGTCTCACGCCGGTGCGCACTTCGTCATCGTCGATAATCAAACCGAGGGCTAAATTCAGCCCTACCAAAATCCCCCCGCGTAACCAAAGCCCACGATAGCCATGCCGAGGTAAATCCAGTTGGCAGGCAAAAACGCGACTAAGAGCAAACCCAGGCTCGTAATGGCCATATAAATCTGAAACGTAACGATTGCGTCAAAGCGTTTTAAGGGGGGGTATTTTGTCAGCGGCACGCTAACCGCCAGCGGAATAAACAGCGCGCCCAAAAGGTATAAGGAATTCGACTGGGTAACATAGTCTGAAACGTAAAAAAATCGCGCCCATGCAAATCGAGAACATAAAGACCGCCATAAAGTTGGCGATATCGAAGACGATAAAGTTTTTGTTGGTCAGCGTCGCTTTGAGTGCTTCTTTCAGGGGGAATGGGTTTATCCACCTGGCTGAACTCGGGGCGTTCTTTGATTTTGTAAGTCGCAATCCAAATCAACAGACCACACACAAGTCCCAAACCGATCATCGCCAGGCGTAAGGGCCATAGGCTGGTGTCCGCGGAACCTGCCTTTGGGCGTACCAGGTCTGGAATGATAAAACCCAAAAGAGTACCCAAAAGGCCAAACAAACTCGAACTCACCTGAAGTTTCGAGCGTTCCTCAAGCGACTCGGTCATCTCGGGCATCAACGCGGAGTGCACCAAACCGATGATGGTAAAACAGCTGTCGTATAAAAACATCGAGACCAGCATCCAAATGAACTTGACCGTTTCCGAGCTTTTTTCGGGAACGAACCAGACCAGGATGAACGTCAAAGCGAAAAGGGCGCGGTATAACGCATATAGGGAATGCGCCGGCCATGTTTTGAACGGGTGCTGTCGGTCAGTTGCCCGAAGATGGGGGGGTCATTGATGGCGTTCCATATCGCGTAAACGGCAAAGCATGGTAATCCACTTGGTCGATATGCCAAAATAGTCCTGATAGAACATGATCAGCAGGGACGCAAAGACACCACTCAGCGTGCTAAGCCCCCCCAGCATTGAAAGCCCATAAAACAGCCGGGCGCTTTTATCTACTTTTTTTACCTTGATAGTCCTTTTGGGTTTCTGCGGAAATTTCCATGGCTGGCTCCAGTCTTAAAATTTCTTATATTATAGTCGAGCCTGGCTCCAGCGGGCGATTTTCCTTTGTTAAATTCTGTTTTGGTGATTTATACTACTCGGCGGAACGCTGGCAGGAGAAGCAATAAATCTCGCCCCCCCGGCGTCTCGCCGCGGGCACACCCCCCCGTTCGCTGTTGCCGAAGTGCAGGCCTTGTGCCTGCTTCTCGCCGAAGCAAGAAGACCTGTTTTTGCAAGGTATGCTTTTCGTCGGCGAGGACGCCTCCGAGAACGAGTTTTATTTTGGTTTTATTGAATCTGCACGGCGGGACGCCGGCAGGAGATGAATGGACACCGGCAGGGGGGGTGGAGTAAAAAAACCATGCACTCGGTGTCCACACCGAAGTGCTTTTGAAGCTTCCTCGGTCAGGAGACCATGCAGGAACTGAGTTATAGCTCACGTCAGTTGCACAACGCTACTGGTGCATGGCATCCTTGCCGTGCACATTCCGTTTTGCTTCAATACATACGCCTCAGCGAACGTGGTAAAGTTGCGCGGGGGGGCGGATATTATGATTGGTAAACGTTCGGGTCACACATGACGCCCCCCCGCGACAGTTACTGATAACGCTCGCCCCCCCGGCGTCTCGCCGCGGGCAAACGGTATGCATGGCGAAGACGCCATGCATCAGCAGGGTAATGCAACTAAAAAATGACTTAACGAAAACATTCCCCCCCGTTTGCCCTATACAAATTCGCAGTTGTCAGGCAAGGCGTAGAACAAATGCTTTATAATAATCTTTTGGAGAAAATATGCCTGCTGAAAATTTACGCGTGGTTGGTGCCCGCGAGAACAATCTAAAAAAACATTACCGTCGAAATTCCCCGCGATAAACTCGTGGTAATCACCGGCCTTTCCGGCTCGGGCAAGAGTTCGCTCGCTTTCGATACCATTTTCGCCGAAGGACAACGGCGCTATGTCGAGTCGCTTTCCGCTTACGCCCGTCAATTCCTGGGCCAGATGGAAAAACCCGATGTCGATTCAATCGAAGGGCTTTCGCCCGCAGTGGCCATTGACCAAAAATCAACCTCCCGCAACCCGCGCTCAACCGTGGGTACGGTAACCGAAGTTTACGACTATCTGCGTTTGCTCTTCGCGCGCATCGGCATACCACACTGTCCTATTTGCGGGCGCAGAGTGCAAAAACAAAGCGCGCAGGAAATTGTTGAAGACATTATGCAGATCCCCCGAAGGCGCGCGTTTGCTTATCCTGGCACCCATGGTTCGCCAGCGCAAAGGCACCTACCAGGCCCTTTTTGAAGAAATCAGCAAACTGGGTTTCACCCGCGCCCGCGCCGACGGTGTGGTCTATAACCTTGATGAAAATATTGAACTCGACCGCTACAAGACCCACACTATTGAAGCGGTGGTTGACCGTGTGGTTGTGCAGACCCCCGAAGACGAAGACGACCGGCTGAATATCATCTCGCGCCTGACCGACTCGGTAGAAACTGCCCTGCGCGTTGGCGATGGTTATGTAACCGTGCACAACATGAGCGCCAACCCACCCGAAGACCTGCTCTTTAGCGAAAACCTGGCATGTCCCGAACACGGCTCGGTATTAACAGAAATCGAACCGCGCACTTTCTCGTTCAACACGCCCCATGGCGCTTGTCCCACCTGCCAGGGTTTGGGCGCGCTTGAAAAAGTTGACCCCGACTTACTTATCCCAAACAAACAACTCTCCATCCAGGAAGGCGCCATCGCCAACTCCGACTGGACTCCACGCGCCTGGGTGGGTACTCGTGGCAAGTTCTGCAAGCTCTGGCGAAACATGCCGGCTTTAGCCTGGAAACGCCCATCGGCGAGCTTAGCGCGAAGCATCTCAACATGATTCTTTATGGCACAAACGGCAAAGAGTTCCGCGTTGATTACATCGGCCGCAGTGGGCGCAAAAGCCACTTTGACACCGCGTTTGAAGGCATCATCGGCAACATGGAACGCCGTTACCGCGACACAAACTCCGACTGGATTCGCTGGAAATTCAACCAGTTTATGACGCTCCTGCCCTGCCCCCCCGAGTGCAAGGGCAAACGTCTGCGTAAAGAAGCTCTGGCTGTCACCATCATGGATAAAAACATCGTTGATGTCAGCGAGCAATCCGTGCTGGACCTGCTCAACTGGGTGAACGAGCTCATGGACCCTGATGCCAGGCTATTAAGCAAGCGCGACTGGGCTATCGCCGGACGTGTTTTGCGCGAAATCCAGTCCCGCCTGGGTTTTATGGTTGACGTTGGTCTGGACTATCTCACGCTTGACCGTTCCGCCAGTTCGCTTTCAGGTGGCGAAGCACAGCGCATCCGTCTGGCAACCCAGGTTGGCTCCAGACTCATGGGCGTGCTTTACGTGCTTGACGAGCCTTCAATCGGATTGCACCCGCGCGATAACAATAAATTGCTTGAAACGCTCAAAGGCTTGCGCGATTTGGGCAACACCGTCCTGGTGGTTGAACACGATGAAGAAACTATCATGAACGCTGACTGGGTCATTGATCTTGGTCCAGGTGCCGGCGAGCATGGTGGCGAAGTGGTCGCTGAAGGCACACCCGCTGATATTGAAGCCACGCCCGGCTCCATCACCGGCGATTACCTGGGCGGACGACGGAAAATTCCCGTGCCTTCGGTACGACGCGAGGGTTCAGGTGAGTCTTTGCGCATTGTTGGCGCGAGCGAAAACAACCTTAAAAACGTGACCGTGGACATTCCCCCCTGGGCAAGCTGGTGTGTATCACCGGTGTGTCTGGCTCCGGCAAATCCAGCCTGATGGTTGACGTGCTCTATGGCGCCCTGGCACGCCAGCTGATGGGCGCGCACACTCAAGCCGGCAAACACAAGCGCATTGAAGGCACGCAGTATCTCGATAAAATCATCAACATCGATCAATCCCCCCATCGGACGCACACCCGTTCAAACCCCGCCACCTATACCGGACTGTTTGACCCTATCCGCGACCTTTTCGCCACGCTGCCCGACTCAAAATGCGTGGCTATCAAAAGGGCGTTTTCGTTCAATGTGCGCGGCGGACGGTGCGAAGCCTGCACAGGTGAAGGACAACTCAAAATCGAGATGCAGTTCCTGCCCGATGTCTACGTGCCATGCGAAGTCTGCCACGGTAAACGGTATAACCACGAAACCCTGCAAGTGCGCTTTAAAGACAAAAACATCGCCGACGTGCTGGATATGACGGTCAGCGAAGCCCTGGCCTTTTTCGACGCCTTCCCGCGCCTGAAGAGCAAACTGCAAACGCTCAAAGATGTTGGCCTGGGCTATGTGCGCCTGGGGCAACCTGCTACGACCCTAAGCGGTGGAGAAGCGCAACGCGTCAAACTGGCCAAGGAACTCTCGCGACGTGCCACGGGCAAGACCATTTACGTGCTTGACGAGCCATCGGTTGGCTTGCACGCCGAAGACGTGAGCATGCTTATCAAAGTCCTGCAGGCTCTGGTCGACACAGGCAATACTGTGGTCATCATTGAGCATAATCTGGATATCGTCAAAGTGGCGGACTGGATTATCGACATGGGCCCCGAAGGTGGCAAACGCGGTGGCGAAGTCATCGCGCAAGGTACACCCGAAGAAGTGGCAGAAGTATCTGAAAGCTACACTGGGCAATATCTCAAAGCTTTCCTTGCCGGCCAGGCCCGAAAACAGCCAACCCGACCAAAGTAAAGACAAAAAAAAGAGTTAAATCCTTATCCTTTTTACAATCTTTACCCATAAACTGCCTATTAATCGCCATTTAATGTGCACATTAACACACTAATCTGCACATTTTT
>JMBX01000208.1_pt1 | contig 16109 bp, 31 predicted proteins | sample 616521 | NCBI WGS metagenome assembly JMBX01 (sample SAMN02727906, study PRJNA239997) | anaerobic digester metagenome | biome: anaerobic digester; isolation source: mesophilic anaerobic digester inoculated with municipal waste water sludge... | place: Germany: Bielefeld University, CeBiTec ...
TGCCACAAACAGTATTACAATTGTTAAGATAAGTAAGGACATAAAAGACTGGAGGAGTTTTCCTCTGGTCTTTTTTTATTTGGTACCAGGGACGGATCTTATGAAACATATAGTGAGTTTATGACAAATCAAAAACAAGTATAATTTTGATACCAAGTTGATATTTTTTTTATATTGAGTAAAAAAATTGTTATGAAAGCGTTGACAAAACAATATGGAACTGATACCATAAAACGTAATTAGAAAGATATATTTTTTTTATAGCATGTGGAACCGGTACCACAAAATAAATTAAGGGAGTTGATATTGTGTCTAATAAAAAAAATCTGTAAATCCAAAGATAGTAGCAGAATCTATTTTAAAAAAATGTTGGTGGGAAAGAGAACATCAAATCTATGGAGCATTGTGCAACTAGATTGCGTCTAATATTGAAGGATAAGGAATTAATAGACGAAGATGCAATAGAAAATATTGAAGGCGTAAAAGGACAATTTTTTTGCTACAGGTCAGTATCAAATTATTTTAGGAACTGGATTTGTAAATAAGGTGTTTGAAGAGATGGAAAATATAGGTGTAGAAAAAGGGGGGGATATAAAAGAAGATGCATATGATAAAATGACTATATTACAGAAAATATCCCGTATATTAGGGGGGGATATATTTCTTCCAATTATTCCAGTGTTGGTTGCCACAGGATTATTTATGGGTCTACGGGGGGGACTTATAACTAACCTTGGAGTGGAACTTAATCCAACTTTTAATGTGTTTTCACAAATTTTAACAGATGTTGCATTTATATTTTTACCAGCATTAATAGCTTGGTCAACTATTAAAAGATTTGGTGGAACACCAGTTATAGGTATAGTTTTAGGACTTATGCTTGTTGCACCTCAATTGCCCAATGCTTGGGAAGTTGCTAGTGGTGCAGCAGAATCTTTAAAAGTATCATTGTTTGGTATGAATTTAGCTTTAACTGGGTATCAAGGTTCTGTTATTCCAGCATTATTTGTGGGAATTTTAGCAGCTAATATAGAAAAAAAGACTTAGAAAAATAGTACCAGATGTATTAGATCTTATAGTTACTCCATTTTTAACTTTATTAGTGAGCATGTTACTAGGGTTATTAGTAATTGGTCCTATAATGCATGGAATAGAAAAACATATATTGAGTGCCTTTACAAAATTTTTAGCTTTACCAATGGGTTTGGGAGGATTGATTATAGGAGGGCTAAATCAACTAATAGTTGTGACAGGAGTGCATCATGTATTTAATGCATTGGAGATTAACTTATTAGCAGAAACAGGTTTAAATCCATTTAATGCAATAATAACTGGGGGGGCAATAGCAGCTCAAGGAGCGGCTACTTTAGCAGTTGCCTTTAAAACCAAGGATAAAAAGAGACGTTCACTATATATTTCATCAGCTATACCTGCATTTTTAGGAATTACTGAACCAGCAATATTTGGAATTAATCTTAGATATATAAAGCCATTTATATTTGCACTTGTTGGAGGTGCTGTAGCTGGAATGTTTGCATCTTTGATAAATCTTGCTGGAGCAGGTATGGGTATAACAGTTATTCCTGGAACTCTTCTTTATATAGGTGGTAATATAGTAGGTTATATATTAACTAATCTAATTGGTATGGCTGTTTCATTTATATTGACCTATGCTTTTTTTTAATGAACATGAAATGAAATATAATCGACATTAGGGGGATTTAAATGAAGGTTACAATTCAAGATATTGCCAATATGGCAGGGGGGGTATCTAAGAGTACAGTTTCTAGATACCTTAATAATGGATATGTTAGTAAGGAAAACAAAGAAAAAAAATAAAAAGAGCAATAGAAAAGACTGGTTATCAAACTAATTTTTTTCGCCAAAAGATTAAAATCCAAAAAAAGCTATCTTATAGGGGGGGTCATTATTCCTAGGATGGATTCCTATACTGCTACAAAAACATTAAAGGGAATTGGTGAAAGACTTCAAACTTTAGACTATGAAATGTTTATTTCTATTACAAACTTGGATTTAAAAAAAGAATTAAAATATATTAGAAAGTTTTATCTACAAGGAGTAGATGGAATAATAGTTTTAGCATCAGAGATTATAGATGAGCACTATAAGCTTGTAGAGGAATTGCCAATACCTATATTATTTGTAGGACAAGAGGATGAAAAATTAAAACATATAAGTATTGATGATATAAAAGTGGGACAGCTTATGGGTGAATTTATCAAAGAAAAGGGTCATAAAAACATAGTATATATGGGAGTCAGTGAAAGAGATAATGCAGTAGGGGGGGTAAATAGAAAAAGAGGATTTATGAAGGCTTTTGAAGGGGGGATAATTATAGGATTAATTTTGTTAAGACGGATTTTCTTTTGAAATTCGTATAAAAAGCAAAAGAAGCTATTTTATATGATCCTAGTGCAATAGTTTGTGCAACAGACAATATAGCTATTGGAGTTTTAAGATATTTACAAGAAAATAATATTCAAGTTCCAGAATTTATTTCTATTGCTGGATTTGGAGGATATAATGTAGGTGCTGCCGTGTATCCTCCTCTAACTACTGTATATATTGATTATTATAAATTAGGGAAAAAGGCAGCAGAGTCCATTATGGATTTAATTGATGGTAAAGATATAGAGAATAAACCAGATATAGAGCTAAAATTGATAGAAAGACAAAGTGTATCTAATCTATAGTAACATTTACATGAGGTGAAAATATGAATGATTTTAAGGATATCCATGAAGTAGAAGAAGCAATAAAAAGAGCATATATGGAGAAAGATTATTACAATAGCTGGAGATTTAATTATCATTTTAATCCACCTTTTGGACTTATAAATGATCCTAATGGGCTTAGCTATTATAATGGATACTATCATATATTTTTTTCAATGGTATCCTTATGGATGTGAACATGGATTGAAACACTGGGGCCTTATTAAGACAAAGGATTTTATTAATTATACTATGCCTGAATTAGTGTTAGTTCCTCAAGATTGGTATGATAAAAATGGCTGTTATTCTGGCAGCGGAATAGTTCATGGAAATTTACTTAATATATTTTATACGGGAAATGTTAAGGTAGAGGATAATAGATTATCTTATCAATGTTTAGCAACTATGGATAAACAAGGGAATTTTAAAAAAACATGGTCCAGTGATCCAAACTATTCCAGATGGATATACTTCCCATTTTAGAGATCCATATGTTTTCTATCATAAAGATAGATATTACATGATTCTTGGAGCACAAAGTAAAGATTTTGAAGGGAAAATAGTGGCATACGAATCTAGAGATTTAATAAATTGGTATGTTAAAGGAGAAATAAATACGAATTTAAAAGAATTTGGATATATGTGGGAATGTCCTAATTATGTTAAATTTGAGGATAAGGATGCGTTGATATTTTCTCCTCAAGGTTTAAAAAGGGAGAAATTTAAGTATCAAAATCTATATAATTCGGGCTATGTTTTAGGTAAATTGGATTTTGAAAACCTAAATTTTTCTCATGGGGAATTTTATGAGCTTGATATGGGATTTGATTTTTATGCACCACAGGTAATGACTGATAATAAAGGAAGAAGTATAATGATTGCTTGGATGGGTATTCCTGAAGATGAAGAGTTACATCCTAGTATAGAAGAAGGCTGGATTCATGGATTAACTATGCCACGACAGTTGATAATTAAGGACAATATATTATATCAACAACCAGTAGAGGAGCTAAAAGGTTTACGTGGAGATAGCTTTTTGTAGAGGATTTAATATTTAATAGATATACTCATGAGAAATTAAAAGGGGGGATAGCTATGAATTATTTTTAAATATAGAAAGCTATAAATCTGAAGGATTTGAAATAAGAATGGCATCAAATGAAGATGAATATCTTTCTTTTAAATATGACTTTAAGAATAATGTGGTAATTTTAGATAGAAATCATATTAAATTAGGACCTAAAGGAGTAAGAAGAGTAAAAATAGAGAAATCTGATAGTATTCAACTGCAAATTTTTATGGATAAATCTGCTGTGGAAATATATATAAATGGCGGGAAAAAAAGTTATGACAAGTAGATTGTTTCCTAGTAAGAATAGTCAAAACGTAGAAATTCTATCTATAAATGGAGAAGGAAGGATAAAGGAATTAAAATTTTGGGAATTAAAAGGAGTTAGTTATCATGGATAAAGTTTTTGTATTGGAGAGTTACTTATAGATTTTATATGTAAAGATAAAGGAAAAATTTGATAGAAGGATCTAATTTCGAGAAAAAAAGCAGGTGGTGCTCCTGCTAATGTAGCAGTTACAATATCAAAGTTAGAAGGAGCATCTTATTTTTTTTGGGTCAAGTTGGGAAGGATTCATTTGGAAGATATTTAATAAAAATATTGAAAGATTTAGATGTAGACACAAGTATGACAGTTATGGAAGGTAATACTACTTTATCTTTTGTTGCAATAGATGAAGAAGGAGAAAGGGACTTTGAGTTTATCAGAGGCAGTGATTCCCAATATGATTTTAAAAATATTGATTTATCCAAGATAAGTAGTGAAGATATAGTACATTTTGGTTCTGCAACAGGTTTTTTTAGAAGGTAAATTAAAAGAAACCTATTTTAAGTTGTTTCAGTATGCCATAGATAATAAAATGTTCATATCTTTTGATCCAAATTATAGGGATAATTTAATAGATGATTCTTATTTGGAAGAGTATATTAGATGTTGTAAGGAATTTATTTCTCATTCTGATTGGATAAAATTAAGCCTAGAAGAGATGAAGCTGATTACAGGAGAGAAGGATATAGCTTTGGCAGTGAATATATTACATTCATATGGATGCAAGGTGATTACTGTAACTTTAGGAGAAAAAGGAGCTATATTGAGTTATCAAGGGAAAAAAAGAAATAATTCCATCTATTAAGGTGAAGCAAATAGATTCAACAGGAGCAGGTGATGCCTTTGTAGGTGGAGTTTTAAGGAAAATTGCTTGTGAAAAAAATAAAGATTCAATAAGTTTTGATGTATGGAAAGAAATTATACGTTATGCAAATATTGTAGGTGCTATAACTTGTACTCAATATGGAGCAATAGATGCTGTTCCCACAATAGAAGATATAAAAAAATATAAAAGTAGATGTCTAAAAAGGTACTAGATTCCACCTGAATTTTGTTGACTTTGGAATCTATAATATAGACTATCCGGATATTCAATTTACAGGATAGTCTATTATTTTTAATTTTTTTAAAGGAAGGAAGTATCTCCTCATTAGCGCTATGCTAGTAAGCTAAATTGCATTATACTAAGGGTATTTATAGCAGCTATAACCACAGTTATATTTCCATGTTATTTAAAAAAAATCTAACAAAGATAATATATATGGAGTAAAACTTATAATGAGCATGGAATAAGTATAAATCTACTAATTACATTATATAAAAATTTGACTTATGCTCCTATATATTATGGAATAAAAGATAAAGAAGAATTAAACAGCATAGTGGAAAATACACTTCAAAAGGTAGGGCTATTTGAAGAGGTAAAGTATGATTTGAACATGAAAGGCACTAAACTTTTGGGAGGATAGCAACAAAGACTTTGTATCGCAAGAGCTTTGACTGTAGAACCTGAAGTGCTTTTGTTGGATGAAATTTGTTTTGCCTTAGATGCTAACAACACTGAAAAGATAGAGAAATTGCTTTTGGATTTTTCTAAAGATTATACTGCTTCTATAAGTATGTATAATTGAATATACTAAATCAAATTTAAATATTGCGTAAATTGTAGGAAAGTGTCGTAATCTTATTGGAGGAAATAGGAAATATTTGTAGAAATATATAATAACATTTAAAAATTTTATAAAGATAAAAAAGATTCAAAGGGGAGGCATAAAAATGGTTAATGTTTTAATTTCTTTGGTAGGTTCAAATCCAATACCTATATATTGCTTGAATAAATATTTGTTAGGAGATTATAGAACAGATGAAGAACTTAAGCAAATTCCAAAGCCTAATAAACTGTTATTTGTATTTTCAGAGGATACAAAAAAAATATTACGAAGGTATAAAAGAAAGACTAGGAGATGAATATAAAAATATAATAGAAGTTTGTAATTTGAAATCCAATCAAAATTATGCAGATTTGATAGAAGAACAAATACAAATTAAATTGGATGAAATTAATAAGAAAGAGAAAATAGAAACTATCATACTTAATAATACTGGTGGAACAAAACCTATGGCGATTTATTCTACTATGGCAGTTTATAAATTTGCACAAAATAATCGAAACATTCAGGAAATAGAATGTTATATAGATCCGATACAAAATAAAGTTAGGTTAAATAGTTTGCTTAATCCAGAAAAATACAATTCAAGTAATAGCTATTTGCCAGAAGATAAAGATTTAAGATTTTATTTAAAAGATATAAGTATGGAAGATATATTAGCTATGCATGGATTGCCACTCAATCATTATGATGAAGGAAAACTTTTGCCTAATTCTTATGAAGATATAAAAATAGTTTCCAAAGAGGAGATAAAAAAATTTTAGCTATAAGATAATTAATGAATATTGGGAAGACTACACTAAATTTTTTTTCAACATTAAAGAAATTAGAGTATATAAATGATAATAAAAACTATGAATTTTATCAAAAAGCATTGAAGGAATATTATGATGTAGAATTAGGTAAAAAAAATAAATCTACTAAGTTCACAAAAATTCAAGGAGATATTTAGTAGTTATCTAAAAAAAAGAAGAATCATCGTGGCTTGAAGATGCATTACCATCAATAAAAGATATCATAAATACTGTTAACAATAGTAAAAAATGCGGAGAAAATTTATAAATTTTTATCGGGAACTTGGTTAGAACATTATCTAATGATAGCAGTAGAAGAAGCTATAGAGGAAGAAGGATTAAAAGATGAAATTAAACTTTATCATTCTTTTGTGTGTTATTTAGATGAAAATTACAAGAAATCTCAATTTGAGATTGATTTAGTAGCATTGAAAGGATATCAAATCATTGTATTTACATGTACTACAGATAGTACAAAGGGTTTGACTAAATCTAAATCTTTTGAAGGACTTCATAGAGTAGAACAGTTAGGTGGAGAACACGCAAAGCTTTGCATTGTCAACATGAGAGAAGGCAAGGAAGAATTGGATAGAGAATTGATAGGTTTCAATTCTAATTTTTATAAGAGCAAAGAAATTATATCGAGAGAAGATTTAAGGGACTATGATTATTTAGTGAAAAAGTTAAGAGATATATTAAAAAAAGTAGGTGATATATATGAGAAAAGGGATTATAGCTTTATATGATATTACAGGAATTCAGAACTATGTATATGGTTCTAATAAATTAAAAGATAATATTGGAGCATCAAATTTAGTAGAAAAATGTTTCGATTGTTTTTTTTGTAAATGCTATAAAGAAGTTTTATAAAGAAGAGAATTTTAGAACAAATTGGGATCAATATACAGAGTGGAAATATGAAGATGACCCAAATTTAGTAGGAGAGATTGTTTATATAGGCGGTGGGAATGCTTTAATTGTGTTTGAAAATACTGAAGTATGGAAAAAGGTGAATTATGAGTTTTCGAAGATGCTTATGATTCAAGCTCCAGGGTTAAAGTGTGTGACAGAGTATGAAGAATTAGAGTCTAATTTTGGGGAAGTTTTAGATAGATTGTTCAAAAAGATGAGCTTAAAAAAATACTGTTATAATTCACCAATTTTTACAAAAGGATTGTGTATAACAAAAGAATGTAGTGTAACAAAAAAATTCAGCAGTTATAAATCAAGATGGATTTTTATCTTATGAGATATATATGAAAAGAGAAAATGCTAAAAGTTCTGAAGAGGAAATAGATATTATAGATGATTTAGCAGGAGAGAAAGGTGATAGATATATAGGAGTTGTTCATATTGATGGCAACAATATGGGAAAAAAAATATAGAAAAAAATCATAAAAGAGACTTTACAAAGAAACAATGATTATAGACAAGCTATTAAAGCTATTAGAGAGTTTTCTATTTTGATTAGAGAGTCCTATGAAAAGGCATATGAAAATATGAAAAAAAGCTTTTGAGTGTATTATTGAAAAGACAGAAGAATATAAAAGTTATTTCCAAATAAGATACCATTTAGAAAAATTTTGATAAAAGGTGATGATGTTACATATATTTGCTATGGTAAGCTGGCTATATCTTCTGTAGAGATATTTTTTTTAAGGAATTAGATAAAATTTTTAAAGAAAATGAAATGACTAAAAATTTAAATGCATGTGCAGGAATTGCTTTTGTAAAGCCACACTATCCTTTTTCTTCTGCTTATGAGATTTCTGAAGAATGTTGTAACAGTGCAAAAGCAAAAGCTAAAGCAATAAATGGGAGTGAAGCTGGATTTTATTTAGATTTTCATATTTTAAGAGGTGGAATGGTTGAAAATTTGAGTGAAACCAGAAACAAAATATACAATGTTCCTTATTTAAGTCATAAAGAAGAAAAGGATTTTGAATACTATAATTTATTGTGGAGACCTTTCGAAATTTTAGGTGACAAAGATGAAAAATATGATTTTGAGTCTATAAAAAAATTAATAGAAGATTTAAGACACATACCACGATCAAGACTAAAAGATTTAAGAGAAGCTTTTTTATTTGGTCAAGAAGAGATAAAGGAAAATATTTTAATGATGAATAGAAGAGGATATAATTTAAAATTTAAAGATGAAGAAGATATATTTATCGATGGGCAAAGCCCATATTTTGATGCTATAGATTTTATGGAATTGTATGATGATTTGTTTTAGAAAGGGGGGTAAGATTAATGCAGCTTTTATTAGAATTGCTATCAGATACTTGTATTTCATCTGGTGAAAGCATTGCAGGAATTATAGATGTAGAAGTTGAATTTGATGAATATGGTATTCCTTTCATACCAGCAAAAAGAATAAAAGGTATACTAAGAGAAGCAGCAGAGGATATCAATTTAATATGTGATGATAAATATAGTGATTACATAGATAATATATTTGGGAAACCAGGGGAATGCATACCAGGAAATATGATTTTAGAAAATGGTAGATTAAAAGATTATGAAGAAATATCAGATATGGTTAAAAGAGGTCAAAAATCTAAAGAGTATGGAATATTGTTTAATGAGGAATTTATAAAAGATAGTTTTACCTACATAAGATCTCAGACTGCCATTGATAAATATGGTGCTGCAAAAGAAAATAGCTTAAGAAATATAAGAGTTTTGAAAAAAAGGATTAAAGTTTTTGTTTGATTTAGAGATAGAAAGAAAATACATACAATTTTTAAACCAAGTTTGCAAGATGGTTAGGCATATAGGATTAAATAGGACAAGAGGATTAGGGGGGGAAGTAAAACTATCTTTAGTAGAAGATGATGAAAATATTAAAGTAGGAATACAAAATACTAAAAAAAGTAAATATAAGAAAGAATAGGCTGAGCTATAAAATAAAATTAAAAGAACCATGTGTTTTAGATACAGATTATATATCGGGAAGTTCTATATTGGGTATTTTTGCTAGCAGATATATAAAATTCAATAATATAGATGGAAACAATGCCCATAAAATGATGAGTTTGTTAATTTGTTTTTATCTGACAAAGTTGTATTTTCAAATGCATATTTATCTATAAATGATGAAAAATTATTGCCTACTCCAGTTATTTTTTTTGAAAGAAAAAAAATTCTCCAAGGAAGGATGTATACAGTATATGGGATGATGAAGACAAACAATATAGTTCACTACCTTATGATTATGGAATTTTAGAAAAGGATGTTTTTAAAGGACATAATGTTGAAAGATATATTAATTATCATCATAGAAGACCTGATGATAAAACTATTGGAAGTCCAATTGAGAAAGATGGAGATTATTATCAATATTCTTGTGTAAAAGAGGGAACAGAGTTTAAAGGAGAGATTATTGGAGAAGAAATTTTTTTTAGATAAACTTATGAAATTGTTTGAGAATGATAAAGCAATTTGGATAGGGGGGGCTTCTAGAAATGCACAATATGGAAAGGCTGAAATTGAGTTTCAAATGTATGAGGGAAATTTATATGACATAGATATTGAAGATAACAAAGTAGCTATTTTATTCACATCTCCCATGATAGTACGAAATAAATTTGGAATGTGTAGTACAAATAAAGAAGATTTATTGGAGGAACTTGGAATAGAAAAATATGACAATGTTGATGTATATTTAAAAACTATAGCAGTAGGTGGTTTTAATTCTAAATGGGGGGGCTTCCCAAGGAAAGAGTTGTAGCTATAAAAGAGGGCAGTGTTATAGTCATAGAGGATATTCCTATTGATGAAGTGTATGAAATTGCAAATAGGAGTTACGGAGAGAGAATCAATGAGGGATTTGGAAGGGTTGAGATTATAAATTGGAATTTAGAAGACGAATTAATTTTTATGGATATGAAAAAGCATTCAAATACTATGGAATTAACAGAAATGGAAATTAAGGAATGTAAACATGAATATATTATAAACAATTCACTAGAAAAACTTTTTATAAAGAAAGTGATTAATTTGTATCTATCAAAGAAAGATTCCTTAAATAAATTTAAGACTTTTATTTTAAGAAGAGATATTTCAAATAATATTATTGATAATCTTTTAATTTATTTAAGTACATCCAAAAGCTTTGAAGAGTTTGATGAGCAGTTGATAGAGGCAAGTAAACGTTCCAATAGTGAATATGAAAGTATAAAAAGTTATTTAATGGTAGAAAGTAGTACTGCATTGAAATTTCAAGATATAATACAAAGTGATTTTATAAATAGCATTGAAAATAAAGCTATTGATAATATATTTAAGACTGAAATTGGAATGGATTTTTACAAAATGAAGATCAATTTAAATTATTTGAAATATATTTAAATAAAATATTAACCATGTTGAAGTATGATAAAAGAAATAGAGGTGATTAATATGGGGGAATAAAGATACTAATAGGGTAGAAAAGGTTATTTATATAAAAGGGAAACTAAAACTATTGTCACCATTGCTTGTAGGAAATGGAGAAAGAGAATTTACAGATAATGATTTAATTAAAGATTCCAATGGAAATCCATTTATACCAGGAACAAGTATAGCAGGTTCAGTTAGAAATTATATAGAAGAAATTTTAAATGAAGAGAAAGAATCAATAGATATCTTGTTTGGAGGAGAAGAAACTGGATCTAATCAGAGTTTGTTATATTTTTATGATTCTACATTGATAAAAGAAGGAACTATTTCAATGAGAGATGGAATAGCTGTAAATGACTTTATGAAAGTTGCAAAAACTAATGAATATGCAAAGTACGATTATCAGATTTTAGAAAGAGATAATGAGTTTGATTTTAGGCTAGAGCTATGTTTGAGAAATAGTTTTAAAGATAAAGAAAAAGATATATTAAAAATTTTGGCTATAATAATATCTGAATTGGAAAAAGGAAATATTTATATAGGTGCAAAGAAAAATAGAGGACTTGGAAATATAAAACTAATGAGTATAGAAATTTTAAAATTTGATTTTGATAGTTCAGAAAAGAAAGAAAACTTGTTAAGAGAATTTTTGGAATTTAACTGGGATAAAAAAAATTTCCTAAAGTGAGTAAAGAAGCCTTTGAATCAGGTAATGAATTTATGGATTTAGTAAAGAAATGCGAAAATATGAATATTGATACCCATATAAAAGTTCCTCTTAAAGTTAGAGATACTATACTCATAAGAGATTATATAGTTAAAAGTACGGATGTAGATGCAGAACAATTAGATTATGATGATAGATTAATAGTTCCTGGAACCACTTGGGCAGGAGCTATAAGACATAGAATGTTTATTATTTTATATGATTTAGGATTAACAGAAAAACAGGCAAAAGAAAAAAATTGAAGAATTGTTTGGATATGTTAATAAAAATAAAAAGGCTAAAGCTTCAAGGATAAGATTTAGAGAATCTGTAGATTTAGATAAGTCTAAGTTTATCAATATAAGTAGAACAAAAATAGATAGGTTTACAGGGGGGGTGCATGTTCTAAAGCATTGTTTGAGGAGAGAGTAGCGGTAAATGGTGATGTGTTTTTAGATATTTATATAAAGGCTCAAAAACAATGGGAAATAGGATTATTGCTTTTAAGCATATATGATTTAATGAGTGGGATGTTGGCTATAGGAGGAGAAACATCTGTAGGAAGAGGGCTGGTTGTAGCAGAAGATGATTTTTCTATCAAAAAAAGAATCAATTTTAATTAATGGACAACCATTGTGTAAAGAAGATGAGAAAAAAATATTTTAAAGCTTTTAAAGAAGAAATTGGGAGTTTTGAAAGTGTATAGGAGGTGTTTTAAATGACTGAGTTGAATTATAGCATATCAACCATTAAATCATCTGTTAATAATTACAATATAGATTTTTCAATATAAAAACAAGAATAAAAGAAATATTTAATGAAAATACAGCTTATATTTTGTTAAAAGAAAGCAATGAAGTTTCAGTAGGCTTGTATAAAAACAAAGATTTTATTTTTAAGAATGAAGTATTGCAAAACAAAGATTTATTTATAGATATGAGGATATTTAACAATGAGAAAGAATTGTATATATGGAAATCAAAGGGCGATTTCAAAAATAGGATTAGAATTGATAATGAAGGCAAAGAATATGATTTTTATGATGAAGAGTTATTACTTTGGGGGGGAAATAAAATTAAAAATGATGGAATTTTTATGGAATTAGAAGAAGAAAAAAATAAAGAAATATTATATTCCAATTAATGAAAATGTAACTAATGATAATGAAGGGAAATTGGTGGTTAGAAATTATATAAGGTGCAGTGAGGAAGATGGTATGGCTATAATTGAGGATTTTAGATTGCTTGATATAAAACTTTGATTTGGAGGAGATATTATGTCATGGGAGGAAGATAGAAGTAAGTCTTTTGTAAATCCATACAATTTTATATCAGTTTATGGGAAATGCAAAAAGATAACAATATAAAAGAAATTGTTAAGAATAGAGAACTTATATCGGGAGTTATAGATTGTACTTTGATTACTAAGACATCTATATTCATACCTAATACAACAAATAAAAATGCGTTAAATATTGAATGTGAAGATAAAGAGCATAAATCTTATGATTTTTTTCTTATGAAGATTTGAACAAAATTAGCTATAAAGATGTAAAAGAACCAGTAATTCCAGGTAGTTCTATAAGAGGGACCATAAGGCTATATATGAGGCTTTAACAAACTCTTGCTTTTCAGTGATAGATGATAAAAAAAATTTTGTCAAAGAGAATGCCAGATGCAAGTAAGCCAGGGATAATAAAAAAAAGAAAATGATGAATATGTTTTATATGATAGTGAAAAATTCATGGCAAAGTATAAAGAATGTAAGAAGGATCCTAATAAACAATTTAGTAAAAAAAAGATTATTCTAATGGGCAAAGGGTTTTTTTTCAAACCAGGTTCAAAATATATTAAGAAAAATAAAAGAGGGGAGCCTACTGTTATAGGTACTGTTGTAGAAGATATAATTCCATATGATACAGAAAAACAGCATGAACTTAAAGATTATAAAGATTTTAAAGAAGGATATGTTCTTTTAGGGGGGGGAGAAGTTTGGAATAAGCATCACTTTTCCATTATAAGTGCAGAAGTTAATTCGGAAAAAGTTGTCAGCAACAAAATAAATAATTTAGATAATCTTAAAAAAAAGCAATTGCTATATATAAAGACAATATTGAAAAGAAAAATGAAGAATTGGAAAAAGAGTTTGATGATTATGAAAGAAAAATAAGTTTATTAGAAAATGGAGAAATTGATGCTATACCAGTATTTTATAAAAAAGTAGGGAATGAAGATGGATTTATATATTTATCTCCATCTTGTATTACAAGGGAAGTTTATTACAATACAATTGAAAAGATTTTAAAAGATATGGGTGATTATAATTCTTGTGATGATATAAGTAAATTATGTGATGCTTGTAGTTTGTTTGGGATGGTAGGACAAGAAGCCAATGCATCTAGGATTAGGTTTACAGATGGAAGATATAAATCTAATGAGAATGGAATTTATGATGATATAGTTACTCTAAAGGAATTAGCTACACCAAGAATATCTTCTACAGAATTTTATATGGAATCTCCAAGAAAAGATTTAAGAGATGCTGAAATATGGACATACGATTATGCTGCAAAATGGAGTGGAAATAGAAAAATTAAAATTGAGGGTTTTGAGCCTAAATTGAGAGGACGAAAGTTTTATTGGCATCATAGAGAAGGATTAACAATGAAAAATAACAAATGCAATAAAATGAATGTCACTATAAGACCAGTGAAAAAAAAGGAGTAAAATTTGAATTTAAAGTATTTTTTTTGAAAGGATTACAAAAGATGAATTAAATAAATTAGTTTGGGTTTTGAATTTAGGAGATAACAGTGGAAAATCAAATTATTGTCACAAAATGGGTATGGGAAAACCTTTAGGTCTAGGAAGTGTAGAGATAGTTGTTAATTCAGTAAAACAGAGAATTATAGATTTATATACACTTGATAATGTATATAGGTATGAGGATATAGAAATAGATTTACCTAAATTTAATGATGATGTTTTGCGAGAGGTAAAAATAGCGACAAATTTAAATAGTGTAAAGGGTACGATTTCTTATCCAAAAGCTATAGATAGAAAGGGGGGGAAAGAAACTATTTATAATTGGTTTATAGCCAATAAATGTGTTAATGGAGGAAAGGGGGGGACTAAGCCTAAAATAAACAAAACATTATGTAAAGTAACAGAAAAAGATTTAACATTGCCTTATTATAAAGAAGTTTATAAAGGAAAAAAATAAAATAAATAAATAAATCATCAATATTAATTGTATACAAAGGGGGGGTATTTTTATTATTTTATTATTTATTTTTATAGTAGTCTTAATAATATACTTTTTATTGATAAGAGAAAGTATGAAAAAAGTAGCTATAAAAAGAAACAAATAGAAGTTATTCTCAAGTTAGGTTTGACAAAGGTTTTAATGGTGAATATTTAACTTTCGAAAAGTTAGGAGAGTTAGGTGGATATTCAAAAAAAAGTTGGCTAATGTATATATTCCCAAAGAAGATGGTACTACAACAGAAATAGATTTGATATTTATTCACCAAACAGGAATATATGTTATAGAATCTAAGAATTATAGTGGTTGGATTTTTGGGGATGAAAAAGACAGATTTTGGACTCAAACATTTAAAAATGGCACAAAAGAAAAGTTTTATAACCCAATATGGCAAAATAATAGTCATATAAAGTACTTGAAAGAGCTATTGAAGTATAAAGGCTATAATATCAAGGACGAAAACTATAGTTCTATAATAGTTTTTAGTGAAAGATGCACTTTAAAAAAAATACAAACTTATTCTAACAATGTATATGTAGTGAAAAGAGAAGAACTTGTAGATTTTATGAAAAATATTATGAATGGATTAAATCAGGTTATATCTCCGGAGGAAATTATAAATATATATAATACTTTGAAGCCATATACAAATGTTTCGGAAGAGTTAAAAAAGAGAGCATATAGATAATGTAATGGGGGGGTACAAACAAAGATAGAATATTGAATAGTAAAACTATATTAGTTGAAATTTAATTGTCCTATTAGTATAGCTATCCACATTATACTACATATAAAATTGTTTGGAATGTAACTATTTTATTTAGTATAGTCCATTAATATTTTATGTAAATAATTATTTAAATTTGTCGTTGATCCTAAGTAATGCAAAACCCTGGAGATCAACGACAAATTGTTTTTCAAAAAAAACAGAATAAAGTCAACACTTTTCATTTCTCATTCGTCTAATAAGTAAAGACATCAAAAAAAGAGGAGGGGGGGTAAATTGATAGATAAATTATACAAGGATTATTATAATAAACTTTTGTGGTATTGTATGAACCTCTCCAGAGGCAATACTTCCGCTGCAGAAGATATAGTGCAGGAGACATTTCTTAGAGCATTGGAAAATGCACATATTCTTAATCAATTGACAGAAG
>JMBX01000209.1_pt1 | contig 16074 bp, 18 predicted proteins | sample 616521 | NCBI WGS metagenome assembly JMBX01 (sample SAMN02727906, study PRJNA239997) | anaerobic digester metagenome | biome: anaerobic digester; isolation source: mesophilic anaerobic digester inoculated with municipal waste water sludge... | place: Germany: Bielefeld University, CeBiTec ...
TTCACGGTTTTAAATGGGCATTGGCGCGTTCGTATGACTATATTTTGAGATGGATGCAGATTTTCTCATAATCCCGATGACCTTCCCAGATTATATGCTGCCTGCAGCGAGGAGGGGGTATGATGTATCTATAGGATCGCGATATTCAACAGGTGTAAATGTGGTGAATTGGCCAATGGGCCGCGTTCTAATGTCTTATTTCGCATCAAAATATGTAGGCTTTATAACCGGCCTTAAAATAAAAGACACCACTGCCGGATTTGTTTGTTACAGGAGAAAAGTACTGGAGGCTATAAATCTTGATATGATTAAGTTCAAGGGATACGCTTTTCAGATTGAGATGAAGTATACAGCTTATGTACTCGGATTTAAAGTGAAAGAGGTTTCAGTGATATTCGTTAACAGACGCCTGGGTACCTCAAAAATGAGTTCAAGCATTTTCGGGGGAAGCCTTTTTCGGAGTAATCGACCTTAGATGGCGTAAAATAACAGGAAAAATTAAATCCCGTTCCAAACTTATTGCTTAAACTGTATGATACTTATTCACAAAGCTACTATAATCAACGAAGGTGAGTCATTTATCGGATCGCTCCTTCTGGAGGGCGAAAGAATATCACGCATATATAAGGAGGAGGTCCCGGAACCTGTATTGAATGCATGCCGGCAGGTTATTGACGCCCGCGGATTATACCTGATACCGGGAGTTATTGACGACCAGGTGCATTTTCGTGATCCGGGATTGACACATAAAGGGGGGGATATTTTCACGGAAAGCAGAGCGGCTGTGGCTGGTGGTGTTACATCATACATGGATATGCCTAACACTATACCTCAGACAATTTCTAATAATGCAATAAGTGAAAAGCTGGAGATGGCTGAAGGAAAATCGGCTGCTAACTACTCTTTTTATCTGGGGGGGCAACAAATAACAATACAAGGGAGTTGAAAAAAAGCCGATAAGAAGATAGTTTGCGGTGTGAAGGTTTTTATGGGGGCTTCAACAGGTAACATGCTTGTGGACAGTGATAGAGCACTGCATGAGATTTTGCCGAAACAGAAATGCTTATCGCTACGCATTGCGAGAAAGAGGAGGTTGTGAGGGAGAACAAGGAATATTTTCAAAAGAAATTCGGTGAGAATATTCCAATTAAATACCATCCTTTGATCAGAAGCGCAGAGGCGTGTTACCGCTCATCGGCCCTGGCTGTGGAGCTGGCCGATAAATATGGTTCCCGTTTGCATGTACTGCACCTTTCTACCGCCCGAGAAATGAGCCTTTTCAGTAATGCTCCGCTGAATGAGAAAAAAATTACCGCTGAAGTGTGTGTACACCATCTCTGGTTTACGGATGAAGATTATGAACGATTGGGGGACTCGTATAAAATGGAATCCGGCAATAAAGAGCAGTGGCGACAGAGATGCGCTTCAACAGGCGTTGATTACAGGTAAGATTGATGTTGCTGCCACCGATCATGCCCCCCCACATCTGTTAAGTGAAAAAGAGGGCGGTTGCCTTCAGGCAGCATCGGGCGGTCCGCTTGTGCAGCATTCTCTTCAGTTAATGATGCAGCTGGCAAATAAAGGTTTATGGTCAACTGAGTTTGTAGTGGAAAAGATGTGTCATGCGCCGGCTCAACTTTTCAGTGTTAAAGAGAGGGGGGGTATATCAGGGAAGGATATTATGCCGATATTGTGCTTATTGATCCTGAAGTACCATATACTGTAACACCGAAGAACATTTTGTATAAATGTGGATGGTCTCCGTTTGAAGGTGAGACATTCAACTGTTCTGTGAAAAAGACGTTTGTAAACGGGCACCTTGCATTCGATAATGGAGCCTTTTCAGAAAAGGTGTACGGAAAAGCTTTGGAGTTTAACAGGTAAGGATAGAAAGCTGCATGTTTACTTTCGTTAACCACGTTTGTAACGTGTTGATGTATTATTTTTATACTTTTGTGGCAAAATTCAATTAAACTTTTTATTAGTGAGATTTTTGTTTACCGTACAGGGGGGGAGGGTAGGGGGGGACACTTCACACAGGCTTTATCGCTTGCTGCTATCCTTCGTAAGCATGGGCATGAGGTTGTTGCTGTGCTGGTAGGGAAGAGTGATTCCAGGCAGATCCCATCCTTTTCATGAACAAATAGAAGCTCCTGTCGCCGAGTTCAGCAGTCCCAGTTTTACATCCTTTTACAAGCAGAAGCGCCCCCCCAATATACTGTTAAGTATGGCGGATAATTTCTCTCGTCCATTTATTTTCAAGGATAGCCTTCTGTTTATCAAGCATCAGATTGAGGAACACAAACCCGACATAGTGGTCAACTTCTATGAGATGATTACCGGAATGGCTTATGGGATATATAAGTTTGATAAGAAGATGGGCGTGAAGATGATATGTATTGCTCACCAGTATGTATTGATGAATCCCAACTATAAAACCAGCGCCGATCAGGATGTTAAATATTATTTTCTGCGGATGTTGTCGAGGATAACTTCTAACAGGGCATTCAGAATATTAGCTCTCTCTTTCAGGGATATGCCTGGCGCGGAAGGGAGGAGAATTGTCACTGTTCCTCCGTTACTCCGACCTGAAGTATTTGACATTGAGCCTGCTAAGAGTGATTATATACATGGTATATGCTGAATGCAGGTTATTTTGAGGAGGTCTCAAACTGGCATGCAAAGAATCCGGAGATACCGTTACGCTTTTTCTGGGATAAGAAAGATGCGGAAGAGGTGACTAAAATTGATGACAATTTCATTCTATATAAGCTTAATGACGAGCGTTTCCTGCACAGCATGGCAGGAAGTATGGCTTACGCTACCACATCGGGATTTGAATCTGTTTGTGAGGCGCTCTATTACAGAAAACCTATCCTTATGATCCCTGTTCATGTGGAGCAGGAATTCAATGCCTACGATGCAGCTATCTCGGGAGCCGGCGATATCGGGGGAAAAAAATTTGACCTGGACAGGCTTATTAAATTTATTCCGCAATATAATCCAGATGAAAAGTTCAGGGATTGGGTGCACCAGGCTGAAGAGCGGTTCATAAAAGAGATTTGCGGGTAAATGACCTTGCGGCGGATTCTAGACACCTGCAGCACCAGTATTACACCACACAAAGTAAAAAACGTCTCGGAATGCCAGCATTACTCTCTTTGCGAGTTATTAGCATTCGCAGCGAGGAGGGTACCAAACCAAACTCGGAATGTTAGCAATACTCTCTTTGCGAGTTATAAGAATTAACGCTGAGAATGACGATGGCAGCCTGTGTAGCTTGTTCTGATATGAAAACATATCTTAAGGGGGGATGTTGATTGATTTATACTACAGCCCCACAGAATCCTGTAGAAATCAAAGCCTCGAAATTAGATTTTATTCGGCTGTCATGTCTATCTGCACTTTCCCTATTTCAGACAATAGTGTGAAATTAATTTTGTCACCTTCGTTTTTTGTCGTGCTTTGTAATTTCATACAACATCTCGTAATGATCGCAGGTAATGTTGAATGCTCCGTAATATCTATGGATAAAGCGGACTGTCCTTAGCAGTTTATCTTTGGGAAAACAGCATATTCTGTGAGATAGATAAAGCTCAACTATCATACCCCCCCAGGCAACTGCATAGCCGTGCTGAACAGGCTTCCCGTCTGCCATGGCAAAGCTCTCGAACGAATGGGCTATAGTATGGCCCAGGTTCAAGGCTTTCCTGATATTTCTTTCATAAGGATCCTTATCTACAATCCCCCTTTTAATTTCCACGGAACGGAAAGCAAGTTCGTTAAGCCGGAGGTAGTCTATCTCGTCAAGCGAAAAGGAAAGAATTTTTTTTCCCATTCTGAGCCCGGGTGTATAAGTGCATGCTTTATCATCTCTGCATATCCCGATAAATGGCCGTGCGATCAAGCGTATGTAAAAAATCGGAAGAGATGATAACATACTCCGAGGGATAGAATGAGCCAATCTCATTTATATCCTTCGAAATTGACCCCGGTCTTTCCTCCTACTGAAGCATCTACTGAGCCAAGCAGGGTGGTAGGGATATTGATATATCTGATTCCGCGTTTGAAAGTGGCGGCTGCAAAGCCTCCCAGGTCGGTGACCATTCCTCCCCCCAGGTTTATCAGCAAGGAGTGGCGTGTGGCACCATTCTCTGTGAGAACCTTCCATACCTTTTCGAGGCTTGTGATTGTTTTGTTTGTATCGTTTGCAGGAATTACGATCTCTGTAGCATCGCGTATCTGAGCGACCTTGGCCAGCAGGGGGGGTAAACAATGGATGTGGGGTATGTTCATCGGTGATTATGAACAGTTTATCGTGACGGATATTATCGATTGTATTCTCTACGTCACTAATTAAATTACTGCTTTTTATTATCTGTTGCATCGCTAAAAAATAATCAGTTCTCTTTTGTCGTTTATCCGTATTAATTGCATCGTATAGTTCCTCCTGGATACGTTCCCTGATTTAAGGATGAAAACCGGTTGGGAGTGCGGGAAGGATATACCCTGTTAGACAGGAAAATATAGATAATGTTGTTTACCGGGTCTATCCAAAAGCCGGTACCTGTGAATCCGGTATGTCCGTAAACCTCAATGGGCGTTCCGGGGGGCTGGTGGGACTTGAATTGTTATTTTGCGGATCAGGTTTGTCGAATCCAAGCCCGCGGCGGCTGATACTGCTCCTGCCGGTGGTAAAAAGCTTCACGGTCTCTCTACTGAGAAAACGTTCCCCCCCTCCATATTCACCACCATTGAGCCACATCTGGTAGAGTTTGGCAAGATCATTGGCATTGGAAAAAAAAGCCCGGCATTACCCGATATACCGCCAAAGAGTGCCGCACCTTCATCATGTACATATCCGCGAAGTAGCTGCTTGCGGAAAAAAAGGGTCGTTCTCTGTAGGGGTAATCTTATCAACTGACATATATCTAAGAGGTAGAAACGTAGTAGTAGTTGCCCCCCCAGCTTATTAAAAAAAAGTTTTGCTTTACGTATGTGTCGAGGTCTGTTCCGGAAATGTTTTCCACAGCCTCCTTTAACAACATGAAATTGAGGCAGCTATAGGTGTAGCTTCCCCCCCTTCTTCTCAAAGGTGAGGCTATAACATCTTTAAGAAGGGCGTCGTACATTTTATCACTGCCGAACATCTCTTCAGCTATAGGTAGATGGAATCTACCGGATTTTCGGTTGATATGAAATCAGGGATAAATTTGTAATCCGTACGACCCCCCACGCACCTGCATAGTGTACGTTATATATGCTTGAGCGCCGCCCGAAAAGTGGGCCGGAATAGCTGCTTTCATCTATGGCTGTAGTGTAATAGGGAATAAATGATGTTATACCGGACTCATGAAGAAGCAGTGACCGTATGCTGGCTTTTGATTTGTCGCTTCCCTTTGTTTTCGGGACAAATTTACTTATGGGGTCAAGAAGGCGTATTTTTTTCTCATCGTACAGTTTCATAATGGCAGGAAGGGTGGCTGTCGCTTTGGTCACGGAAGCCAGGTCGTACACAGTTTCATCGGTTACCGCGGGACCATTGCCATAATCGTATTTTCCGAACTCTTTTTCGTAGATAACCACACCATCTTTAGCTACCAGTATCTGACAGCCCGGGTAGGCCTTCTGCCGTATCCCTTCCAAAGCAATACTTTCGATTCGGGCTAATCTCTCGGAAGGGATTTCCACCTCCTCAGGCATGGAATAACTCAGACGGGTTTTATTTGTATTGATACCAGTCCCCCCCTCCTTGAAAGATCCGGAAGTGACAGGAAGTTTACCTGTCATGGCAATGCCTCCGAAAAGAGCTTGGGCGGCACTCATTTGTGCAAACTCAGTTTCATCATATGCCATGATCACGGAGGAGGCATTGTTTGTGTGAGTTTGGAAATTACTAAGCATGTATGGCGATGTGAATAGTACCAGAACAGTTTTCTTGCATTTTGCAAGTTGCTGTGTTATGGTTGTATCCTGAGCACTGTTCATGTGGACAGAGACTATCACCAGATCATACTCATTGAGTTGATCTATACCGGGGGGGAGAGCGGTGGGTTCTGCCTGGGCGGAAGCAACTTTATTGTTGCTCCCATCTCTGCCCAAAGGTACCGCAGTTGAGGATTTTGTCTGAAAAGTAGCTATATCGCCATATTTTTTTTAGAAATCTCTGGAATGTGTTTGATGAATCAGCGCCGATTGCAATTGAAGCTATTTTAACTTTGTCCAGTCCTTTGAGTGGTATCAACTCATCATCGTTTTTAATAAGAGTGACTGCTCCGTCGTAAATTTTTCTCTGAACCCATTCGGCTGTGGGTGAGTTTACCCGTCTTTTTATGTCAGATGTATTAATGGGCGTGAACTCATGAGCTCCCAGAATGTATTTGTAGGTAAGTATTTTCTTTACTTTTTCTTCAAGGAGTGATGCTGGAATGGTTCCATTATTGACAGCTTTTTTTTACAGACTCGAACTCATTGCCCTGATTTGCGACACCCAGAATGATGTCATTTCCGGCTATCAGAGCCTTTACACTGGCGTTGAGCTGATTGGAAACACTTTTCATAGACATGCCGTCAGTGAAAGTGAGCCCTGTGAAACCCATATCGTCTTTTAATAGATTTATCCCTATCTCCGGGGAGAGGGAGGCGGGCTTGCCATTTGTTTTTAACACGGGCACATTTAGATGCCCAAGCATTATGCCTGATAATCCGGCATTTACATATTCACGGAAGGGATAGAGTTCCACCTGCTCTAACCGTTCCTGATCGTGATTTACGGTAGGTAGCTTTTTGTGTGAGTCATCGAGTGTGTCTCCATGGCCCGGGAAGTGTTTTGCAACTGCCATAACCCCGTTCTCTTCCATGCCTTTAGCATATGCAATCCCCTGTTTTGCTACGTTTTGAGGGTTCTCTCCGTAAGAACGGCTGCCGATGACTGTGTTCAGGGGGGATTGCTGTGAACATCTATTGAAGGTGCAAAATTCACATGAATACCCATCTCCTTGCACTGTCGCGCTATCTCTTTGCCGTAAAGCTTAAGAATTTCCTCATCTTGTATGGCACCAATAACTAAATTTCTGGGGGTATTTGGGTGCATCGCTTAACCGCATGGAGAGGCCCCATTCGCCATCAAGAGCGATCAGCAGTGGCAGGCTGGACAATCCCTGCGCATAATTGGTGATTTCTGCCTGTTGAGCAAGTGTACCTTTAGAAAAGAGCAATCCTCCCACTTTTTGATTTCTTATATAACCTGATATTCTTGACTTCCATCCGTTGTTGGGTTCGGCAATTGGCATGAAAAGCTGGCCTATCTTTTCATCCTGTGTCATTTCTGCGTAAACCGAATCCACCCATTGTGACGGATCCCGGTCATAGGCCTGTTTATACAGGGTTGTAACCACTTGCGACTTTAAAAGTATCGAACTTAATAAAAAGATATATATTATCAGGGTTTTCTTCATAGTTTTCTTCCTTTACAGTATTTGTCTCTTTACGTTTTTCCTTTTCTCAAAAAGTATATCTACCTTCCCACAAATACTCCACGGCCGTTAGTCTGGAATATCATTACATCTTTGTTGTCGTTGTTTTTGCGAATGTTGGGCTCTTTCATGTAGGTGTGACTGTGACCGCCAATGATAAGGTCGATATAGCGCGATGATTCCGCAAGCTTTGTATCGGCGCTATAGCTAGGTGCGACAGGCAAATAATCATATCGCACTTATCATGTTTCCGCAGTTTTGCTGCCAGCTCGCCCGCTGTTTTAAAGGGATCCATATATTTCATCCCCCCCTTGAAGTTATCTGAGGCGATAAGTCCCCCCCTTGGCTGAATATTGATTCCGATAATTCCTATGCGAAGGCCATCTTTTTTTTAGAATGATATATGGCTTGATCAATCCCGCAAGGGAAGTTTGAGAGAAGTCGTAGTTGCTTGAAACTACCGGGAATGATGCGGCACGAACTACCTTCTCAAGTATCTCCAGGCCGTAGTCGAACTCGTGATTCCCCCCAATGTAACCGCATCGTATTTCATCAAATTCATTGCCCCCCCTATCTCTACCTGTCCTTTGAAAAGATTGAAATATGGTGTGCCCTGTAGGAAATCGCCGGCATCGAGCAGAAGCACATTTTTGTTTTCTTCCCTTACCTGTTCTACAAAAGAGGCCCTTCGTTCTACTCCTCCCTTTCCGGGGGGCTGTCCTGTCACTTTCAGGAAGAGGTTCAATCCTGCTGTGTGTGTCGTTTGTATGTAATATGACGATGCTCTTTGAGGGAGCGCCGGCAGGAAAATAAATAGCAGAGTGTAGAGTAAGTAATATTTTTTTACCGATTTCATCTGATCAGGTGTTATTTTGTTACAATAATAGATTTGCCGACGGGTTTGATAGAGTGCATAACCCCCCCAACTTGATTATGTTATTTTTTTTACACAAATTCGTTTATCGAGTGCCGATTCAATCTCGTTTCCCCTGACGAGTCTGTTCCTTGACAAAGTCAATCATCACATCGCGCAGAGTGATGCCTGTGTTTACACTGTTTATGGCGTTCCTGAAAGCCGACATATTGTCGTTGCCATCGGCAAGGTAATCGAGAGTGACTATATGGTATATTGCGTTATCGTTTATTGGATTGCCATCGATTGTAACACTCTTGACTTTTCGGCCTTCGATAACGAGTTTCACGTTTGAGGATATGCCGGCACCGCCTATGCGAGCATATGCATCGAACATTTCTCTTAAATCGCTTCCCTTCAAATCAAGGAAAGTGATTGTGTTGTCGAAAGAGTATATCTCATACATATTGCCAATGGTGACAGGGCCCATGGGCATAGTGGCACGGTGTCCGTGCACATTCATCACTCCCAAATCGGCACCGCCGGCAAGATGCTCGTCACCGTAAGCCTTCATTACATCTGATGTGAGGTTTGTTAGCAGGCTCTCGGGACGTTTATAGTCCATGAATTGCGCGGAAGATCCGATAATCATATTCATCCCTTTATCCAGTTCAGCCTTGTATGATTGTACAAACGTCCGAACTTCACTGTTAGGTTGTGAATCAAAAGAGGAATCCATCTCTACAATGGTACCGCTCATCTCCGCAATCTGGTATTGCGATTTACAAGAAAGGAGTGAAATTGCAATTAATGCAATCAATATCGTCTTTTATGCATACGTTATTTAAATTTTTATTTATGGCAGTTCAGGCCGATCAAAACTAATATACCTGTGGCTGATAAATTACGAGCTGATATTATTAAATAATCCTGTAATAATTAATGTTGTCAAAATACACCTTTTCCCTTCAGAGGCAATATCGGAATAAAAAAAAAAACATTAAATATTGTTTTGCATGGTTGATTAAAGAAAAAAAATGCTAACTTTGCATCCGCTTTGCGTAATCTCTGTCGGCAACAACCCGTTATATTGCGTTCAAACAAGGTTAATTATTAACATAAAGCTTTATAAATAATGGATTTAATTAAGATAGCAGAAGAGTCTTTTGCAAATGGAAAAAAAAGAGTTCCCTGCATTCAAAAGCGGCGATACGGTTACAGTTGCTTATCGCATTGCTGAGGGGAACAAAGAGCGTATACAGCAGTATCGCGGTGTTGTGATCAAGATCGCCGGTCATGGTGATTCAAAACGTTTTACCGTTAGAAAAATGTCTGATAATATTGGCGTGGAACGTATTTTTCCCATGAACTCACCGTTTATCGAAAATATTACGCTGAACAGTGAAGGAAAAGTGAGGAGAACAAAATTGTACTATTTGCGGAAACTGCGCGGAAAAGCTGCTCGTATCAGGAAAAAGTATTTTAATAGTCGCAGACAGTCAGAATACAAAAATAGCCCCCGGAATTTTCGGGGGGGCTATTTTTTTGCGGGCACCTTGAGAATAAGCTTTGGCAGCAGACATTGTAATCGTGTATTAAATAATGGCAGCTACCAATTTTAGCGAGAGTGTATTTTTCTGCAGCAGAATATGCTGAATTTTGTTAGGCGTTCAGAATTTTTTTTCTATATTTGTCGAACTTTTAAAGGTAATCTGAAGGAAGTGCAGTCCATGAATACGGTTAAGACTCTATATCTGCCTGCGCAAAAGCTAAGCCTATAGTTCAGGCTGCGCAAAGGCTAAAACTACGGCTTATAATCAGGTTAAGCTCAGGCTCAATTCGAAGCGGCAACTTCGAAATTCAATACATTAATATGCTTCACAAAACGCAAGGTATAGTACTTGGCACGTCTCCCTATAGCGACGTTTATTCCATAACCCACGTTTTCACCCGTGATTTTGGAAGGGTGTCTTATCTGTTGCCCAAATCACACGGTAAAAAAAAGCGAGGATAAAAACATCTCTTTTTTTTCCCATTGTCGGTACTTAATATGGAGGTGGAGCACCTGCCATTACGTGATATTCAGCGCCTGAAGGATACGGAGATTGAATTCCCGGTGTATGATATATATACGAATATGACGAAGGTTGCAATAGCGTTTTTTTTGTCTGAATTTTTATCGCGTGTGCTCCGCGAGTCCGATAACAACGAATCGACGTATGACTTTGTGAAAAATTCTATAGAAACGCTTGAGGCTGCTGAAAAAGGCCTGGGCAACTTTCATCTGGTATTTATGTTAAGGCTGACCCGGTTTCTGGGTATCTATCCGAATGTGCAGAGTGGGCAGCTAATAAATAAAAACAGCTATTTCGACATGCTGCATGGAGAATTTGTGATGAAAGAACCTTTACACTCTCATTATCTTGACAGGCAGCAGAGTACTTATCTGTCATATTTTTACCGCATGAGCTATAACAATATGCACCTGTTTAAATTGTCACGTGATCAGCGGAACATAATAGTAGGGCATTTGCTAACATATTATCGGTTGCATCTGTATAATTTTCCTCACCTTAAATCGCTAGATGTACTTAGGGAATTGATATAGGATAGATTATAATAAAGCATCGTTAAAAGCTCATTTATAATACTGACAGTCAATGAGTTATGCTGGGCTCCCAAAAGAAATATACCCTATTGATATTCAGCGAGTTATAAGAGTTGTTTTAAAAGTCACCGAAGTATTGTTATAAGTAAGCTTGAAAAACAATCACTCTCCCTTTTGTCTCAATAGAAAAAGAGTCTCCCAAAGATTCATTTAATGTGCCTTGCCACCAATTTGAAAGAATAGTTTTGGTGATAGGGTATTTAAGATTTTCAGTGGTAATTTTTTTTCGCGGTCGATAGAGAAGAGAGAGACCTGCTCTCCTTTAGTGCTTTTGAAGGTGTTATTTTCATTTATTGGTGTGAAAACACCCCCCCAATCGGTGACCATTATAACCTTCGCAATCAGCATATATTCTGCCAGCAGCGAGATATTCCCGAGCGTGTGGTCTTCACGCTTTTCCGGTTCCGCCCACTATGACTATCTCCCTTCTACCGTTCTCAACACAAAACGTACAGATTTGTGAGATCGTTTGTATATTGGTTGGAGTCGGGGTGAAGGATATCCGCAAAACGTAACTTGTTTTCTTCCGAAATGGAATCGCAATCGCCAACAATAGCATCAGGAATTCCCCCCCACGTGCAATAAATCGTTTGATGCACCGTCGCTGCAGACTATATATTGTGCCTTTCAATGTAGGATAGTGGCGTAGGGTGTTTTGGAAATCTCCCGTTTGCAATAATTACCGCACTATTGGAATGTAAAAGTTCCATGTTGTCATTTTTTTTATAGACTACAAAGATACAAAAGATGGCGTTTGCCTGGTTATTGACGGCTTATTTAGTTACCGGGTGTGAAAACCCTCCAGTCGGAGGCGATGATAACCTTTGCAAACAGCATATATTCTGACTGCAGCGCGATTTTCCCGAGGGTGTGGCCTTCATGTTTACCGGTTCAGTTAGCGATAAAGATCTTACTTCTCACGTTCAATACAATAACAAAAAAGAGAGAAGGGAGCTCCCTTCTCTCTTAAATACTTAACTTATCGGCCTTAATGAATACATTTTAGTGTAAGGTAACCGGTACTCCGGGTGCGTTTTAAATATTCGCGGAACAGCCTGGTATAAATTGTTGATGTTATAGATTATTATTTGAAGTAACCAGTACCTTGATCGCTATGTCTTATTTATTTATTTACTGTTAACTGATAAACAAACCAGAACAGCGTAAGTGTGCCTATTGCGAAAATAGTGTCACCTATTGTACGTGACCATTTGAAAATATTTACCAGCGGCTGTTGCATAAATTCGGCGGAACGGGCATACCACATCCCCCCCTCATTAACGCTAGCTATGGTCTGCATGAGGCCGACAGGAAGCAGGCTCAGCACAACCATCAGAAAGAGGCCGGTATTGAGAGTCCAGAAAGTAAATGAGATAAGCTTGTTATTCCATTTTTGTTTGCGATACATGCTGCGAAGCACAAACAGAATAAGGCCGATCCCAGCATGCCGTAAACTCCGAAGAGTGCCGCATGGCCATGTACCGGTGTGGTATTTAATCCCTGCATGTAATAAAGGGCGATAGGCGGATTGATGATAAATCCGAAGATACCCGCTCCGAGAAAATTCCAGAAAGCTACCGACAGCAAAAATATATAGGCCATTTGTAATCTTTTAACCATTCCGTAGATTTGCTCATACGGTAGTTGTGATAGGCTTCGAAACCGATAAGTATGAGGGGGGGCACCACTTCCAGCGCGCTGAATGTTGCCCCAGAGCCATAACAGCTGTTGGTGTGCCGGTGAAGTAGAGATGATGGAATGTACCCAAAATTCCACCTGTAAGGAAGATTACGGTCGCAAAAATAATATTGTTGGTGGCCGACTTTATTCCAAGCAACCCCCATACGAGTGAATAGGAATGCGGCAACAACCGTGGCGAAAACTTCAAAGAATCCTTCCACCCAGAGGTGTACCACCCACCAGCGCCAATATTCGGCTATTGCAAGATTGGTTGTACGTCCCCCACATTAATCCCGCACCATATAACAGTGCGATGGCAGCACATGAAATAAGGAAGAGAATAAGCAATCCTTTTTCTGATGTTCTTTTTTAATGATAGGAAGTATTGGCCGAATCATCAGCGCAAGCCAGAGAAGGAGGCCGACAAACAGTAGTGCCTGCCAGAAACGCCCCCAGATCTACATACTCATACCCTTGATGACCAAACCAGAAATTATTTACCAGGTCGAGACGCTGCATTACCCCCAAACCACTGTCCAATAAGCGAACCGGCTACAACTATGAGCAATGCACCAAAAAGAATGTTAACCCCCCCGGTTTTCTGAAATTTGGGGGTCTTTTCCACTCAGCGAAGGTGCAATATATAGTCCTGTTGCAAGCCATGCCGTAGCTATCCAGAAGATAGCAAGCTGAATATGCCACGTGCGGGTGATTGAATAAGGTAGAATTCCTGTAATATTGATACCGTAGAAGCCTCCACCCTCTACACCGTAATGGGCTGTAAGCACTCCCAGCAGTACCTGCGTGAGAATAATAAGATTCACCGCCCAGAAATATTTTTTTTACCGCCCACATCGATGGAGTAATGACCTGATTCATGAGCGGGTCATTAAGCGGTTTCAGCGTCTCCTCGCGACGAGTACGGGCTTGCATGAAAATCATAATGCCAATCCCTAAGAGGAGCATGATGATGCTGAATCCTGTCCAAAGGATCAGATCGCTTGTTGGTGTGTTGCCAATCTGTTTGTCAGGTGGCCAGTTGTGAGTGTATGTTACATCAGAACCGGGGGGCGCTCTGTTACACAAGCCCATGAAGCCCAGAAAAAGAACTGTGCCATCTTTTCCATTCTCTCTTCCGATTTAATTGTGTTTTGGCAATTGCGTAGTCTGCCCGCAACCCATCCAGTGCCGGGTCATTCATGAAAGGCCACCGTAATGGCTCAGATTGTGCATAAAGGCTTCGTAGCGTTCGCTTGTTATGGTGAGCATTTTAGTAGATGTATCATATCTGTTTAATCTGAGAATTTCCTGTAGCCTTGCCTCCATTGCTACCTGTTCGGCAACAGACAGATGTATGAACTTTTCCGTATTCAGCCTGAGACCATTTATTCAGCAGATACTGTGCTTCCCTGTGCAGGTAATCTGCTGTCCAGTCGGGCGCGACGTAAGCACCATGCCCCCCCATATGGTGCCAATCTCTTGTCCACCAATGCTTTGCCAGATATTCTGGCCATCTTTGATGTCGTTACCAGTAAACAAAACATCACCCGCCTCGTTTATCACCTTTTCGGGAATGGGCGGCGCCTGTTGATAGATCTGGCTGCCGTAGTATAACAATACGGCAAACGAGACACTTACAACAAGTACGAATGCAATCCATAATTTTTTTTGTGTCATGCTGTTAATTTTTAAAAGTTGGAATATTGAGTTCCCCCCCTCCGATAAGTCTTTTTTTGCTGAAAATTCCACAAAAACACCATTGATATTCAGCGAGATGCGATCTCCTGAAATCGGGTTTTGGGGTTTTGGAGCAGACTGAATATTAGTTATTCAAGTTTCGAATGTTAAGTATTCAACTAAATATTCGACTGACATGTTTTGTGACTCATCTCCCAATTTACAGGCTGTCTGATTAACAACTTGCTTATCTCAAGCAGTTTATCTGACGACGACTGTTTCATCGAACGGGTTCACATTAAATATTTCATAGGCCTAATATTTTTAGTTGTATATGTTATAATTCATATATGCGTAACTTGAGTTAGTTATTTAAGGATTGTATCTTCATTCTTTTTCCTTCCTTAATAAATGAGTAAATTTTTACTTTGCATATGTGAGCCAAAGCTCTGTCCGAGATGTGTATGTGCTTAAAATGTAATGAAATAACTAAATTATTTATTTGAGACAAAATTGTCGCAAATAAGAGAAAAAAATTATCGCTTTAGTATCGACTCTTTGTTTTTAAGTCCTTCCGCAAGTTCATAAACCGTTGTTTTTTTGAAGTACCTTCCTCATGTTTTTTTCTTATTTTTCTACTGGATGATGAATGGGGGGGCAAGGATGTTGCCCATCACATTCACTAAGCCAAGTGCGCAATCTTTAAAAAAATGCGTCACCATCTATGGCTTTTACGATATCGGCAACGGTAATATGATGAAGCTTTTCGGGTTCTATCTTGAATCCCCCGTTGGGGGGCCCGTATATGAGTCCACAATCCCATTTTTGGATAGAAGGCCAAGTATTTTTCCTGTAAAGGCTTCGGGTGAATCAATATTTTTTACAATATCTCCAATTTTCACCCTTCTCTCTTCCTGTGATTGAGATGCAATATAAAGTATAGCCCTTATGCCATATTCACACGCTTTTGAAAACATTGAAATTTGCCTTGCTTTTGAAATGGTAATAACTAAATAAATGAAATTCAGCACAATGTGCAATTTTAAACAAATGCACTCAAAGGGCAAAGTTATTGAATAATTCCAATTTCCGACAAAAAAAAGTAAAAAAAATATTTTATTACCGTGCCATTTTTATTGCTCTTTCTCGTAAATGATTGTTTATTCACTCAGTAAGAATGATTAATAATATTTAAAATGTAAATTTCATCAAACATTAGGATTGAAAAACTGTTGTTATGTAGAATCATTCTAAACATTTAAAAATATCACAGCAAAAAGAAAGCTTATATGGCCAGTACAAATACAAAACAAAGAGAGAATTATCCAAGGAGAAAATGTTGCACATGCACAGGCTGATGCTCGATATAAGGAATTTCGACAATAAAGTGAACAGGCTTGTAAAAAAAGGGAAGATACCCGGGATGACACACTTCTCCATTGGAGAGGAGGCTGCCAACGTGGGTGCGGTTGCCGCTATTGAAAGGGTTCGATCTTATCACATCAAATCACCGCGGACACGGGCAGAGTATCGCTCTTGAAATTGACCTTAACGGGATGATGGCGGAGATTATGGGGGGGAAGGCTACCGGAACTTGCAAGGGAAAGGGGGGGTCGATGCATATTGCCGACCTCGACAATGGTAACCTGGGTGCTAACGGAATTGTGGGAGGAGGAATGGGAATGGCTATCGGGGGGCTGCCCTCACTCAGAAAAGTGAAA
>JMBX01000210.1_pt1 | contig 16043 bp, 29 predicted proteins | sample 616521 | NCBI WGS metagenome assembly JMBX01 (sample SAMN02727906, study PRJNA239997) | anaerobic digester metagenome | biome: anaerobic digester; isolation source: mesophilic anaerobic digester inoculated with municipal waste water sludge... | place: Germany: Bielefeld University, CeBiTec ...
CAAAATCCATATATATTGTAGTAATAACTTTCTCTGGTTCTAATGGGCTATTTCCCTCTTCTTCATATTTTGCATCTTCACTAGTACCAAATTCAGATGAATCCTCAACTACAGTATCATTAGTTGTAGATTTTTCAGATCCACAGGCTACGGTTAAACTAAGGATTAATATTAAAGCTAGAAACAATAGAAAACATTTTCTAAGTTTTTTTCATATTTTCCCCTCCTTGGATTTATTATATAAAAAAATATTGAAAATTGTATTTACAATTTAGTTACATTAAGCCTACTGCAAAATTAATATCAGAAGCTACGGGATTGCCTGTTTATGCCTATAAGTTAGGGCTATCTCCAATTTCTAGTTTATTTTTGGTATACAGTTGATATACATAATGTTTTACAGAAGTATATATTATTTGATATAATATAGATATACTTTATAATCAAATAAAAATAATAGATAATACTAATGAAATAATAAATTATAGAGGAGGTATAAAAATGTCAACCTCGCTACAAATTGATGGATTAGAAGATATTGAAAGGAAACAGATGCTTATGGGGGCGGCTTAAGGCCTCTTCAGATGGAATTTTAGTCTGTGATAAAGAAGGAAATATTGTATATGTAAACACAGCCTATGAAAACACCACTGGTTTGAAAAAAAGAGGATATAGTAGGGAAAAATCTTAGGACTTTATTGGATTTAAAATTTTTCAATGTAGCTGCATCTCTATCAGTATTGGAAAAACTAGAACCTGTATCTATTATTCATCAGTACTTTACTGGTAAATCTGCCTTAACTACAGCAAGCCCAATTTTTAATAAGGATAATGAACTTATAGGAGTAGTATGCAATACTAGAAATATTTCTGAATTAGTGGGCTTAAGAAAAGAATTAGAAGATACTAAGGCTTTAAAACAAAAATATTCTGATGAATTAAAGCAATTGCGAAAAGAACAATTAAAATTAGGAGGCTTAATTTATAAGTCACGAGTTATGGAAGATACCCTAAATTTTGCATTAAAGGTAGCAGAATTTGATAGCACAGTTTTAATTACAGGAGAATCTGGAACCGGTAAAGAAGTACTGGCAAAGTTTATTCATCAAAACAGCCCTAGAAAAGACGCACCCTTTATTAAAGTAAATTGCTCTGCCATACCAGGAGAACTATTTGAATCAGAACTTTTTGGCTATGTAGAAGGAGCCTTTACAGGAGCCTCTTCCCAAGGAAAAACTGGCATGTTTCAATTAGCAGATGGAGGCACCATATTATTAGATGAAATTGGAGAATTAGATCCATCTGTCCAGCCTAAATTGTTGAGAGTATTGCAGGAAATGGAAATACATCCAGTAGGTTCTGAGGAGACTATAAAAATTGATGTAAGAGTTTTAGCGGCTACTAATGTAAATTTAGCCGAAGAGGTTAAGGAAGGCAATTTCAGAGAAGATTTATTTTTTTTAGATTAAATGTACTTCCTATAAAAATTCCTTCTTTAAGGGAGAGAAAAGAAGATATACCTGAAATGGCAGATTATTTTTAGACAAGTTAAATAAAAAAAATATAAAAGACATATAGTATTAACTCCAGAGTCAGAAAAAGTTCTTTCGAATTATTCTTGGCCAGGCAATGTTAGAGAATTGGAAAACTTAATAGAATATTTATTTATTGTAAACCCTAGTAATGAAATTGGAATAGAACAGATGCCTTCTTGGGTACTAACGGAACACGTTATGGAAGAATATGTTTGCGAAGATGATAATTGCATACCAAGACTAAATTATATGTTAGATATGTATGAAAAAAATATAATTACTGTGGCCTTAAGAAAGAATAATTCTATAAAAGAAACTGCAGAAACCTTAGATATTCATCCTTCTACATTATTTAGAAAAATTAAAAAGCATAATATAGACACTGATTTACTATAATACTTCATTACCGTTGCAACATTGCAATGGTTGTTAAAACCTAGCAAACTTGCAATGTTAGTAAAATACAGCATCGTGGCTTTACCTTAAAAAAAACCATTGCAATCTTGCAACGTTTTTATTTTAATAAAAATATAGAATTGGCTAGATTCTCCCCCCCTTTTAAAACTTGGCACGGCACTTGCATTATATAAGGGCAAGAAAATAAAAAACAAATTTAAGGGAGGATTTATAAATGAAAAATGAAAACTTTGTTGATAATGGTGGACAATACGAATTTGATACTGAATTATTAGAAAGAGCTTTTGAAGAAGCTAGAAAGATCTACAAAGAAAGAGGATTCCAAACTAGAATGGGATATGGTAAAGCGCCTGCTATAACAACTGTAGATATGGCAAAAGCTTGGATGTCAGACGGCCATCCATTTACTTGTAACAATAACGAAGAAGTTTGTGCTAATGCTTTAAAAGTATTAGAAGCTGCAAGAAAATCTGGAGTACCTATTTTCCACACTACTACAGGATATGTTGGAAAAGAACAATGGGATTTACCAAGATGGGATGAAAAAAATTCCAATGCATACACTAGATATTGACTCTGAGTGGATGGAAATAGATCCAAAATTAAAACCAAGACCAGAAGAGCCAGTTATCCACAAAAAGTTTGCAAGTAATTTCTTTGGTACACATTTAGCTCAAATATTAACTAAATTAGGCGTTGACACTGTAATAGTAATGGGTGCTACTTCCTGTGCATGTGTTAGACATACAGTAATGGATTCTACAGGATATGGTTTCAAAACTATAGTTCCTGAAGGAACAGTAGGAGACAGAGTACCTGGAGTTATTGCTTGGAACTTATTTGACATGGATGCTAAATTTGCAGACGTTGAACCTTTAGAAAATGTAGTTAAATATCTGGAAGGCATAGACAGCAGCGTATATAATAAATAATTTGATAGCCACTATATATAACTAGTTTAAGCATAGGGGGGGACACCAGGATATTATATCTAAAGGTGTCCCCCCCTAAACATAAATATTACTAACTGTAAAGTTAGAAAGGGGGAAAATACAATGAAAGATTATTTAGAAATTGCAAATGATCCAATGCTATGGGTAATGGCAATACCTGCAGTTCTAATGGTTGGGATCCAAGCTTATTTATTTTCCAAAAGGGCAATGGAAGCCTCTAAAACTACTAGTTTGACCAAGGAACAGTGTAAAAAAAGCATTTAAAGTTGGAGCAGTATCAGCCATAGGTCCTTCACTTTCAGTATTTGTAGTTATGATTGCCATGATGGCAGTCATTGGTGGACCATTTACATGGTTAAGATTATCCTTTATAGGAGCAGCACCAACGGAATTAACAGCATCAACTATTGGCGCCAAGGCTATGGGTGTTGAATTTGGTTCCCCCCCTGAATACGATGTTACAGCCTTTGCATCTTCTGTATGGACCATGACTTTAAACGGCTGTGGGTGGCTTCTTTTCTGTGGGCTATTTACCCATAAATTAGATAAATTACAAGACAAAATAGCAGGCGGCGATACAGCGCTAATGGGACAAATTTGCGGCGCGGCAATATTAGGAACTGCATCTTATTTAGTAATGAGTAATTCAAAAGCTGGAATAGATAGATTTGTAGCAGCTTTAGTATCTGCAATTGTAATGATTATACTCGATAAAGTATCGGAGAAAGCTCCTAAACTTAAAGAATATAATTTAGGTATATCAATGCTTATTGGTATGTTTGTAGCTGTTTTAGTTTAAGGAGGGAAAACTGTAGGAAAAGATAATTTAAATTTATATGAAGAGGTTTTTACAAAGAAGATAATAAAAACAGGTAAATGGACTTTATTAGGCGCAATTCCACTATGTTTATTACCAGCTATATATCTTTGGATTAGATATGGAGCAATTCCACCAGTTAAGACAATATTTACAGCTTGGTTTATGATTGCATCCATATACGGTGTTGAATATTTTGCTACCCCCCCAATTTCATATTTCCCAATATTAGGTATGTCAGGAACATATATGTCTTTCCTATCTGGTAATATTGCCAATGTAAGAGTACCTTGTGCAGTAGTTGCCCAAGAAGTTATAGGGGGAAGAACCAGGAACAAATGAAGGGGAATTAGTTGCCACATTGGGTATAGCTGGTTCCATAATAACAAATTTAATAGTAGTAACAATAGCAGCTTTTGCAGGAAATGCATTAATTTCATATTTTCCACCAGTAGTAATAAAGGCTTTTGACTATGTATTACCAGCAATTTTTGGTGCATTATTCTCATTATTCGCAGTAAAATATCCAAAGTATGGAGCCTTTGGTATGATAATCTCTGGATTATTAGTAATAGTAATAGGAAATATTCCAACTTGGTTAGTAGTACCACTATGCTCCTTTAGTACCATTGGATTGCAATATATTCATATAAACATAAAAGAAAAATGCATATTAATTTTGTCGTTAGAAAAGGGAGAGCAGATGCTCTCCCTTATACTACTTGTGAATAGAATTCCACTACTAATTGATCTTCAATTTTAATAGGCACTTCTTCTCTTTCAGGAAATCTAATGAATTTACCTGAAAACTATTTTCATCCTTTTCCAAATAGGCATATTGATTTGGAAAACTAGATATGAAATTTTCCCTAAAAAGTTCTACATTTCTAGAATTTTCCCTTAAAGATATTTTATCTCCAGGAACTACCCTATAGGAGGGAATGTCCACCTTTTGTCCATTTACTCTAATATGTCCATGGACTACCATTTGTCTAGCTTGTCTAATAGAAGAAGCAAAGCCTAATCTATATACTAAATTGTCCAGTCTAGATTCTAATATTTTAATTAGTGCATAGCCAGTTTGTTCTTGAGACTTCTTAGCTTCTCTTACATAGCCTAAAAATTGCTTTTCCAACACACCATAATAGGCTCGTAGTCTTTGTTTTTCTAATAATTGTTCCCCCCCATAATTTGAAAGCCTTTTATCAGCTCTAGAAGTACCTGGTTTTGCTCTATTCATGGCCTTTGGATGGCCATATACATTTAATCCTAATCTTCTACATTCCTTAAATCTAGGATTCATTTTCTTTGCCAAAATTATCATCTCCATCTAATATTTTGCCGCGATAATTTTAAGCCTAGATTATTATAGCACAATAATAATCAGTTGTAAATGATAATTGTTCTCAAATATTGGGGGGGACAGTCCCTTTTATTTGAAAATGGTTCTCATTGGAGACTATTCTTGGCATTTGGAGATTCTTCACCTTCGGTTCAGAATGACAAGTTGTGGTCTATGTCATTCTGATTATAGTCTATGTCATTCTGATTATAGTCTATGTCATTCTGATTATAGTTTATGTCATTTTGATTACAGTCTATGTCATTCTGAGCGAAAGCGAAGAATCTTATAAATAAAATGTTTCCACATACCTATATATGGGAATATACTTATATATAGGCAAATTTTTTATTTTCAAAACAATTTGGAGGTGGTTAATTTTGGACAATCTGATGAAAAAGCATTTTATGCCTCAAAAGATGATGAGAACTGTAATTAAGTCTTTAATTCCCATAGTTCTGGCATCTATTTATTTTTTTTGGCTGGAGGTCTTTAGTTTTACTTCTATGGACTACATTTTTGGGGTGGCAACAGAGTATATATTTGAAAAAAAATATGGTAAGAAAATGTCTGAGGCAATTTTTATTACCACTATACTCTATACTCTCACATTGCCAGCTAGTACCCCATTGTGGATAGCAGCAGTGGGAATAGTTTTTGGAGTAGTATTTGGAAAGGAAGTATTCGGTGGTTTTGGTAGAAATATATTTAATCCTGCCTTAGTAGCCCGGGCCTTTGTCTATGTGTCTTTTCCAGAACCTCTAACTATTCACTGGTCAGAAGTAGCAACAGGTTTCCCAGGAGCTTTGGTACCTATATGACAAAAGGCATAGACGCCATATCTCAAGCAACTCCCATGTTAATCTTTAGGGAAACAGGTGAAATGGTAAGCTTTTCTAATTTACTTTTAGGAAATGTAGCAGGTTCCCTAGGGGAAACCAGTGCCATATTAATAATAATTGCTGGCATATACTTAATTTATAAAAAGGTGGCAGCTTGGCAAACTATGGCTGGAGTATTAATTGGATTTACAGGTCTCAGTACCATATTATACTTAACTGGCAATCCTCAAATTCCAAATCCTATATTTGGTATACTTTCAGGGGGGATTTTTATTTGGAATGGTATTTATGGCTACAGACCCAATTTCATCGCCAAAAACCGTAGAAGGAAAATGGATATATGGAATTTTAATAGGAATTATTACGGTAATTATTAGAGGTTATGCCCTATTTGCCGGAGGTATGATGTTTGCCATTTTAATCGGCAATACCTTTGCCCCTATAATAGACGAAGGAGTTAGGTATTCTAAAAAAACGTAAAAAGGAAAAGAAGGAGGAGGTTACAGCATGAAAAAAATCCTTTAGTTTTCCAATTATATTTATGATAATTATTACCGCTTTTTTTACCTTTATACTGGCATTTTTTAAATTATAAAACTGTAGATGTAATTGCCTATAATCAAGAAACAGACTTGAGAAAAACCATACTATATGTATTTAATATTGAAACTCCTTCAGAGGATCCACAGGCAATAGAAGAGATATTCAATCAATACATTGAAGAAGAAAAAGTAGGAGATAAAACTCTATATGTAGTAAAGATGGAGGAGAAATCACTGCCTATGCCTTTCCCATTGGAGGCACAGCCCTCTGGGGAACTGTAGAAGGCTATGCAGCCATATCTGCAGATAATAGCGAATTATTGGGCATAGACTTTGTATCCCATAGTGAGACTCCAGGTCTTGGGGGAAGAATATCAGAAGAGCCCTTTAAGGAACAATTTAGAAATCTAGATTTAAGTAGTAGAAATGAAGGGGGGGAGTACATCACTTACAGACCAGCACCAGATGGAAATGTAGACTCCATAGCAGGGGGGGCCACTCTAACATCTAAATCTGTAAGTAATTTTTAAACGAAAATATAAAGGATTTTATAAAATTTAGAGAGGGGGAAAATTAAATGGCGAATCCTAAGAAAATAATCAGAGACGGTCTTTGGGATGACAATCCCATATTTAGACAAGTAATTGGAATCTGTTCAGCCTTAGCAGTTACAAATTTAATGGCAAACTCCCTAATAATGGGACTAGGCCTAATGTTTGTTACAGCTTTCTCTGAACTTACAATTTCTCTAATTAGAAAATTTACCCCCTAAGCATATTAGAATGATGATTCAAGTATTAATTATTTCCGTATATGTAATAATCCTGGATATATTTCTAAAAGCTTATTATCCAGAAATGAGTAAGGCCCTAGGGCCTTATGTAGGCTTGATTATTACTAATTGTATCATTATGGGTAGATGTGAGGCCTTTGCACAACACAATCCCCCACTAGCTTCCTTTTAGATGGACTAGCCTCAGGAGCAGGTTATACCTTTGTGCTATTACTAGTAGCCTTCTTTAGAGAATTATTAGGTTTTGGCACCCTATTTGGCTATGAAATACTGGGAGATTGGTGGACTAATTGGACTATAATGATAATGCCACCAGGAGCATTCTTTATATTAGCCACAATAATTTGGATAGCTAGAACTGTGGCACCAGAAGAAGAAAAAGAAGGAGGGACTCTATAATGATAGAACTTAATCCCTTTATTATATTTTTTTGCAGCCATATTTACAAATAATATGATACTTAGCAATTTCTTAGGCATGTGTTCCTTTATAGCTGTATCTAAGGAAATCCCCACATCCCTAGGACTAGGTCAGGCAGTTACCTTTGTATTGACCTTTACCACCATATTAAACTATCTACTATATGAATATATTTTAGAACCATTGGGACTAGAATATCTACGATTTATAGTATTTATAGTGAGCATTGCAGCCTTTGTACAATTGTTAGAAATGATAGTAGAAAGATATTTCCCAAATCTATACTATGCACTAGGTATATTTTTACCACTTATTACTGTAAACTGTGCCATATTGGGAGTTTCCTTATTTATGGTAATTCGTGAATATACTTTCCTACAATCCTTAGGTTTTGCAGTAGGTTCAGGTATAGGCTGGACTTTGGCCATAGTAGCCATGGCAGGCATTAGACAGAGAATAAAAGAAGAAAATATTCCCAAGGGCTTAAGGGGACCAGGAATTACCCTAATAATCACCGGTATAATGGCCTTAGCCTTTATTGGCTTCTCAGGCATAGTACAGATACAATAGGAGGGATTATATGGAAGAGATTTTAATTACAACGGGAATAGTTACACTATTTAGTGGAATACTAGCATTTCTATTGACATTAGCCGATAGAACCATTGGCAATTATGGAGAAATGCAAATGATTATAAATGACGAAAAGAATATACAGTAGATGGTGGGGATTCTCTCCTAGCTACTTTAATAGATCAAAAGGTCTTTATCCCCCCCTCAGCCTGTGGTGGAAAGGGAACATGTGGCTATTGTAAAGTAAAGGTTTTAGAAGGTGGGGGGGGCCCAGTCCTTCCCACAGAATTACCTTGGCTAACAGAAGAAGAACTAGAAGACAATGTTCGTCTCTCCTGTCAATGTAAGGTGAAAGAAAATATTAAAATTGAAATACCAGAAGAATTGTTTAATGTAAGAGAATATGAGGCTAAAGTAGAGTCCATAGTGGATATGACTCCTACTATTAAGAAACTAAGACTAAGGCTTAAAGAAGGAGAAGAGATTAATTTTAAGCCAGGACAATATGTACAGTTAAAAGCCCCCCCTATATATAAGGGAAATGATGAAGAGGTATATAGAGCCTATTCCATAGCTTCTCCACCAAGTGAGAAAAGCTATATAGATTTAATAATTGGCTATGTACCTGGAGGAATTTGTACTACTTATGTACATCAATTTTTAAAAGAAGGGGATACAGTAAATATAAATGGTCCCTATGGTCATTTCTACTATCAAGACCATCCTGATAATGAAATGGTATTAGTGGCAGTAGGTACTGGAATGGCGCCAATTTTATCCATACTATATCATATGAAAGAAAACAATATTGAGAGAAAAGCTAAATTCTACTTTGGAGCCAGGACTCCAGAGGATCTATTCTTAGTAGATGAAATGAAAGAATTTGAAGAAATATTATATGATTTTGAATTTGTGCCAACTCTATCTAGAGCCCTAGACGAGCATAATTGGACTGGGGAAAGGGGGGGCAGAGTAAATGTAGTATTGGACAAACATATTGAAAAACCAGAAGACAAAGAAGCCTATTTATGTGGTAGTGCTGGGATGATAGATTCAGTAGTACAAGTATTAATAGAAAAGGGTATAATTGAAGAAGCCATATACTATGATAAATTCTAAATATTCAACTAGGATTTTAAGGCTAAGCCTTGAATCCTAGTTATTTTTTTTAATTGAATGTATGCCTATTATATAGTATTATTATATTAGGATTATTAAATTTTAGACAAATTTCGAAAGAAAGGTGCAATGCTATGTCAAATTCCGAAAATATGAATAAAGTATTAGAAATAGTAAAAAGAAGAAACCATACCAGCATTAGGCTGCACCGAGCCAGTAGCTGTAGCTTATGCAGCAGCAGTTGCCAGGAAATATTTAGATGGAGAAATGGATACTTTAGATATAAAGGTAAGTAAAAATATTTATAAAAATGGCAAATCAGTAATAATTCCCAATACAGAGGGGGAAAGAGGTTTAGATTTGGCTGGGGGACTAGGAGTTTTATGTGGAAATCCTGAAGTAGGACTAATGGTATTAGAAGATGTAGATAGGAATTCTATTGAAATTGTCCATGGTATTTTAAAGGAAGGTAGAATAAATGTAAAACATATAGAAGAATCCCCTGATGTATATGTAGAAGTATTGGCTAGGAGTAAGAATAATGAGGTTAAAGTAATATTAAAAGATAGCCATAATAATATAGATACTGTAGAGGTAGATGGGAATTTAGTTTACAATAATAATTTTGAAAAGGGAAGATCTCCGATGAATTTTTAAAAAAATTATCCCTTAAAGAAATTGTAGATATTGTAGAAACAATTCCCTTAGAAGAAATAGTTTTTATAGAAGATGGAATTAAAATGAATAAAAAGCAGCAGAATTAGGAATAAATGAAGAAAAGGGAATGGGCATAGGATTTGCACTAAAGGAATTATCTGAAGAAGGAAAAATAAACTTAAATGGAGCTACTAAGGCTAGAATTTTAACAGCTGCTGCTGCAGACACTAGAATGGGTGGAGAAATTTGTACCATAATGACTAGTGCTGGCAGTGGGAATCAAGGTTTAGGCGTGGTTTTACCAATAGTAGCTGTTGCAGAGGAAGAAAATTTAGAATATGAAAAATTAATTAGGGCAGTATTTTTTTGCCCATATTATAAATAAATATGTAAAACTTTTTACAGGGAAACTTTCATATATGTGTGGCTGTGGCATAGCAGCAGGAGTAGGTGCCAGTGCTGGGGTTTCTTGGATGCTAGGTGGAAATATTGAGCAAATTAGTGGAGCATGTAACAATATGTTAGCCAATTTAACAGGCATGATTTGTGATGGTGCCAAAGAAACTTGTGCCTTAAAATTATGTACATCGGCAGAAGAAGCAGTAATTGCCGCCTATTTGGCAAATAAAAACATAATGCCACAAACAGGTATAGGCATAGTAGGAAATACTATAGAAGAAACTATTAAAATATAGGAGAACTATGTATAGCAGGTTTACCCTCAATGGATTCAGCTATAATTCACATTATTAATTAAAAATTGAAATACTATATAGATATTATATATAGGGAAAATAAGGAGTTGGGAACATGATAGAACTTGGTAGAATGCAGAAACTAGAGGTAAAAGACACACCTCTGTAGGAGTATTTTTAAATGTAGAAAATAGCAGTAGAAAAGACAAAGACGTATTATTGCCTAAAAAAGAAGTTCCAGAGGATTTAAAAGTGGGAGATATGGTAGAAGTATTTATCTATAGGGATTTTCAAGATAGGCTAACAGCTACTATTAGAAGGCCAAAAGTAGTTTTAGGTGAAATAGGGTCTTTAAAGGTAGTAGATATTACTAAAATAGGAGCATTTTTAGATTGGGGGGGCCTGGAAAAGGATTTATTTCTGCCCTTTAAGGAACAGTCTATGAAATTAGAAAGGGTAGAGAATATTTAATAGCCCTATATATAGATAAATCTGATAGACTTTGTGGCACCATGAAAATAAAAGATTATCTAGAATCCGACTCTCCCTATAAAGAGGGAGACTGGGTAAAGGGGACTATCTATAGCATAAACGATGAATTTGGTGCCTTTGTAGCAGTAGACAATAAATACGAAGGTCTAATTCCTAAAAAAAGAATTAATAGGAGTATATGTCCCAGGAGAAGAAGTAGAACTAAGAGTAACTCATGTAAAACCTGATGGGAAATTAGATTTAAGTCTAAGGGATAAATTCTATATAGAAATAGAAGACGATGCAGAATTAATCTTAAATAAAGCCAAAGAAAAAGGCGGAATCTTAATGCTAAACGACAACAGCTCCCCCCCAAAGGCCATAAGAAAAGAACTAAATATGAGCAAATCAGCCTTTAAAAGAGCAGTAGGAAAGTTACTAAAAGAAGGCCAAATAGAATTTATCGAAGACGGAATAAAATTGAAATAAAGGGGGGTGATATTATACATTGGTTAATAATCTTTATAATCACATTTATCATTGAAGTCTTTACACTATCCCTAGTTAGTATATGGTTTTCAGCTGGGGGGGCATTGGTGGCAATAGTATTGGACTATTTTGGAATTTTATTTACAGGACAAGTAATTGGATTTCTAATTACCTCTGCGCTGACATTCCTAATATTTAGGCCAGTTCTAATGAAATCTATTAAATCTGAAAAGGTTAGAACCAATACAGACAGACTAATAGGAAGAACTGGAGAAGTAGTAAAAGAAATAAATTCCCTAAGTCCAGGCCAGGTTAAAATAAATGGACAAATTTGGACTGGAAAATCTCAAAATGGAGTAACCCTCAAAGAAGGGACTTTAGTGGAAGTTATGGCCATTGAAGGTGTAAGATTAGTAGTGGTAGAAAAAGAAAGGGGGCTCATTTAATGGGTTGGATATTAGCAATTGTTTTTATAATCGTATTAATAGGGATAATCTCAAATATTAGAGTAGTACCACAAGCTACAGCTTTTGTAATAGAAAGATTAGGTGCCTATAAAGGGACTTGGAATGTGGGGGGGCTTCATGTTAAGGTACCATTTATTGAAAGAATAGCTTGTAAGGTTAGCTTAAAGGAACAAGTGCAGATTTTCCACCACAACCAGTTATTACAAAAGATAATGTAACTATGCAAATAGACACAGTAGTATATTATAGTATTACAGATCCTAAATTATATACCTATGGAGTAAATAATCCATTAATGGCCATAGAAAATTTAACGGCCACTACTTTGAGAAATATCATAGGGGATTTAGAATTAGATGAAACCCTAACTTCAAGGGATGTAATAAATACAGAATTAAGGGCTATATTAGATGAAGCTACAGATCCATGGGGGGGCATTAGGGTTAGTAGAGTAGAACTTAAAAACATTATTCCACCAGCAGAAATTCAAGATGCTATGGAAAAGCAAATGAAAGCTGAAAGGGAGAGAAGAGAAAAAAAATCCTAATAGCAGAAGGAGAAAAGAAATCTGCTGTATTAATAGCAGAAGGAAATAAAGCATCTTCCATACTAAATGCAGAGGCAGAAAAAGAGGCAGCCATCCTTAGGGCAGAAGCTAAAAAGGAAGCAGCCATAAGAGAAGCAGAAGGTCAAGCAGAAGCCATATTAAAAGTACAAGAAGCTACTGCTGAAGGACTTAGAATGTTAAAAGACGCAGGAGTAGATGATAAAGTAATCTCCCTAAAGAGTCTAGAAACCTTCGCCAAAGTAGCAGATGGCAAGTCAACTAAAATTATTATACCTTCAGAAATCCAAAACATGGCAGGACTTATTACCTCTATAAAAGAAATAGCAGATGATGAGGACTAAATATTAAAGTGAGATTCTTCGGCTATGCACACCCATTGAATAGGCACAGCCGAAGGATCTTTTTTTTAAAAAAAATATTTATTTCGAGTATCTAAGGACTTTATTAATTCAAACAATAATGATATAATACATTATAGAATTTATTAATAAGGCGGGATGCTAATGAACAGGAAGAATAAGAAAGAATTAATATTAAATGGAGATATGATAAATGTTATTATCACATTATCCATACCGATTATGGTAAATAATTTTATACAAACTTTATACAATCTTGCAGATGCCATGTGGGTAAGTAAATTAGGCTCTGTACAATTTGCGGCCACTTCCTTTGTATGGCCTATATTATTTTTATTTATATCTTTAGGAATTGGAATTTCCGTAGCAGGAACCTCCATATTAGCTCAATTAATAGGAGCCTCAGAATATAAAAAGGCCAATGAATATGCAAGCCAATTAATGGCCATATCTATGATATTTTCCGTGGTATTTGCTACTATTGGATATTTCTTAAGTCCCTATATAGTTGGATGGATGGGTGGTACAGGAGATTTGGCTAGATACAGTAATGAATATTTAAAAATCAGCTTTTTAGGTTTTCCCTTTGTGTTTTTATTTTTTTAATTTTAATTCCATAATGAATGCTCAGGGAAATACATTAGCGCCTACCGTATTAAGTGGTATATCTGCTATAATAAATGTGGTATTAGACCCTATATTTATATTTACATTAGATATGGGAGTGGCAGGAGCAGCTATAGCCACAGTTATATCCCAAGCTATATTAGTATTTGCAGGAATTTTTATACTAAAATACCGTTCTCCTATGATAAAATTAAGTTTTAAAAATTTCAAGTTCAATAGAGAAATGTTAGAGAAAATTGTAGAAGTAGGCCTTCCAGCACCATAGGACAATCTGGTTCGGCCCTAGGTTTTACAGTATTAAATAGCTTTATTGCCTCCTATGGCACCTCTACACTGGCAGCCTTTGCATGGTAAATAGGGTAACTTCTCTAATAATGCAGCCACCTATGGGCATAGGAGCAGCCTTAACATCCATAGTAGGGCAAAATATAGGTGCCAATCAATTTGATAGAGTAATGGAAGCCTTTAAAAAAATCCACCTATATTGTACTTATTATTGGGATCTTAGGCATGGGCTTTTTATTGTGGCAAGACGAGGCCATTATAGACTTTTTCATTAGAAACAAAGACGATATGGAAGTAATAGAACAGGGAATATCCTATTTAAGATATATATCCCTTTCCATGCCACTAATGGGAATGTTTAGCATATTCCAAGGTCTGTTCCAAGGCTCTGGACATACTAAATATTCCATGGCCATGGCAGTAGGTAGACTTTGGTTTATTAGATTGCCTATGATATTAGTATTTAAACATTTTACAAACTATGGACCTGAAGGTATATGGTTTTCCATGAGCTTTAGTAATCTTTTAATTTGTATATATGGCTATGCAGTATATAAAAGCAATAAATGGCAAAAGGGAATTATTAAAGTAGAAGTTTAAAATATAAAAAAGGATGTTAAAACTGTAACTGTTTTGACATCCTTTTTTTTACATTTAGATTGTATTATGAAATAAAGGAGGGATGAAATAAAATGAAAATAAGAAATAAATTAAAAGAAATTTACTACGGAATTAAAAAAAAGACATTAGAAGATTCCCCCCCATAACCATAGGCATTTCCACAGCATTGGTTATTATCTCTATTATTATAAAAGAGAAAACTTCAATTACCATGATGATATTAGAAATATATATGAAAAATTAGAATGATAATTGCCTTAGGCATACCTCTATCCCTATGTATTCAATTGATCTACGAACAAAGGCCTAATCTCAAAAATGGCACAAAATATTAGGCTATATACTAGGAGCTGGATTTTTAGTATTGTATTATTATTCTCTATCTGAGGATTTTAATATGGTAGATATGGTTAGATATACAATAGTAAGTATATTTTGTACCTAGCTTTTAGCTATATACCTTGGATTAAGAGAAAAGAAGACTATGAATACTATATAATCAAGGTATTCTCTAGTTTCTTTTTAACATGTATTTATTCTTTTGTATTATTAATGGGCTTATTTGCCATATTCTTCACCATAGACCAATTATTTAATGCAAATATACCAGGCAAAACCTATTATTATATATTTTTAATAGTAGCAGGAATATTTGCACCATCTAATTTCTTGGCTAGAATACCAGAAATAGATGAAGACTTTGAAGAATACAATTATCCTAAGGCCCTAAAGATTTTACTATTATATATAGTAATTCCCCCTAATTAGCATATATACACTAATACTATATATTTACTTTGGGAAAATCCTAATAACTAGAGAGTGGCCTCAAGGCATAGTTTCTCATTTAGTATTATGGTATTCCACTGTATCTGTAGCAGTAATATTTTTCATAAGTCCTATATTAGATGAAAACAAATGGGCAAATAGATTTAAAAATTATTTCCAAAATTCAATATTCCTATACTTCTAATGATGTTTATCTCCATGAGAATTAGAATTAAGGAATATGGCATCACAGAAAATAGATATTTTGCATTAGTTCTGGGACTTTGGGTGCTAGGAATTATGATTTACTTTATATTTAGCAAGAAATTAAAAACATAATCATACCCATAGTATTATCTATAATAGTTCTAAATTCAGGTTTTGGTCCTTTGAGTAGTTTTAATACATCTATGAGAAGTCAAAACCATAGATTAAAAACCATATTATCAAATAATAATATGCTAGAAAATAGTGAAATAGTGCCTAAAGAAGATATAGATGATGAAGATAAAATAGAAATAAGCGAAATACTAAATTATTTTGAAAGAAATCATTCACTAGAGGATGTAAAATATCTACCAAAGGATTTTGAAATTCACAATATGAAAATGTATTTGGTTTCAATTATAAGGAATCCAATATATATCCAGATGACTACTTTTCTTTAATACAGAATATGGAGG
>JMBX01000211.1_pt1 | contig 16023 bp, 42 predicted proteins | sample 616521 | NCBI WGS metagenome assembly JMBX01 (sample SAMN02727906, study PRJNA239997) | anaerobic digester metagenome | biome: anaerobic digester; isolation source: mesophilic anaerobic digester inoculated with municipal waste water sludge... | place: Germany: Bielefeld University, CeBiTec ...
AAATGAAGAAATAATAATATTAGATAAGTTAAGTTTAGATGAGCCTAAGACTAAAGAAATGGCAAAGATATTGTCCAATATAAAAGCAGGTAAAAAAGCTCTTATAGTTATGGATGAAAAGGATATGAACATAATCAAATCAGCAAGGAATATCCCTAATGTGCAAGTAACCTATGTAAATACACTAAATGTTTATGATATATTGCACTTTGACTCCTTTATAATAACTAAAGATGCAGTAAGAAAAGTGGAGGAGGTGTATGCATAATGCGTAATCCACATGATATCATAATTAAACCTATAATTACTGAAGAAAGTATGGAGGATATGGCTTACGGAAAATACACTTTTAAAGTAGATAGAAGGGCCAACAAATCTGAAATAAAAAGAGCAGTAGAGAATATATTTGATGTGAAGGTTAAAAGGGTAAACACCATGAATATCCTTGGCAAAGAAAAGAGAATGGGAGTGCATGTAGGAAGAAGACCAAGTTGGAAAAAAAGCAATAGTAACTTTAACGGAAGATTCTAAAGAAATAGAATTCTTTGAAGGTATGTAGTAAAGTTTTAAAGAAGGAGGGAACAAAAAAATGAGTATTAAAAAAAATACAAAGCTACTTCCCCCCCAGCAATTCGTCAAATGGCTGTACCCACATTCGAAGATATTACAAAAGATAAGCCTGAAAAAGCATTAACCGTTAATTTAAACAAAACCGGTGGTAGAAATTCTCGTGGGAAAATAACTGTCCGCCATAGAGGTGGTGGAGCTAAGAGAAAATATAGGATTATCGATTTTAAAAGGAATAAAGATGGAGTACCTGGAAAAGTTGCAGCCATAGAATATGATCCAAATAGAACTGCAAATATTGCACTTATTCACTATGTAGATGGTGAAAAGAGATATATACTTGCACCCCACGGCTTAAAAGTAGGGGGGGATACTATAGAGTCAGGGACTGATGCGGATATTAAAGTGGGAAATGCTTTACCATTAAGGTATATTCCAGTAGGCACAACAGTTCATAATATAGAATTAAAACCAGGTAAAGGGGGGGTCAACTAGCAAGATCTGCAGGTTCAGAAGCTCAGCTAGTAGCCAAAGAGGAAAAATATGCACAGTTAAAATTGCCATCGGGAGAGATTCGACGTGTATTATTAGACTGTCGTGCAACTGTAGGGCAAGTAGGAAATATAGAACATGAAAATTTAACCATTGGAAAAGCAGGGAAGAAAAGGCATAGAGGATTTAGACCTAAAGTTAGAGGTAGTGCAATGAATCCAGTAGATCATCCACATGGTGGTGGTGAAGGTAGAACACCAATAGGTATGCCATCTCCAGTAACTCCATGGGGGTAAACCTACTTTAGGATATAAGACTAGAGCTAAGAATAAAAAGTCCAATAAATATATAGTAAGAAGAAGGAAGAAATAGATAATACCGCTGTCTGAAAGGAGGAATAATAATGGGTAGATCTCTTAAAAAAGGTCCTTTTTGTGATGATCATCTGTTAAAGAAAATAGAGGAATTAAATGAAAAAAACGAAAAGAGAGTAATCAAGACTTGGTCCCGTCGTTCCACCATATTTCCACAAATGGTAGGGCATACTATAGCAGTTCACGATGGGAGAAAACATGTACCAATATATATAACGGAAGATATGGTAGGGCATAAACTTGGTGAATTTGTCCCCCCCACTAGAACGTTTAGGGGTCACGGGGAAAAACATGAAAAAACCACTGAGTTGAAATAGAGGATAAAGGAGGGAGTCAGTATGGAAGCTAGAGCTATAGCTAAATATGTGCGAATTTCACCCTTAAAGGTAAACTATATATGTGATGAAATAAGAGGCAAACAAGTAGATGAAGCTTTAACAATCCTCAAATTTACACCGAAAAAAAAGGAGCAAGAGAACTTGAGAAGGTTTTAAAGTCTGCTATTGCCAATGCAGAGAATAATTTCAATCTAGATAGAGACAATCTATATGTAAAAGAAGCCTATGCCAACGATGGACCTCAGCTTAAAAGGTGGAGGCCCAAAGCTAGAGGTATGGCGTATCCAATTATAAGGAGGACCAGCCACATAGGAGTTGTTGTAAAGAGCTAGAGTAGAAGGAGGGATAGTTAATGGGTCAAAAGGTAAATCCACATGGACTAAGAGTTGGGATCATAAAAGATTGGGATTCCAAATGGTATGCTGATAGTAAGAATTTTGACGAATATCTAATTGAAGACTACGAAATTCGTAAACATATAAAGGAGAAAATGTTTATTGCTGGTATTTCCAGAATAGAAATAGAAAGATTTGCAAATAGAATTAAAGTTACTATACACACAGCTAAACCAGGCATGGTCATTGGGAAAGGCGGTTCTGGAGTAGAGGCATTAAGAAAAGAACTGGAAAAGATGACTGGCAAAAATGTAATTGTAAATGTAGAGGAAGTAAAAGTTCCAGAATTAGATGCTCAATTGGTTGCAGAAAATATAGCTGGTCAATTGGAAAGAAGGGTATCCTATAGAAGAGCTATGAAGCAAGCAATTCAAAGAACCATGAGGGCTGGTGCTGAAGGTATAAAGACCTCTGTATCTGGTAGACTTGGTGGAGCAGATATGGCAAGAACTGAAGGATATAGCGAAGGAACAATACCTCTTCAAACTTTAAGAGCAGATATAGACTATGGATTTGCAGAAGCAGATACAACCTATGGAAAATTGGGAGTAAAGGTTTGGATTTATAAAGGAGAGGTTCTTCCTACTAAAAAGTAGAAGATGAACATCAAAAGATAGAAATAGAGAAAAAAAAGAAAATAGTTTATAAATTGTTGTAGGAAGGAGGAATAAAAATGTTAATGCCTAAAAGAGTAAAATATCGTAGAGTTCATAGAGGTAGAATGAAGGGAAATGCAACTAGAGGAAATAAAATCACTTATGGAGAATTTGGGTTGCAAGCTCTAGAACCAGCATGGATTACTTCTAATCAAATAGAGGCAGCAAGACGTGCTATGACAAGATACGTTAAAAGAGGCGGAAATATTTGGATAAAGGTATTTCCAGACAAACCTGTTACAGAAAAACCTGCTGAAACTCGTATGGGGGGTCAGGCAAAGGATCACCAGAGTACTGGGTTGCAGTAGTAAACCTGGTAGAGTTTTATTTGAAATGGGTGGTGTATCAGAAGAAATAGCCAGAGAAGCGATGAGACTGGCAGCTCATAAATTGCCTATAAAGACTAAATTTATTACACGTGATGAGGGTGGTGAAGCTAATGAAGGCTAATGAAATTCGCCAAATGACAGATGCAGAATTGGACTCGAAACTATTAGACTTAAAAAAATGAATTATTTAATTTACGATTTCAGTTGGCGACAGGTCAACTAGATAACCCTATGAGAATAAAAGCAGTAAGAAAAGATATTGCACGTGTAAAAACTATTATGAGGGAAAGAGAATTAGGTATAGGAAAGGAGGTTTAACCCCCCCATATGGATAGAGGTAATCGTAAAACAAGAATAGGTCGTGTTGTAAGCGATAAAATGGATAAAACAGTAGTGGTGGCAGTTGAAACTTTTGTAACTCACCCTTTATATAAAAAAAACAAATAAAAAAAGACTACAAAGTTTAAAGCCCATGATGAAAACAATGAATGCGCCGTTGGCGATATAGTAAAAATAATGGAAACTAGACCATTGAGCAAAGATAAATACTTTAGAGTTGTAAATATAGTAGAAAAAGCAAAATAATCCTTATACCAGGAAAGGAGGTATTCTAATGATTCAGACTGAAAGCCGAGTAAAAGTTGCTGATAATTCAGGAGCAAAGGAATTATTGGTTATTAGGGTATTAGGGGGGGGCACTAATAAAAAAATATGCTAATGTGGGAGATATAGTAGTATGTTCTGTTAAATCTGCAATACCTGGTGGCGTTGTTAAAAAAAGGTGAAATAGTAAAAGCTGTAATAGTGAGAACAAAACATGGGGGGGTTAGGAGAAATGACGGGACCTATATTAAATTTGATGACAATGCAGCAGTTATATTAAAAGAGGATAACAATCCAGTAGGAACACGTATATTTGGCCCTGTAACTAGGGAACTTAGAAGACAAAATTTTATGAGAATAATATCCTTAGCACCGGAAGTACTATAGAGGAGGTGTAAAGCATGCATGTAAAAAGTGGAGATACTGTAATAGTTATTTCTGGAAAAGATAAAGGTAAAACAGGAAAGATTTTAAAGATATTTCCAAAGGAAAACAAGGTAATAGTTGAAGGAATAAACATGCTTACAAAGCATAAAAGAGCTCAGGGACCAACAGATCAAGGTGGGATTATCCATCAGGAAGGTGCAATTGACGCTTCTAAGGTCATGTATTATTGTGATAAGGATAAAACCGGAGTTAGAATAGGGCATAAATTTTGGAGGACGGAACTAAAGTTAGGATATGTAGAAAATGTGGAGAAATATTAGATAAATAATGGACTATTGAAAGGAGGTAATAGGAATGACTTCCAGACTTAAAGAAAAATACCAAAACGAAGTTGTACCAGCTTTAATGGAGAGATTTCAGTATAGTAGTGTTATGGAAGCTCCAAAACTTGAAAAAAAATTGTAGTAAACATGGGAGTTGGAGAAGCAAAGGATAATCCAAAGGCATTAGAAAATGCTGTTAAGGAATTAGAGCTTATCACAGGTCAAAGACCTGTTGTAACAAAAGCAAAAAAATCCATAGCTAACTTTAAGCTTCGTGCAGGAATGAATGTAGGAGCTAAGGTTACATTAAGAGGAGAAAAGATGTACGATTTCTAGATAAATTAATGAATATATCATTACCTAGAGTAAGGGACTTTAGAGGAGTAAGTAGCTCTTCTTTTGATGGTAGAGGCAATTATGCATTAGGCGTAAGAGAACAATTGATATTTCCAGAGATAGAATATGATATGGTAGATTCCATAAGAGGTTTAGATATAGTCATAGTTACATCTGCTAATACAGACGAAGAAGCAAAGGTGTTTTTAGAACTTATGGGTATGCCTTTTAGAAAGTAGGAAAGGAAAACAGAGAAGGAGGGAGAAAGTTTTGGCAAAGAAATCTATGATTGCTAAACAAAAGAGAAAAGCTAAGTTTAGCACTAGAGAATATAATAGATGTAAAATATGTGGAAGACCCCCCCATGGATATTTGAGAAAATACGGTATATGCCGTATTTGTTTTAGAGAATTAGCATACAAAGGCCAAATCCCTGGAGTTAAAAAGGCAAGTTGGTAATGCTATAGTTATGAAAGGAGGTAGCTTGATATGATGACTGACCCAATTGCAGATATGTTAACTAGAGTAAGGAATGCAAATAACGCAAAACACGATACTGTGGATATTCCTGCCTCAAATATAAAAAGAGATATAGCTCAAATCCTACTAGACGAAGGTTTCATAAAAGGATTTGATGTAATAGATGACGGGAAACAAGGAATTATTCGAATAGAGCTAAAATACGGAAATAACAATCAAAAGGTAATTAGTGGACTTAAAAGGATTTCCAAACCAGGATTAAGGGTTTATGTGAAAAGCAATGAGATACCTAGAGTATTAGGAGGCCTTGGAATAGCAATCCTTTCAACATCCAAAGGAATAATGACCGATAAAGAAGCTAGACGTGAAGGTATAGGTGGAGAGGTTGTTTGTTACGTATGGTAAGATAATGCTTAATCTATAGGAACAGGAGGTGCACTTATGTCAAGAATAGGATTAAAACCAATAGACATCCCAAGTGGAGTTGAAGTCAAGATAGATAAAAATAACTATGTAGAAGTAAAAGGGCCCAAGGGTCAAGTATCCCAACAACTAAGCCCAGAAATGGAAATAAAAATAGAGGACAATCAAATATTAATAAATCGTCCAACGGATATTAAAAGACATAAATCATTGCATGGATTAACTAGGACATTAATTGCTAATATGATAGATGGAGTAACAGAAGGTTATTCTAAAACATTATTAATCCAGGGTACTGGATATAGAGCACAAAAGCAAGGAAAGAAGCTAGTTCTAAATTTAGGATATTCCCATCCAATAGAATTAGAAGATCCAGAAGGGATAGAAGTTGAAGTACCCCCCCAAGCTAATCAAATAATAATTAAAGGTGCGGATAAGCAACAAGTAGGAAATTACGCTGCTGTAATTAGAGACTTTAGAAAACCTGAACCATATAAAGGCAAGGGCATTAGATATGCTGACGAAGTTGTAAGACGTAAAGTTGGTAAGACTGGTAAGTAGAAGGGAGTGAAGGAGATTGCAAAAAAATTTAACAGAAATGAAGCAAGGAAATTTAGGCATAAAAGAGTTAGAAAAAAAATTTATGGAACTCCTGAAAGACCAAGATTAAATGTATTTAGAAGCAATAATCACATATATGCACAGATTATTGACGATACAAATGGTCATACATTGATTTCAGCTTCAACGCTAGACAAGGAATTAAAAGAAAAACTATCATCTACTCAAAATAAAGAAGCAGCTAGATTAGTAGGTGAATTAGTAGGTAAAAGAGCATTGGAAAAAGGGATAGAACAAGTTGTATTTGATAGAGCTGGATATCTATATCACGGAAGGGTAAAAGAACTTGCAGAAGGTGCTCGTGAAGCTGGACTTAAATTTTAGGAGAAGGAGGGAAGTAAATGGAACGTATATATATAGATCCTAGCGAATTAGATTTGAAAGAGAGAGTAGTTAGTATAAATCGTGTTGCAAAAGTAGTTAAAGGTGGTAGAAATTTTAGATTTAGTGCTTTGGTAGTTGTTGGAGATGAAAACGGTCATGTAGGCGTGGGGGGGATGGCTAAAGCTCTTGAAATACCAGAAGCCATAAGAAAAGCAATCCAAGATGCTAGAAAACATGTTATAGAAGTTCCCTCGTAGGAACTACCATACCCCCACGAAATAATAGGTGAATTTGGAGCAGGCAGAGTTCTATTAAAGCCATCAAGAGAAGGTACTGGAGTTATCGCAGGAGGACCAGTCCGTGCAGTATGTGAGTTAGCTGGCATAAGAGACATAAGGACAAAATCCTTAGGTTCAAACAATCCAAGAAATGTAGTTAATGCAACTATGGATGCACTAGTTAACTTAAAAAGAGCAGAAGACGTTGCAAAACTAAGAGGAAAAACAGTAGATGAAATATTAGGTTAGGGGGGGAGTAGGATGGCTAAAATCAAGATAAAATTGGTTAAAAGCACTATTGGAAAACCAGAAAAGCATAGGAAAACTATAGAAGCTCTTGGACTAAGAAAAATTGGCCAAGTGGTAGAAAAAGAAGATACCCCTCAGATCAGAGGTATGATAGATAAAGTAAACTACATGGTTGAAGTAATAGAATAATCGTTGAGGAGGTGTACCTATGAAATTAAACAATTTAAGACCTCAAGCTGGAGGTGGCACTAAGAAGACAAAAAGAGTTGGTAGAGGAACTAGTTCAGGACATGGAAAAACATCTGGAAGAGGCCATAAAGGACAAAAATCCAGATCAGGTGGAGGAGTACGTCCAGGATTTGAAGGTGGACAGATGCCTTTGATTAGGAGGATGCCAAAACGTGGCTTTACCAATATATTTGCTAAGCAATATGCAATAGTAAATGTTGAGGATTTAAATAGATTTGATGAAAACACCGTAATAACCCCCCCAGATCTTTTAATAGATGAGGGATAATCAAAAGAGGCAAGGTTGTAGATGGCATAAAAGTATTGGGAAATGGAGAAATAAACAAAAAAACTAACTGTAAGAGCCCATAAATTCAGCAAAACAGCTGCTGAAAAAATTGAGGCTGCAGGGGGGGAAAGGTAGAGGTGATATAAATGCTATCGACCTTGAGAAATGCCTGGAAGATACCAGATATTAGAAAGAGAATCATCTTTACTATATTGATGTTATTGGTAATTAGATTAGGTTCATCTGTTCCAGTTCCATATATGGATAAAAATGTGATAAAAGAGATGTTTGAAATGGGGGGGCAAGTTGGAGTATTGGAATTTCTAGATTTAATGGCAGGTGGAACCTTTAGTAACTTTAGTATATTTGCATTAAATATATATCCATATATTACTGCATCTATTATCCTTCAACTTCTAACAATAGCTATACCCAAATTAGAAGAGATAGCAAAGGAAGGAGAGGAAGGCAGGAAAAAAAATTGCTCAATGGACCAAATATGCAGGTGTAATACTAGCTGCAATACAAGCCATAGCAATGACTAGAGGGTTCTTTTATCAAGCTGTAAGAGCAGAGGGTTTTTTTACAAAACACTATAGTGATAATATCTCTAATAGCTGGAACATCCTTTTTAATATGGATAGGAGATCTTATTACGGATAGAGGTATTGGTAATGGTATTTCTCTTATCATATTTGTAGGTATAATATCAAGGCTTCCTTCAGAGATAGTAAAATCCATTAAATTGGTTAGTGTTGGAGCATTAAGCCCAATAAAAATGATTTTATTCTTAATAGTAGCCCTAGTGATAATAGCTATAGTAGTAGCATTGCAAGAAGGAGAAAGAAGAATACCAGTACAATATGCAAAAAGAGTAGTAGGAAGAAAGATGTATGGTGGGCAAAGTACTCATATACCTTTAAAGGTATCAATGTCTGGAGTTATTCCAGTAATATTTTCAACATCATTGTTGGCTTTTCCACAGACTATAGCTTTGTTTTTCAAAGGAGAGCCATCGGAGTGGATAACTAAATATTTAACAGTCCAAGGAACTGTAGGAATATGGGTATATTCCATACTAAATGTATTGTTGATTATATTCTTTACGTATTTTATACTGCTATTCAATTCAATACAGTTGAATATGCAAAGAATTTACAACAATATGGAGGATTTATTCCTGGCATTAGCCTGGAAGACCTACGGCAGAATATCTAGATAAGGTGATATCAAGAATTACTTTTGTAGGAGCTATATCCCTTGCATTAATAGCATCGCTGCCAATTATATTATCTCACATATTCAAGCTAAATGTTAACTTTGGTGGTACAGCTTTAATAATTGTAGTAGGGGGGGTAGCACTAGAAACGGTAAAACAGATTGAATCACAGATGTTGATGAGACACTATAAAGGTTTCTTGAAATAGGCTATAGGAGATGATTTAATTGAGATTAGTATTACTTGGGCCTCCTGGTGCAGGCAAAGGAACTCAAGCATCAGCTATAGTTAAAAAAAATACAATATACCTCATATATCAACAGGAGATATATTTAGAGAAAATATAAAACAAGGAACAGAATTAGGCAAAAAGGCCAAAGAATATATAGATAAAGGTTTATTAGTTCCAGACGATATAGTAGTATCCATAGTAAAGGATAGAATCCTAGAAGAAGATTGCAAAAATGGTTTTTTTATTAGATGGATTCCCAAGAACACTAAATCAAGGTGAGGCTTTAGATGATGAGCTCTCCCAAATGAATCTAAAACTGGATAAGGTAATAAATATAAATGTAGAAAAAGAAGTATTAATCGAAAGAACCGTAGGAAGAAGAATTTGTAAAGATTGTGGTGCAACTTACCATATCAAGTTTAATCCTCCAGTAAAAGAGGGGGGGATATGTGATAACTGTGGGGGGGTAAGCTTTATCAAAGAGATGATGATACACAAGAGACGGTAGAAAAAAAGAATCGAAGTTTATCAAAAACAAACTAAGCCTTTAATTGATTATTATACTAAAAAAAGGGTTAATATTAAATGTAGATGGAACTAAAAAAAATAAGCGAAATATTCGATGAAATAGTGGAGGCTTTAGAAGGCTAATTTTTGAGAAAGGCATAGGGCCTTTCTCCCAATGGAAACAAAAGCTATCAATAGCACCATTAGAGAGGTGAACTCTATGGATTCAACTAAGGACATAACCATTGGTCAAGTGGTTAAGTCTAGGGCTGGTAGAGATAAAGGTAATATTTTTTTAGTATTAAGTATTATAGACGATCAGCATGTTTTAATAGTAGATGGAGATTTGAGAAAGTTAGACAAACCCAAGAAAAAAAAGGTAAAACATTTGACGGTTTATAACACAGTATTACCGGAATTAAAATACAAGCTAGATAATGACATAAAAATAAATAATGCTTATATTAGAAAATTATTAGAACCTTTCAATAAGAAATTTTAAAATCGGCTAAATAGGAGGTTCGATAACTGAATGTCTAAAAAGATGTAATAGAAGTGGAGGGTACTGTTGTAGAAGCCCTGCCAAATGCTATTTTTAAGGTAGAATTGGAAAATGGTCATGAGGTATTGGCTCATATTTCTGGGAAATTGAGGATGAACTATATAAGAATACTTCCTGGGGACAAAGTAGTAGTGGAATTATCACCCTATGATTTAACTAGGGGGGGAGGATAACCTGGCGAAAGAAGTAGCATAGGAGGGATTTAAGTGAAAGTAAGACCATCAGTAAAAAAAGATGTGTGAAAAGTGTAAAGTTATTAGACGAAAAGGAAAAGTAATGGTAATTTGTGAAAACCCTAAACATAAACAGAGACAAGGCTAAAAAAATATATTATATTTGCAGCTTAAACTATCAGATATGGATAATTGGGAGGTGTAATTAGTAATGGCGAGAATTGCAGGTGTTGACTTACCAAGGGATAAAAGAGTAGAGATTGGTTTAACCTACATTTATGGAATAGGCAGATCTAGATCCAATGAGATATTAGAAAAAGCTGGTATAGATCCAGATACTAGAGTCAAAGATCTAACAGAGGCGGAAGTTAATGCTCTAAGAAATATTATAGATGAATATCACGTTGAAGGTGATTTGAGAAGAGAAGTTGCAATGAATCTAAAGAGATTAAGAGAGATAAATTGTTATAGAGGAATGAGACAAAGAAGAGGACTTCCATCAAGAGGACAGCGTACTAAAACAAATGCAAGAACATGTAAAGGTCCTAAAAAGCAAATTGGGAAAAAAATCTAAGAAGTAGATAAGGAGGGAAGTTAAGTGGCAGCGAAAAAAAGCAAAAACTACTCGTGTTAGAAAAAGAGAGCGTAAAACATAGAGAGAGGTCAAGCTCATATTACTTCAACATTTAACAATACCATGGTTACCCTTACCGATATGCAAGGTAATGTTATATCTTGGGCTAGTGCTGGTCAATTAGGATTTAGAGGCTCAAGGAAATCCACACCTTTTGCAGCTCAACAAGCTGCAGAAGAAGCTGCAAAGAAGGCCATGGAACACGGATTAAAAAGCGTAGAAGTATATGTAAAAGGGCCAGGTGCTGGAAGAGAAGCAGCTATAAGATCTCTTCAAGCAACAGGTCTAGAAGTTAATTTAATAAAGGATGTAACTCCAATTCCACATAATGGTTGTAGACCACCAAAACGTAGAAGAGTTTAATATAGGAGGTGTGAATAGATGTCTAGATATACAGGTCCTGCATGTAGATTATGTCGAAGAGAAGGACAAAAATTATATTTAAAAGGAGACAAATGTTATACTGATAAATGTCCAGTGGCTAAAAGAAATTATGCCCCAGGACAACATGGACAATCCAGAAAGAAATTAACAGAATACGGATTGCAGTTGAGGGAAAAACAAAAAGTTCGTAGATTTTATGGGATTCAAGAATCTCAGATGAGAAAATATTTTAATATGGCAGATAGAATGCATGGAATTACAGGTGAGAACTTATTAAAGTTATTGGAATTAAGAATAGATAATGTGGTATATAGAATGGGATTTGCTTCTTCTAGACCAGAGGCAAGGCAATTGGTGACCCATGGACATTTTACTGTAAATGGTAAAAAGGTAGATATACCATCTGCTATATTAAAAGTTGGCGACGAGATAGAAGTTAAGAGTAGAAGCAAAAACAGCCCTAAATTTAAGGAATTTGTAGAAAACCATAGAGGAAGCACAGTTAGTTGGTTGGATGTTAGTCCTGAAGAAATGAAGGGTAAGATTGTAGCTGAACCAGCTAGAGAAGACATTGATATTCCAATAGAAGAACACTTAATTGTTGAGTTGTATTCTAAATAATAATATCTAATAAAATCAGTTGCCCTCGTCCTTTGATAATACTAAAAACAAGGAGGGTTAATGTTAATGATAGAAATTGAAAAGCCAAAAATAGAGATTGTTGAAGTAAATGAAGAAAACACTTACGGTAAGTTTGTAGTAGAACCTCTTGAAAGGGGGGGATATGGCACCACCTTAGGAAATAGCTTAAGACGAGTACTTTTGTCATCCTTACCTGGGGGGGCTGCTGTATCTTCTATAAAAATTCAAGGGGGGGTATTACATGAGTTTTCAACAGTACCAGGTGTATTAGAAGATGTTCCTGAGATTATATTAAATATAAAAGATATAGCAGCAAAATATACTCAGATGAACCAGTGACCTTAAGATTAGAAGCTGAAGGACCACAGATTATTACTGCAGGAGATATTATCACTGGTCCAGATGTAGAAATACTAAACAAAGATTTGTATATAGCCACCATCAATGAAGATGGTAGTCTATATATGGAATTAGAGATGATAAAAGGTCGAGGTTATAATGTAGCCGAAAGGAACAAAAGGGAAGGTCAGCCAGTAGGCGTTATACCAGTAGACTCTTCATTTACTCCTGTTAAAAGGTAAACTTTTAGTCGAAACACTAGAGTGGGACAGATTACGGATTATGATAAATTAACCCTGGAGGTATGGACCAATGGTACTATGACACCAGAAGAGGCTACTTCGCTAGGTGCAAAAATACTTACCGAACATTTAAATCTATTTATTGGTTTAACAGAACATGTAAACGATGTGGAAATAATGGTAGAAAAAGAAGAAGATAAAAGAAAAGGTATTAGAGATGACCGTAGAAGAACTAGATCTATCAGTTCGAAGTTATAACTGCTTAAAGAGAGCAGGCATCAATACGGTAGAAGAACTAACTCAAAGAACAGAAGAAGACATGATGAAGGTAAGAAACCTTGGTAAGAAATCCCTTGAGGAGGTTCAAAGCAAACTAGCCGAATTAGGTTTATCTTTAAGAAAAAGCGATGAATAGCGAGAAGGTATGAAGGAGGGATAGATATGGCTACATTAAGAAAACTTGGTCGCCCTACTGATCATAGAAAAGCTATGCTTAGAAACCAAGTAACATCACTTTTGAAGCACGGTAGAATAGAAACTACCGTAAATAAAGCAAAAGAAACTCAAAGAATGGCTGAAAAAAATGATTACCCTTGCCAAAAGAGGGGGGATTTACACGCTAGAAGACAAGTATTAGCTTATATATATGATGAAGACGTAGTGACTAAATTATTTGAAGAAATTGCGCCAAATTACTCTGATAGAAACGGTGGATACACCAGAGTATTGAAGCTAGGGCCTCGCAGAGGCGATGGTTCAGAAATGGCCATTTTAGAATTAGTATAAAGGGTGGGGGGGGATTAAGTAGGGGGGGAGACCTTTGGTCTCCTTAAACATATTACTTAGTCCCTTTTTTTCAGTTTACAAAAGTATATTATAAATTAAAAAGACCTATACATTGTGCATTGAATAAAGTGCAATGTGAATTGATAAAACCCTGTCCTTATGTTATATTTATTATGGAAATAAATTAAAGTTAGGGGGGGATAGAAATGGCAGAGGAAATGATAAGAATTGAAAATGTAACCTTTGAATATAACTCCCTAGGAGGAGATAATAGATTATTAGCCATCAAAGATATAAACATATCCGTGGAAAAAGGAGAACATCTAGTAATCCTTGGGCATAATGGCTCAGGAAAATCCACTTTAGCTAAGCTTATGAATGGACTTTTGCTACCAACCAAGGGAGATGTATATGTTAATGATATGAATACCAAGGATGAGGATAAAATCTGGCAAATAAGAGAAACAGCTGGTATGGTATTTCAAAATCCAGACAATCAACTAGTAGCTACCATTGTTGAAGAAGATGTAGCCTTTGGTCCTGAAAATTTAGGAGTACCACCTGAAGAGATAAGAAAAAGGGTAGATGAAGCTTTGGAGATAGTAGAGATGACAGAGTATAAAAAAACATGCTCCCCCCCATCTTCTTTCTGGTGGACAAAAGCAAAGGGTAGCCATAGCAGGAATATTAGCTATGAAACCAGAATGTATAATACTAGATGAACCAACAGCTATGTTAGATCCTAATGGCCGAAAAGAAATAATAAATACTATAAAAAAACTCAATAAAGAAGAACACAAAACCATAGTTCATATAACCCATTATATGGATGAAGCAGTAGAAGCAGATAGGATATTGGTTATGGAGAAAGGGAAAATAGTCATGGAAGGTACTCCAAGGGAAGTATTTAGTCAGGTAGAAAGGGTAAAAAAATTAGGATTGGATGTGCCTCAGGTAACTGAATTAGCTTACGAATTAAAAAAAAGAAGGTATAGATATAGATAGTAATATATTAACAGTAGAGGAATTGGTGAAGGCTTTATGATAATAAAAATAGAGAATCTAAACTATATATATAATCCTGGCACCCCCCTTTGAAAAGATGGCTTTAAAGGATATTAACTTAAATTTATCTAGAGGAGATTTTATTGGGCTAATAGGGCATACTGGTTCTGGAAAATCCACATTGGTACAACATCTAAATGGATTAATAAAACCTACCTCTGGTAAGATAATAGTAGATGGCATAGATATAACTTCAAAAGATACGGATTTAAGAAAGATAAGACAGAAAGTAGGACTAGTATTCCAATACCCAGAACATCAGCTATTTGAAGAGACTGTTTATAAAGATATAGCCTTTGGTCCTAAAAACTTAGAATTAGGAGAAGAGGAGATAGAAACAAGAGTAAAGAAAGCAATGGAATTAGTGGGACTAGATTATAATTCATTAAAAGACAGATCTCCTTTTGAATTAAGTGGAGGACAAAAAAAGAAGAGTTGCTATAGCTGGAGTATTAGCAATGAAACCAGAAGTTTTAGTACTAGATGAACCTACTGCAGGATTAGATCCTAGAGGTAGGGATGAAGTGTTAGGAAGAATTCAAGGCCTATATGAGGAAGAAGGTATAACCATTATTTTGGTCTCCCATAGTATGGAGGATATTGCTAGATTAGTAAATCGAATAGTAGTAATGCATGAAGGGAAAATAGCTATGGAAGGGAGTTCTAAAGAGGTATTTAAACAAGCTGAGAAACTTGAACAGATGGGCTTAGGAATACCTCAGATTACGACATTTATGCGTCAATACAAGAGAAAAGGAAACAAAGTCAGAGACGATATAATAACAGTAGAAGAAGCCAAAGAGGAAATATTAAAATTAATAAGGAGTAGAAAAAAATGCTTAAAGATATAACAATAGGTCAATATTTTCCAGGGGGGGACACCTTTGTTCATAGATTAGATCCTAGGATTAAAATATTGATAACCATCATGTTCATAACTTCTTTATTTTTATTAATACATTTTATCCCTATATATTAATATTGGCTTTTATAATAATAAGTATAAAGCTGTCCGAAATTCCTGGCAAATATGTACTAAAAGGTTTAAAACCCCTTATGCCTATAATAATCATAACTTTTGTTATAAATGTATTATTTACCAGGGGAGAGGTATTGTTCTCATTAGGACCTATAGCCATAACTAAGGAAGGATTGAGCCAAGCAGTATTTATGGCATTAAGATTGATATTTTTAATAACAGGTACTTCCCTATTAACTCTTACCACATCACCTATATCTTTGACAGATGGTATTGAAAGGCTTTTATCTCCTTTTAGGAAGTTTGGTTTACCAGCACATGAATTGGCCATGATGATGACTATTGCATTAAGGTTTATACCTACATTATTAGAAGAAACGGATAAGATAATGAAGGCACAGATGGCTAGAGGAGCAGATTTTGAATCGGGAAATATAATCAATCGAGCGAAAAACTTAGTCCCTTTATTGGTTCCCTTATTTATAAATGCTTTTAGAAGGCAGATGAATTGGCTAATGCCATGGAAGCTAGATGCTATCGTGGAGGGGAGAATAGAACTAGATTAAA
>JMBX01000212.1_pt1 | contig 16023 bp, 27 predicted proteins | sample 616521 | NCBI WGS metagenome assembly JMBX01 (sample SAMN02727906, study PRJNA239997) | anaerobic digester metagenome | biome: anaerobic digester; isolation source: mesophilic anaerobic digester inoculated with municipal waste water sludge... | place: Germany: Bielefeld University, CeBiTec ...
ATTTCCCTCCTAAATAAATGGATTGTAAAATCTACTTTTATTTATATACACAGATACATATATGCTAAAGGCAAAAATTATTATACATATAATAATGGCTATATAATCAGTCTTGCTCATTTTCTTAGCTGAATACCAGGTTCTAGTTTTTTTCTTTAGAAAAGCCTCTTAAATCCATAGCATTACTAATATTTTCAATTCTATCTAAAGTTGAAAATATTAAAGGTATAATTATTAGCAAAGAATTTTTTTACTCTATCTTTAAATTTGGCCTTTTTAGACATCTCCAAACCCCTAGCCTGTTGAGCTAAACTAATATCTCTATAATCCTTTGTATATCAGGAAATATCTTAGGGTTAGTGATACTGCGTAGGCTGCCTTATAATTTACCCCCCCTACTTTATTTAAAGAAGCTGCAAATTCACTGGGATTAGTAGTAAGTAAAATACTATTCCTAGGGGTATTACAGATATATATTTTAAGAGTTTAGTTAATTGGTAAAATAGCTGTTCCTGAGTTAATGTGTATTTCCCAAATAAATGAACTATTTCGTGGCGGGTACCATATATTTTAACTCCTTCTTCTGGAGAAAATAAAAAGGTTATAATTGCATTTATGGCAATAAATATGGCCACATATATGATCATCAATCTTATTTGAGAATACTTTATCTGGGATAACTTCAATATAAATAATGAAAATACCATTATGCCAAATATTGTTCTAATATCATAGGAAAACATAGTGGCAAAGGTCAATAGTAAAAATCCTATTAATTTAGTAAGGCCTGATAGCCTATGAATAGGTGTATCTAATTGATTATAGGAAAAAAAGTTTAGTTTTCATTTTTAGACCTTAACCACCTTTCATAATCTATAAAATGCTGTACAAATTCTCCCTCATTGTCTATATTAGCCCTATGGGCTAAGTGGTATAATGAGGTTTCCTTTAAATTTGCATATTTAATTATTTCCTCATCTGTTAAGGTAATGGCAGATTTTGTATCAGCTATTACTTCTCCATTAGTTAAAACTATGGATCTAGGAGTGTATTCTAACATTAAATGCATATCATGAGTTATTAATATTATAGTAACTCCTAATTTATTTATTTTCCTTAAAAATTCCATAATCTCTGTATAATGCTTATAGTCCTGACCTGCTGTTGGCTCGTCTAGTATTATGATTTTAGGATTCAATGCTAATATAGATGCTATGGTAACTCTTTTTTTTCTGTCCATAGCTTAAGGCTGAAATAGGCCAGTCTATAAAGGGAGATAAACCACAAATCTCTAGGGATTTTCCCACTCTTTTTTTTGGTTTCTTTTTCATCTATATTTCTAAGTCTAAGACCTAAGGCTACCTCGTCGTAGATAAATTGTTTGGAAATCATTTGATTAGGGTTTTGGAGAACTAACCCTATAATCTCTGCTCTTTCCTTTATGGATAAATCTTTTATGTTTTCATTTTTATAATATATGTTTCCACTATCTTCCCTTTCAAATCCACATATAATCTTAGATAAAGTAGATTTACCTGCTCCATTTTTACCTACTATAGAGACCATTTCCCCCCCTTCTTTTATATCTATATTTATATCTTTAAGATTTTTTTCTAATTCCGTCATAAGAGAAGTTTATATCTTCTAATCTAAGTATGGATTCCCCCCCTCTACTACTTCTTCCATTTCTATATTTGTCTTATGCCATGTTCCTATTTCTTCTTCTAAACCTTTTATATCTAAACTCCAAATATGGGCTGGTTTCATAGTTTCCACTACATTTATTCCTGCATATTTTAGAGCAGTAATATATAAAGGTTCCCGAATCCCATTATCTAATAACAAAGAAGAAGATACTAATTCATGAGGATTCATATCTGCCAATATTCTTCCATCGTTTATGAGGATAACTCTATCTATATTCCTATGGAGTACATCTTCTAGTCTATGTTCTATAATTATTATAGTCTTATTGGAGTTCTCCTGTATTTCATGTATAATTTCTATGGCTGTTTTACCTGTAGCTGGGTCTAAATTAGCTAAGGGTTCATCAAATAATAATACATCTACATCATCGATCATTACCCCCCCAGCCAAGGAAGTCCTTTGTTTCTGACCTCCTGAAAGCTCAAAAGGTGAGGAATTTAGAAAATTTTCCATATCTACCATTTTCGCTACTTCTTGGACTCTCTTTTCCATTATACCTAATTCCACATTGTCATTTTCCAAAGTAAAGGCTATATCTTCCCCCCCTACAGTTAGACCTACAAATTGCCCATCAGAATCTTGGAGTACAGTTCCTATGGTTTTAGATAATTTAAATATATCTAAATCCCTAGTTTCTATGCCATTTACCTTTAGACTGCCTTTTATATCTCCTTTATAAGAAAAGGGAATAAGACCATTTATACAATGGCCTAGGGTACTTTTCCCACTGCCACTGGGGCCAATTATTAATATTTTCTCCCCCCCAGGATAAATGCTTAAATTTATATCATATAGTGTAGGCTCTGCCTGACTAAAATATTGAAAGGTAAAGTCTTTAAATTCAATAATAGGTTTTTTTCTCCATATTTGCCTCCTAAAATAATAAAACTCACTTTAAATCTAATCCCAGTGTATTTTATAAACACTGGGATTAAATAAGGTATTGAATTATTTTTTTTGAAATGCTGCCTTTTTTTTAGTTCTAGTAGATGCATAGGCTTTTAATAAAAGAGTACCTATAATTCCAACTGTAATAGAATTCATTATTGCTGCCATAATTCCCTGTGCAAATACTAAGTTTTTAGGTTCTGCATATATTGCAATGTCTAATATTGGTGCAATTAATAGCCAAGCTATAAGATTTCCTATTACTTGTATAGTATTAAATTTTACTATATCTCCCTTGGTGAATTCTCCTTCTTCAACTCCTGTATTGCTATAAGCAAATCCAAAGATAAAGCTAGCGAATCCACTGGCAATTACCCAGCTCCACCAAGGTGAACCGTATTGAACTGCATCACTTAAGGCATGCCCGATAAATGCAATTAGTCCTCCTGCAATAGGCCCATATAAAGTGGCAAAAAAAATGCACTTAGACCATAGGCTGTTTGTAAACTTGTATTAGGAATTGGTGATGGAATTTTTACATACATAAATAATAACATAAAGATAGCTGCTCCTAATCCTGTAGCCACTATGGTTTGGGTACTTACTTTAAAATATTTTTTTTCATTTTCCTTCCCCTTTCTATATTAGTATATATTTTATTATATACGAAAACATTAAGTTTTCAAATAACTAAATTCTTTTTCTATACCTTGCCAGATCCCTAGCATCTTCTATTTCCAAATCCCTTTCACCTGCCAAGGATTCTAAATGATGGATAAATTCGTGATACAGGGTTTCCTTTAGTTTTTCTTCTATAGTTTCTATGGAGTATCCACTATATACTTTCTCAAAGGAACCATAATATATTACTATATGTCTACCAGCCATACTTCTTACATATTCTCCCATTATATAAAGTTTGTCTGTATCTCGACTTTCAGGATGTGTTTTGTACTCTGGCAAAAGTATAATACCTTGGTTTAATTTTTCAAAAAGTTCTGCTGGAATTTCTTCTGCTATTTTATCTAAGATTTCGTGCATTTCATCAATATTTGGAAATTTGTCCATGATCATTCTCCTATAGGGCTTTCCCCCCCAATTATTTAGTATTAATATTATATCATAATACAAAATACCATAGCCTCTATTATAATAATTTTATTAATACTGTCCTAATAGTCCTCTACCCTTGGCTATCCTCACACATTGATTAAAAACTACTAAACCCAAGACCAAATAAATAATACATAGAATATTAAAAAAATTAGAAATAGTATTAAATTTATATCTGTATAATTCTTTTACAGTTCTTTCTAGGGAAACCTTAAATAAGTAATAGAATTTTCTCAACTATTCCACCTCCCCCCCAGTAGTAGTTTTGCCAGACCCATTTGACCCAAGTCTTCCACATATACTTCCCTTTTCTACATTAAAAGAAATTCCATCCACTGCTTTTACTTTACCGTAATGTTTTGTTAGTTGATTAACCTCTATGGCGTGCATTTTACTCACTCCCTTTTGTTTGTATTATAATATTAGTATATAATATTTAAGCTTAAAAATCTTTAAACATTAGTCACTATTTAAATATGACATAAGTCATGTTTAAAAAAATAAAAATAATGTATTTAGGCTTTTAAACATAGCCTTAAATACATTATTTTACATAAACAATAAATTCTTCTTCTTTAAAAAATCTCTTATTTTCCTGAAAAACTTACTATCCCCCCCTTCTTAATAGCATAGGCTATTTTCTCTTTATACTTTTTACTTTTCATTAGCTTATTTTCCTCTGGATTAGTAATGAAGCCTATTTCTATTAATACGCCTGGATATTTAGTTTCTCTTAATATATAGTAGTTTTCCGTTAGAACTTCTGCCTCTAAATTATCTTCTTTTAAATAATTTTTATATAAATATTCATCTACAGATTCTTTTATATTTTCTGCTAATCTCTTTCCTTCAGTGGAATCAGGAAAATGATATATTTTAACTCCACGGGCTGAGGTCTTTGTGCTAGCATTTACATGGATGCTTACAAAGGCTAAGGCTGATTTTCATTGATTATGGTTTTTCTGGCATCTAAATCTCTTCTATATCTAGAAGCATTTATGTTACTGAGCTCCTCTAATGACTGGTCTTTTTCCCTAGTCATAATTATATTATAACCTTCTACTTAATAATTCTTTTTTTTAGTTTTAAACATACATCTAAATTTATTTCCTTTTCTAAATATCATTTACATTTCCAGTGCCTCCATCTATCCCGCCATGGCCTGGGTCTAGAACTATATTTATTAGATTTTCTGGATTGAATATTTTGGAAGTTCTAAAATACATTTTTAATCCTGTAAAAAATATTATTAATGCCAAAAGGCCTAATAATATTTTTTTATTAAATCTAATTATATATACACCATCCCTATTTTTCATTTTATCGTCTCCGTGCAAAATCTACAAAACGGAACTTATCAGGTCTATGTCGTGATTCTGTATATTGAAACAAACTAGTATCGTCTAAATAGGTATAAGATTTAACTACTGCTACCATATTAAAGCCCTCCAAATCTAAATATTCTTTATCCTCATTTGTGGCCTTTTCTACAGTAATTTCTTTTTTTGCAAAGCCTATATTTAAGCCCAATTCTCCTTCAATATATTCATATATTGAAGTCTCACATATTTTTTTATTTAATTCTGGAATGTATTTATTGTTAAAATAATCCTTGTCTAAAATTATCTTTTTATTGTCTATTTCCCTTATTCTAATGACTTTCCAAAGCTTATCTCCCTTGGATAATTCTAATTTTTTTAATTAGATAATTATCTGGCTTAATAATTTCTAATTCCTCTACTATGGTATTAGAATTAGTCCCTAAATTCTTAGATATTTCTTTGAAACTGGTAATTCCTGTTATGGGGGGGAAATTAAATTTATTTATATCTAATATATAGGAACCTTTCCCCCTTGATTTTATGAATATAACCATCTTCCTCCAAAAGATCTAAAGCCTTTCTTATGGTATCTCTAGATACTTGATATTTTCCCATTAATTCATTTTCAGAAGGTAGTTTTTCACCTACTGCTATTTCCCCCTTCTTCTATAGAATTTTTTTATATTATTGTATATGCCTAAATACTTAATTTCCATATTATCACCTTAATTTATACTAGCATGATTAATCTTCTTTTTCAAGATGATATACTATGGACTCATAGGGTCTTAATCTTATTTTATAAATCTCCTTTGAGGAGTCCTGATAATTAGAAATTAAAATATTAATTTTATAATTTTCTAAGGAAATATTATCTGGTAATTTAAAATCTACTTCTCTTCCATAAAAATTATTAATAATTAATAATCTTTCTTTATTATATTCTCTTATATAAGCAAATATTTCTCTATCTTTTCCAATATAGGATAAAAACTACCATAGGCTATAATATCATATTCTTTTCTTAAAGCTATTAATTTTTTTTATAATGATGAAAAATGGAGTCTTTGTCTCTCAAAGTTTTTTTCTACATTAATCTCCCTATAATTAGAATTTATATCTATCCAAGGTATCCCATCGGTAAAACCACTATTTATACCAGAATCCCATTGCATAGGTGTTCTAGAATTGTCCCTAGATTTAGATTGGAGGATTTCTATTATATCCTGATGATCTATTCCCTGTTCTCTTAGTATATTGTAGTATTGTATAGATTCTATATCTTTATATTTTTCAATTTCTTCAAAATAGGGATTGGTCATGCCAATTTCCTCCCCCCTTGATATATATAAGGGGTTCCCCCCCTAAGCATGTGAATAGCTGTCCCTAGCATTTTAGCAGACTCTACTAAATACTTTTCATCATCTCCAAAGCGAGAGACAATTCTAGGCTGGTCGTGATTAGACCAAAATAGGGCATTCCAACCTCCTCCTTTTTCCATATCTAATTGCCATTCTATTAGGATTTTTTTAACTCTATAAAATCAAAGTCCATAGTAGACCATTTATTTCCCTCTTTGTAATCTACTTTCAAATGGTGAAAATTAAATACCATAGAAAGTTCCTCTTCCTTTGGATTGCTATATTTTATGCAGTTTTCAATATCTGTAGAAGACATTTCTCCCACAGTAATTATATTGTCTTTTTTTCCCAAAGGTATTTTTGTTTAGTTCTCTTAAATATTCATGGATTTTAGGTCCATCGGTGTAAAACCTTCTACCATCTCCAATAAAATCGTCTTTGAATTCACCTGGTTTTGAAATTAAATTTATTACATCTAATCTAAAACCTGTAACTCCTTTGTCTATCCAAAAATTAACTATATTATATAATTCCTTTCTAAGATCGGGATTTTCCCAATTTAAATCTGCTTGAGTTTTATGAAATAAATGTAAATAGTATTCGTCTAATTCTTCTACATATTCCCAGGCAGGACCGCCAAATTTAGACTGCCAATTAGTAGGTTCCTTCCCCCCCTTTTTAGGTTTTTTTTAAATATATAGTAGTCTTTATATTTTCCGTCTCCCCCTAAGGGCCTTTTGAAACCATATATGTTCTGTAGAAGTATGGTTTAGCACTAAATCTAACATTATTTCCATATCATTTTCTTTAGCTTTTACAACTAGATTTTCAAAATCCTCCATAGTCCCAAAGCGAGGATCTATGTTTTGTAGTCTTTTACATCGTATCCATTATCATTTTGAGGAGATATATAGAAAGGTGTTAGCCAAATATAATCTACTCCAAGATATTTTAAATAATCTATTTTTTTCAATTACTCCTTTTAAATCTCCAATACCGTCTCCATTGGAGTCTTTAAAGGATTTAGGATATATTTGATAGATTGTGCTCTTTTTGAAATCTTTCATAAATATTTTCTCCTTTGCTATTATCTAAAAAAAGAAGGAGGTTTTGGCTCCTTCTTTTGTTTATGCTTTGCTATTTGTTAGTTTATCTTTTTGTGCCCATTTTTTATTTTTAGAAAAGCTTACAGTTAGTACAAATGGTACTACTATGGCTATTAGCATTGCTATGGCGAATTTCCCCCCCATATATTGGGGTTGAATAGAAAGTATGCCTGGCAAACCTCCTACTCCAATGGAATTGGCCATAACGCCTGTGCCTACAGAAAATACTCCTGCCAATGCTGAACCTATCATAGCTGCCAAAAATGGATAAGTATATTTTAGATTTATACCAAACATAGCTGGTTCTGTTACTCCTAAATAGCAAGATATAGTTGCTGGTATAGATATTTGTTTTTCGTCTTCGTTGTTTTGTGTAGAAATATAATTGCTAAAACTGCTGAACCTTGGGCTATATTAGATAATGCTATCATAGGCCATAAATTGGTACCACCAAATTGACTCATAAGTTCTAGATCTATAGCATTGGTCATATGATGAAGTCCTGTAATTACAAGTGGTGCATAGAAAAATCCAAATACTGCTGCAAATAACCATTTCAATGTGGAAGTTAGTCCCGCATAGACTCCATTGGATATAACTGCGCCTATTTTCCAACCAATAGGTCCTAATATTATATGGGCTATTAATACAGTTGGTACTAAGGATAAAATGGTACTACTATCATGGAAATATATTCTGGTACAGATTTGCGTAGTTTAATTTCTAAAGTGGATAATAAATATCCTGCTAACATAGCTGGAATAACCTGGGCTTGATAACCAATCATATTAATTTGTGCAAAACCAAAGTCCCAATAGGGTATTTCTGCTCCTCCTGCTACCCCCCCATAGGCATTTAGTAATTGTGGTGATACTAAAGTTAGTCCTAGTACAATTCCTAATATTTCTGTCGTGCCCATTTTCTTTGCAATAGACCAAGTGATGCCTACAGGTAGGAAATGGAATATAGCCTCTCCTATTAACCATAGAAAATGATGAGTCCCTGCCCAAAATTGAGAAACCTCTACTAGAGTCTTGGTCCCTCCGTCCATCATTTTAATATCTCCAATTATATTTCTAAAACCAAGTATAAGTCCTCCTACTACAATAGCTGGAATAAGTGGTGCAAATATTTCCCCTAAATGGGATATTAGTCTTTGTAATGGATTTAAATTGTCTCTACCTTGAATCTTAGTTTCTTCTTTTGTGGCTTCTTTAAATTTGCCTACTTTGATTAATTCATTGTAAAAGGTACTTACTTCATTACCTATTATTACTTGAAATTGCCCTGCTTGAGTAAAGGAACCTTTGACAGATTTTATACTTTCGATTCTATCTATATCTGCAAGACTAGAATCCTTTAGGACAAAACGAAGTCTTGTGGCACAATGGGATACAGTGGAAACATTTTCACTACCTCCAATGGCCTCTAGTAATTCATGAATGTCATTTGTAAACTTTGACATAATCCTTCCCCCTTTATTTTTATAAACCTGGGAAAACCTTTTTTTCTTGTACGTACAAGTTTGCTATGATTTAATTATATCTTGTACGTACAGGTATGTCAAGTGTATATTTATTCCTTTTAAAACTAAAAAAACTGAGTATTAAACTCAGTTTTTCTTATCTAAATAGTCTTGAATTGAATTTCTTAGAGCTTGAGCACCTAAATTAGAACAGTGAAGTTTATGTTCTGGTAATCCTTCTAGTGCTTCTACTATATCTTCTTCTGTAATCTGTAGGGCTTCTTCTATGGTTTTGCCCTTAGCTAAAACTGTAGTCATACTGCTGGAGGCAATGGAGGCAGTGCAGCCAAAAACTAAAAAGGATATATCCTCTATTATTTCGTCTTTAACCTTAATATATATGGTTAAGGAATCTCCACAATTTGGATCCCCATAGGTACCTTTTCCATCATAATCCACCATAGAGCCTACATTGTGGGGGGGCTCATAAAATGTTCAATTACTTTTGTTGAGTATTCTGAGTACATATTTTCACTTCCTGTTTTTCTTTTATTATAACATTTTATCTTCTTTAATAAAATAGAAAAAAAATAGTCCATAATAATAGCAGGAGGGATAGTATGAGAATTACAGGATATTTTGGTAGTTTAAAAGATGCTAATGAAGTGGTAGAAAAACTTAAGTCTAAGGGCTTTAAAAATTCTTTTGTAGATGCCAATGATCATTATATTGGCAATAGGGATGTAAATATAGATTTGCCTGGTACATCTGGAGGGGGGGAAAGTTTAGCAGATTTAGTGCTAAATTCTGGGGGGGCTGATAATTTAGATAAGGGAAATGCTCCCTTAGCTGCAGCTAGCCCTATGGTTAGTGGAATGAGTAGTACAGAGGAAATTACAGATATTAATTATTGCGTTGTAGTGGATATGGATGGTGGGGATACTAATTTAGCAAAAGTATTATTATAGATATGGGAGGTAGTTTAGAGAACCCTAATGTTAGCAGATATGAGACCATTGCTAGAAATGATATTAATGTGGAAAGACCTAGTGGCCAGGGGGGGAATCAGATTTATACAAAAAGAGAATAAAAAAAAGCAGTAGTCAGAGCTACTGCTTTTTCTACTATTTTGCTTGTTCTAATGCACTTTCTACTGCTTGTTTCCAACCATTTACAGTTTCTGTAGCTGTTGCAACAGTGTCAACTTCATAGCTTTGTTTTTCCAACATAGCTTCAGCTACATCTTCTTTAAACTGCTTTAGATTTGGTTTGTCGTCTTCTCCAGTCCATTCGTCATAATCTACTTCTTCTCCATCAGGAGTCATTCTCTTAAGTATTATATCTTCTATTTTCCCGTCTACTATTGTAACTTCTGCTTCTTCATAGCCGAATTCTCTTTTTTCAGATTGCCCAATATAGGTACCATCATTATAATGAACATCTTCTGGTGCTTCTTCTTTGCCACCACAAGCTGTTAGTACCATAGTTAAGGATGCGATTATTAGAACTGATAGAAAGACTTTTCTAGTATTCTTCAATATATTCACCCCCCTTACTAAAATTAGATTTTTAGGGATAGACAATCCCCCCCTTCTAATTAATATTACCCATTTATTTAAATTCCTAACTCTAAGCTTGTCTTTTTTTAAAGATTTTGTTGAATATATGTTCGAAAAAGGTTATAATATGAAGGCAATTAACAAAATAAATTATTTATGGAGGCTAGTATGACAGGAAAAACCCATACAGCAATAGGAATAGCAGCAGCCTTAACAATGGCTATAGACAAACCCCCCAGAGGAGGTTTTAGTTTTAACCTTGGCAGCAGCACTAGGTTCCTTGGTGCCTGATTTAGATCATCCTAAATCTAAATTGAATCAAATGTTTTTGAAAAAAATAATAATTTCTATAGGCTATTATCCTTTTTAGGGATTAGTGGGGGGATTTATGTATTTGTATTTTTTTAAAGGGTACTGATGTTTTTTTGGATATTAAGTTTAATTACTTTTTTTATTTGGTGTATCTGGACATAGAGGTTTTACTCATAGTATATTGGGATTTTTATCTATAGTATTTGTAATGAAAATTTATAAATTAGATCTAAGCTTTCCTAGTATTTATTATGGTTTTAGCATAGGATATGTATTGCATTTAGTAGCAGATTTTTTTTCACACCTAAAGGTATAAAATTGTTCTATCCTTTAGATACATATATAGCTTCTCCTATTACTATTAAAACCAGTGGAAAAGTTGAAAAAAATCATTTTACAGCAGTTAGTTTTTATTCGATTTTTCTATTAGTGGAGTATGTGATATAAGGCAAAACCCCCCCTAGAAGCGGATTTTCTAGGGGGTTCTTTCATTAAAAATATAAGTCGCCTATTAGAATTTTTGTACCTTTTAAAAAAAATTTTATTCTATAGCTCTCTACGATTTTCAATGGCTTTAGTTAAAGTTACTTCATCGAAGTATTCCAAATCTCCACCAACTGGAATCCCGTGGGCTATTCTAGTTACTTTTATTCCTAAAGACTTTAGAAGTTTTGCTATATATAGAGCTGTGGCCTCTCCCTCTACTGTAGGATTTGTGGCTAGTATTGCTTCCTCTATATCTTCCTCATAGGCTCTATTTAAAAGTTCTTTTATTTTTATGTCTTCAGGTCCTATATTTTCCATAGGAGATATGGTGCCATGTAGTACATGATATAGTCCTTTGTATTCCCTAGTTCTTTCCATGGCTACTATGTCCTTTGCACCTTCTACCACACAAACAATAGAACCATCCCTTCTATCATCATCACATATACTACAAAGCTCTTTATCTGTTAGATTGCAACATTTTTTTACAATAATGAATTTTTTTCCTTGGCTTCTACCATTGAGTTTACGAGTCTTTCCACTTCTATATTGTCCATCTCCAATATATAAAAGGCTAGTCTTTGGGCAGTCTTTCTTCCTATGCCTGGTAGACCTGAAAGTTCTTGAATTAAATTTGAAATAGGTAATGCATAGTAGTCCATTGTATTCAACCTTTCCATTAGAACATTCCTGGAATATTCATTCCTCCAGTTAATTTAGTCATTTCTTGTGCTGCTATTTCATCAGCTTTTCTCATGGCTTCATTAACTGCTGCCATTACTAAATCCTGTAGCATTTCCACATCTTCTGGATCTACTACAATTTCATCTATGGTAATATCTATTAATTCTCTTTTTCCATTTACTTTTACAGTAACTGCTCCTCCCCCCCTGCACTGGCTTCAACTTCTGTTTCTTCCAATTGGCTTTGCATTTCCTCCATTTGCTTTTGAACCTTTTTCATTTGCTTCATCATATTTCCCATATTCCCCCCCATACCTCCTGGGAATCCACCTCTTGCCATATTAATTCTCCTTCCTTTACTTTTTTTTATTTCTACTATATCTTCACCAAAGAAGTCTATTACTTCTTGGATAGTATCTTCCTCTGTATTTTCCTCCTCTACCTGAGTATCATCCATAGTAAAATCTATGCTAATATTTTTATTAAAATATTCAGAGACTATCTTTTCCACTAAAGCCTTATTATGGCCTTCGGATATGGCTGCTCTGTGAAAACCAAAGCCTTCCCCCCCAAAACCGATTTCTAATTTATTATTAGAAAAAGATACTGGCTTAGCCTCTCTTAATAAACCATGGGTACTAGGTCTAATATTTCTCACTGCTTCCAATACACTATCCCAATGGCTTAAAATGTCCTTAAATAATAATTCCTTTCCATGGTCTATTATAGGTTTTTTTTCTACCTCTATTTTAGATTCTATTTTAGGTTTTTCTGTAGTTTTCCTTGGTCTATCAGTGATTTGGTGCTAAGTTTTCTCGGCGACAGGAATCTTCCCACTATTTATTATGGCCTCTAATTCTTCAATTCGTTTTTCTAAATCTTTATTTTCTTCTATTTTTACTATTTTTATTATGGCCATTTCCAATACTATTCTAGGCTGTGTAGCCCATTTAGCCTGATATTCAGCTGTATTTAATATATCTAGAGATTTTAAAATATAGTCTATGGACATTTTCTTAGATTGTTCTAAATATTTTTCTATGGTTTCTTCTTCCACTTCTATTATATCTATGGGATTTTGAGAGGTCTTAGTTATTAATAGATTTCTAAAATGATAGATTAAATCCTTAATAAATTGATTTATGTCTTTTCCCATTTGTATTATATCATCTATATTAAATAAGGCCTTTTCCAATTCATTATCCATTATATTGTCAATTAGTTCAAATAATATATCTGTATTGGCTATACCTAAAATATCTAGGGCATCGTCGTATTTTAATTCTCCCTCTTTATAGGAAATACATTGATCTAATAAACTTAGAGCATCTCTCATGGAACCATCAGAATTTCTAGCTATTAGCTTTAGGGCCCTATCTTCTACTGGAATACCCAATTCATTGCATATATTATTCATATTTTTTGTAATATCTCCAGATTTTATCCTTTTAAAATCAAACTTCTGGCATCTAGACAATATGGTTTGAGGAAGCTTTTCTGCCTCTGTAGTAGCTAGTATGAATATTAAATGTTTTGGAGGCTCCTCCAATGTTTTTAATAAAGCATTAAAGGCCTCTGGAGTTAGCATATGAACCTCGTCTATTATATAGATTTTATATCTAGCTCTAGAAGGGGGGGATATATTACTTTATCCTTTAGCTCCCTAATATCGTCTATTCTCCTATTACTGGCTGCGTCCATTTCTATTACATCCATTATGGATTCATCTATTATGCCCTTACATATTTCACATTCATTACAGGGATTTCCATCTATGGGATTTAGACAATTAACTGCCCTAGAAAATATCTTAGCAGTAGAAGTTTTCCCTGTACCTTAGTGCCTGAAAATAAATAGGCATGGCCAATATTGTCATTTTTATTTGATTTTTAATTGTAGTAGTTATATGTTCTTGACCTAATACTTGGTCGAAAATTTTAGGCCTATATTGTCTATATAATGCACGATACATAGTATCCACCCTTATATTTTATAGTATATTTAAGTATATTTATTATATCAGATAGTGGGGGGGAATTACACTAAGTTTTTGTATACTTGGATTTAGTAGTGAAAAAAAAGAAAAGCTAGGGGGGGGCTCCTAGCTAATTGAATTTTAATTTAAGTTAATTTCCATATCCCAATAATTCTCCTCTTTTATTTGCTCTAATAAGATTTTTATATAGGGGCTTTTTATTTTAGAATTGGCCTCTACATATACATCGTAACCCTCTTCTGGACTGAGGTCTTCACTTAGAACTTTTTCTATTACATCCTTTAGAATTTTATAATCATTACTCTTAGTAGTTTCAGTATCTATTCCCTCTAGGCTTTTATTAATTCTTTTTATCCATATTATATATATCTACTGAATTAACCAAACTTAAAGCCTTATGAATTTCTCCAAAATATAAATCTATATACATTATATATATAGGTGTATCTGGTTTTATATTTTCAAAACTTTCCCTAGCTAAATCGTATTTTCCTAGACTTAGATAATATTTCCCCCCCAATCTATAGTAAAAGTTTTCATCTCTATTTTCTTCTGGAATATCCTCATAGACCTTCAATATTAAATCACTATATTTCCTTCGAGAATCATGGTCCATAAATTCAATTACCTGGTATTTTAATGTATTGTTATGGTTTAGATTGTCATATCTTGTGGCATAGGCCATGGCTTTATTATAATCTGACTTATCTTTTTCATAGCCAACCATATATATTTTACTTAAATACAGCAGGGCTTCCTTGTTATTACTATCCTTTTCCAATATATTAGTATAATATTTTATGGCCTCTTCATATTTCTTATTCTCTATAAGTTTTTCACCTTCTGTTAATTCTCCCTCAATTATGATACTTGGAAAATCCTCATAATAGGTCCTTAAGGCAGCAGTGCTATTAAGTAATTTCCCGTACTTATCATATGCATTTATTACAATTGGATAATCTGTATTAGATACAAACATACCCAATATACCACTAGGATTCACTATCATATCCTCCCCTGACCAGGATAATCCACCAGGCAGTTCTTTTAATTTTTCTATATCAAATAGGGCTCTAGTTCCCTTTATTTTAGTATTATTATTTTCATCTTCCATTATTGGAAATGTAATATTACCATCTGATTTATTTGAAGGGTCTGCAAATGATACTATATTAACCTCATAGTACTCTGCATCTTTAACTGGCTCCCATTCCACAGTAAGTTTATTTCCCTTTAATAATTGTCCTGGTTTTGGATTAATTATTTTAAAGGGTGAAACAAAAGAAAAATCAAATTCCATATCCTCATTTAAATCAATAAATCTTCTATTTGGATTTTGATATACCTTATCATACAGAATATTTTGGTTTAAACCTATGCCTAATTCATATTTATTTGGTCCAAGCCCCCCCAGTGTTTCATATTCTCCATTAATATCTGTAATCCCCCCCACTAAATGCCCCCCCATCTGTTCTGTATCCTTTTCCTCCATCCTGTAGGTAAACCTGAACAAAGGGCATGGGTTTCCCATTAAAACTTACCCTTCCTTTAATTTTTAAATCTCCTTTTACCTTAGTATAATAATCTTTAAAGTCATAATTCCTATAGTTAAATATGGATTTAGAACCCCCCCTATATACTCCCATGAAATTTTCTCCAGTTTCATAAAATTGTTTAAAAGAATCAATATCACCCTTCCTTAGGTCTAATTCAGCCTTCATATAATAATATTTTTCATCTATATATTTACTATCTTGATGGTATTTGTTTAGTAGTTCTTCTGCCAAATCGTATTCTCTATTTACAAAATGATAAAAGGACAAATATAAATCACTAATATAATTTATTTCTTCATTGTCTTCGCCTTTTCCCCCCCAATTTATCCAATAAATTAAATCTTCGGGGGGATTGTAGTTCAATAAAAGTAGCCATTAGTTTTTCATAGGCTAATATGGTATATTTCATATCCTTTTCATTTTTTATTTTCTTTTTTCTAGGATTTCCTTTAATATATCTATTCCCTTT
>JMBX01000213.1_pt1 | contig 15901 bp, 23 predicted proteins | sample 616521 | NCBI WGS metagenome assembly JMBX01 (sample SAMN02727906, study PRJNA239997) | anaerobic digester metagenome | biome: anaerobic digester; isolation source: mesophilic anaerobic digester inoculated with municipal waste water sludge... | place: Germany: Bielefeld University, CeBiTec ...
CCTTTATTGCGGTATGGACGGGAAAGCCACCTTTGTAAGATAATCTGCTTTCTTTCAGCATCTTACTCCCTCATTTTTTCTTAGGGGGGTACAGTTTAGGTTAGGAACTCCTAACTAACTGTATTTAAGTGCTTCCACCACTGTATTTCCAAACTTCCTATTTTGGCAGTCAGACTAATTTTGAATTAAATTTGTCAGACTGCTAATATTCAGTGTTTTATTATTTCAAAGACCTTTATGGGGGGTACAAATTAGGTTAGCGTCTTCTTCTGCTTTACTTTTGGCAATTTTGGCTGCTATTGACACTAATCTGTCGTCATAAAATTCAAGTTCAAAGTTACAACTTATTTTCAAATCAACAACTATTTTGAATCACAATGTTTTAAGTTTGGTGCAAGGTGCAAGATATCTATATAGATATTACTTGCACCTTGCACCTCTGATTCGTTATTTTATGATTGAAATTATTGTCTTTTTTCTGTGTTTAGTTTAAAGGAAAACCGTATATTTGCGATTAATAGCGTCAAATATTTGATGAAAATAATCATAATATGACCGATAAGAAAGTAATCAATAGAATTAAGGTTGTTTTAGCTGAGAACGATAGAACAAATCGCTGGCTTGCCGAAGCAATAGGAAAGAATGAAGCAACTGTTTCAAGATGGTGTTCCAATAAGGCTCAGCCCTCTATTGACGTTTTTCGTCAGATTGCAGAAGCTTTGGATGTGGATGTTCGAGAGTTACTTCATACAACTAAAAAGTAGCAAGCAACCAAGCGTATGGAAATATTAGATAACAAACAGGGCCGAACAGTTGAGCATGAGATAGCTAAACGGTTAGATTCAAACACTTCGGTGTCTGTCAGTACCGGAATGTTTAGCATCTATGCCTTTTATCTTTTGCGGGAAAAAAATGAAACACACAAAAGGATTAAAAATCCTGCTTTTATCAAACCCGCAAACAAAAAAATCCTCAAGGGGTATCCATTGCCTTGGATAATACTTTTTGGGGGGGAACCGCCGAAGAGGGAGGACTGAAAAGGCAACTCTTACTACGATATGCAGCAGAAGAATGTACCCACATACTTGAAAGAAGTCGTATTCGTGCTTTGAGAGTTCCTAATTCATTCGGATTTAAGTTAATATTTATCCAAAATGAGCACGATAGCTGTGTAATCAATCCCGGTATGGCAGACTTCTGTGCAGATTCATTGGGTTTTATCAACTCGGAGAAACCACAGCTACATATTCTTCACAACAAAAAAAGAAGAGGTGGCGCAATACAAACAAATGTTTGACGGAATATGGTCGGATACTTCCATGTCCAAAGAGATTACAAAACTGGCTTTGGATGAGTTAAAAAAAGGGTTTAAGGACTACTCTCCCGATGCTGTGTATTACATGATTTTGCATCATCTTTTTCATTATTCCATTGTTGATTTTGCCGACGATAAGATTTTTAAATCAAGAACCGGATTTAAAGATAAAGAAATTTGGAATAAACTTTACAAGTTCCAAAAAGATGGTGTAATGGGGGGGCTATCGAGAAAATTGAAAATATGGCGGTTGTATTATTGCCGATAGTGTGGGGGGGCTCGGAAAACATTCGAAGCACTTGCCGTTATCAAATATTACGAATTGCGAAATGACCGTGTGTTGGTACTTTGCCCCCCCAAGAAGCTGCGTGACAACTGGACAGTTTATACGCAAAACGACAAGCGCAACATTCTGATTAACGACCGTTTCAATTACGATGTGCTTAGCCATACCGATTTAACTCGTGTGCGGGGTAAATCGGGCGATATTGACTTGGCGACAATTAATTGGTCAAATTATGATTTGGTCGTAATAGACGAATCGCATAACTTCAGAAACAGCTATCCCTCTAAAGGCGAAATGACTCGTTATGCCCGAATGATGAATGAAGTCATCAAAAGGTGTAAAACAAAACTGTTGATGCTTTCGGCGACACCGGTGAACAACCGGATGAATGATCTCAAAACCAAATATCGTTTATCACGGAAGGCGACGACAGCGTGTTCGAAGAAGAGGGCATAGATAATATATCCAACGTAATGAAGCTGGCGCAGCGGCAGTTTTCCGATTGGGCAAAATATTCGGATCGGAATATAAACGAGTTGTTCGACCGGTTGGATAATCGTTATTTTAAACTATTGGACATGCTTACTATCGCCCGTTCACGCAAGCATATCGTGAAATATTACGATTCGGCGGATGTGGGAAGGTTTCCGACCCGTCTGAGACCGATAAACGAAAAAACCGATATCGACAGTGAACAACTGTTTCCTTCGTTACGTAATATCAACAATGCTATTCGCAAGCTGAATTTGGCAAATTTCTCGCCTATATCTTCTCTCAAAGAAGAGAAAAAGGCAGAGTATGCCGCTAAATACGACTATCAATTAAGTACCGGAAGTGTATTTAAGCAATCCGACCGTGAAAAGAACTTGGTGGACTTGATGCGGGTGAACTACCTGAAACGGATGGAAAGTTCCATCTATTCGTTTTATCTGAGTATAAAGCGTTGCTGGAGCAGGTCAATGACAATCTGTATAAGATAGAACACATTACGGAGCTTTCCGACAGCTCTGTCACGATTGACAACATTGATATCGAGGATGATGAAAGCGACTACCTGATTGGCAACAAGGTAAAAGTATTGCTACAGGATATCGATTTGGTAAAATGGCGGCAGGAGTTGGAGTACGATCGGGATACGTTAACCAAACTCATGGAAAGTGCTGCTACCATATCCACTACTCGTGACGAAAACTGACTCGCCTGAAAGAGGTCATTGCCCACAAAATAGAAAACCCGCTTAACGACAATAACAAAAAGTGATTGTATTCACGGCTTTTGCGGATACCGCTACTTACCTTTATAAAGAATTGTCGGAGTGGATATTAAAAGAATACGGATTGTACGCCGCTTTAATCAAAGGAAGCGGAACAAACAAAACGAACTTTCCCGGTATTGAACGGAAAGAGATGAACGAGTTGCTTACGCACTTCTCGCCTTTTTCCAAAGAACGCCACAAAACATTTCCCCCCATGCAAAAGGGGAAATTGACCTGCTCATTGCCACCGATTGTATTTCGGAGGGGCAAAATCTGCAAGACTGCGACCTCCTGGTCAATTACGACATCCACTGGAACCCGGTGCGTATCATTCAACGATTCGGGCGTATCGACCGCTTAGGTTCAAAAAAACGAGCAAATCCAGTTGGTCAACTTCTGGCCGAATATGGAGTTGAACGAGTATATTAACCTTGAGAGCCGGGTAAAAGGCAAAATGGTCTTACTCGATATTTCTGCTACGGGCGAGGAGAACCTGATAGAGATGAATGAAAACGACGAAATGACCGATTTGGAATATCGTCGCAAGCAACTGGAGCAACTCCAAAGTACAGTACTCGATTTGGAAGATATCCAAGGTGGAATAACCATTACGGATACCAACATGAACGATTTCCGGATGGACATTATGGAATACGAGAAAAACTACCTTGTCGATTTGCAGAATATTCCTTTGGGGATTCATGCCGTAGTTGAAACAGACGATGAAGAGATACCTCCCGGAACTATTTTCTGTATGCGTAGCTCTGTACAACAAAAGGGCAAAGCCTGTTGGCTCCTTATTATTTGGTTTATATGGGCGAAGGTGGAGAACCTGTTTTGGGCTATATGCAGGGAAAACGTTGTTTGGATTATCTGAAAAAAACTGTGTCAGGGCAAAACGGAAGTACTGGCAGAGTTGGCGCAAAACCTAAAAAAAGAGACAAAGAACTATGCCAATATGAAAGCCTATTCGTCCGCTTTTCAGTTAGCCATTGAGAGTGTCATCGGTAAATCGCAAGAGGTAGGTGCTGCTTCGTTTTTCTCTACAGAGTTAGTTTCGCTCAATGCCGAAGGGGTTACCTCACAAAGCGATTTTGATATTGTGGCATTTGTTGTTGTCAAGCGGAAATAATTCTTTATCTTTGTCCGAAATCTACCGAATATTTCGGACAATATTATTGGGGGTTTAATGATGGAAGAGAATATTTCACAAAAAGTTAGAGATCGAGTAACTCGCTTTAAGAAAGGCGACTTGTTCACTGTGCGTGATTTTGAAGATTTAAATAATGATAGCCTTGTTACCCGAACGTTATCCCGTCTGCAAAATGAAGGCATCATTGTTCGTGTGGCAACCGGCATCTATATGAATCCCATAAAAACGCAATTTGGTGTTTTGCACCCTACGATTGACCAAATTGCCCACAAAATAGCCGAACGAGACAGGGCTCAGATTATGCCAACCGGTGATACTGCCTTAAATATTTTGGGCTTTTCTACTCAAGTACCGATGAACGCCGTATATATTACCAACGGAGCTAAGCGAAAAGTGCAAGTTGGCGAAAGGAATATTATTTTCAAAAATGTTGTTCAGAAAAACTTTCAATTCAAGGGTAAGCTTCTGCCATTGATAATTATTGCACTAAAAGAACTTGGAGAAAATCAGGTAACGGACGAAATAAAGGACAAAATAAGTAAGCTTCTTTCGGAGAGTGATGCCGAAGAGCGAGCAACAATGATGCACGATTTATACCTGTCGCCGGTATGGATGAAAGAATTGCTATTACCAATCATAAAAACAGTAACAGAATGAGTATTTGGCTGAATTATAGCGAAGATGAAAAATGGTTTTGCTACAACAAACAGCAGTGGCCAGAAAAATTTCAGCAGAACAGGCAATTGAAAAGGATTGGTGGGTAACGGCCATTTTGGTAGCATTGTCAAAATCTTCGTGGGCGGATTTTTGCAATTCAAGGGCGGAACTTCCCTCAGTAAAGCGTGGGGGGGATTGATTAGTCGCTTCAGTGAAGATATAGATTTGACTATAAGTCGTTCGTTTTTCGATCTACCTGAAGAAACCAATCAGCAACGAACAAAAATTCGCCGAGAAGCTTTCCATCACATAGAAGAGAAGTTGCTCCCCCCCGAGTTAGATGGTATACTTTCTTCAGAAGGAATAACAGGTTATAAAGTTGAGCTTGTTACAAAAAAAACAGTAGCGATATGATAACTTTAGTAGAAGTAAAATACCAAAGTATTCTTCCGACTAAAATAGATTATCTCCTTCCGGTTGTCAAGATTGAGTTCAGTGCCATGTCTCTGGACGAACCTTTTGAAAATCGAGAAATTGCAACACTTATCCATTCCCGGTTTCCTGAAATTGATAGCGAAATAAAGTCACTTTTTAAGTCCGTATTACCGGAACGTACCTTTTTGGAAAAAAAATATTCTTATTGCACGAGGAGTATCAAAAGGAAAATCCACGCACGGATAGGATGTCAAGACATTTATACGATTTGGAAAAGATGATGGATAGCTCTTTCGCTCAATCAGCGTTGCAAGATACGGACTTATACAAAGCCGTTGTCAATCATCGTCAAAAGTTCAACAGCATAAAGGATGTTGACTATACAACACACGAACCTGCTCAGATCCGGATTTGTCCTCCCGACCACTTGATGGGGAGTTGGAGAAAAGATTACGAAAACATGAAAGAGAGTTTCATTTATGATAAAGACAAAAAAAACATTCGATAAAATTATCGAGAGGATGGAAGAGCTTACCAACAGGATAAGAAAAATCAACCTATAATGATAGAGTACTTCAACATACCGTCCGGGGCATTAATCAATACGCCTATCAGCAAAACTTTTTGCCGAGAAAGCGCCTTTGTCTTCCGGGAAAACGATTGTTGCGTGAAGAGATAGAAAAGCTCACGATGAAAGGTTTATTGCAGACCCGCACCATTGGATTGGCTGCATACATGGATGATGAACAGGCTTACGACCAAATCATCATTGCCGAAGCAAGTATCAAGAATCCGGCTAAAGCGATGCCGGTAGCTACAATGGTACAGAAAGCCTTTCCGGCTTTGATGTTTTAGTGATTCAGTGTGGCGAAAGTTTTGCGTGAATTGGTGCGTAAAACGAATCAATCAGGCGGATAAAACAAGGCGGGTGATGGAAGAACAACAAATAACCCGTTTCTTTGTACCTGAAAGTGGCGATAGCATTATTTGTGCTTGGTTGCCTTCGTTAGATATAACACGTATCCGCTGCAATTCGTTGAAAGAATTGTTTGAACAACTGAAACGAAGAACGGGATTGCCTCCACAAGGACAATGGATGCCTCGGGGGGCGATGGTAAGCGCTTCAGATCCTGGAGGTATTATTACATATACCCTACGTCCCGATGGCCAACATTCTGCCATTACAGCTCCGGGAGGAGCGGTAACTTCATTCGAGTATGATGTATTTGGAAGGCAGACCGCGCTCGTAGATCCAAGTGCGGGTCGTCAGACAACCGCCTATTCATATGCCACAGCCGGAGTATTGACGCTTACCCAGACCAATCCAAAAGGAACCAATATATCAGTTTTCGATAAATACGACCGGATTACCAGCCTGCAGCGCCAGGGGGGAATTTACAATCACATATGTATATAATGCGGATGGACTGTTAGCAAGCGAGACTTCGACAAATGGTACTTCCAAAACATACACTTACGATGCTTACGATAGGATATTAACAGAGAAAGAAACAGTTCCCGACAGCAAGTGGATGCAAAAGACATATACCTATAGCGGTGGCAACATATCCTCGATTCAATATACGGCACAAAGTGGAACATTGGGAACCGAAAATTTCGCTTACGCTAATGGACATAATACGGAAATAAAGCTAAATGGTTCAACCACCATATGGAAACTTACTGCCGAGAATGCATTGGGTCAACACACAGCGGCCACATCAGGAAGCATAAGTAGAAGCTACTCGTATAACGCTTTCGGGATACCTACGGGTAGGACTGCAGGAAGCATCCAGAACTTCACCTACAGTTTCGACGTGCAGAAAGGCAACCTTTTAAGCCGGACTGACAACAAGCACAGCAAGACGGAAAATTTCTCCTACGACAACCTGAACCGTTTGACTAGCGCTTCCGGCAAGGCAATCACCTATGCAGCAAACGGTAACATAACGCGGATAGAGGGTGTCGGCACCATGATCTATGGCAACTCCGCCAAGCCATACCAGGTAACCATGCTCAGTCCGGAAGGAACAGCGGTACCGTTGCGCAACCAGAGCGTAGCGTATACTTCTTTCCAAAGGCCATCACGAATAGACGAAAACGGTTTGAGCGCATCATTCACATATAATGCGGCAGGAGACAGGGTTAAGATGTACGTTGCCAATGGAACCACTCCGGTATTGACTCGATACTACATAGGGGGGCAGTACGAACTGGATACCCCCCCTTCCAATACCGGAAAGGTTGTACCTTGGGGGGATGCCTATTCAGCACCTGCCGTTTATGTAAAAGAAGCTGGTAGTTGGAAAATTTACTATATTTGCAGGGACTATCTGGGAAGTGTTACCCACATAGCCAATGCAGATGGTTCTTTGAAACAGGAATTGAGCTACGATGCCTGGGGGGGACGGCTCAGGAATCCATCCACGCAGGTGGCATACGCTCCGGGAAGTGAGCCGGCACTGTTCCTTGGACGGGTTATACTGGCCATGAATACCTGCCCTGGTTTGGACTGGTGAATATGAATGCAAGGTTATACGATCCGGCTTTGGGACGCTTTCTAAGTCCTGACCCGTATGTGCAAATGCCTGATTTCACCCAGAACTTCAACCGGTACAGCTATGCCCTGAACAATCCTCTGATGTACATAGATGAAGATGGGGGGGAATTTATCCATCTGATTATCGGAGCTATTGTAGGAGGGGGGGCTATTAATTTGGTTGCTAATTGGAAAAATATAGATGGAAACTTCTGGAAAGGATTAGGATGACTTTGGCGTTGGGGGGCTGGCGTTGGAGCCTGTCTGCCGCTGGAGGAGCATGGGCCGCCGCTACTTTCAAGGCAGTTGGAGTCGCAGCAGGAGCTGGAGTCGGAGCATTATCCGGATCTGTCCTGGGTGCGGGTAGCAGTTTCCTCCTAAATGGTGGAAATAATTTGATGAGTGGGAATAATTTCTTCGACAACTGGAAATCAAGTACAATCTCCGGAGCCATAAATGGTGCTGTTACCGGTGCAATCGGTGGAGGTATTGCTGGTGGAAAGGCAGCGCTCAAGCAGGGAAAGAATGTCTGGTGGGGGGGGAATGATGTTAAACACGGGAGAGGGCAATGGTCATTTATCAATGCCGAGAAACCACATACTGTAGTCGATTTCAAAACCCCAAGAGCTGGGTCCACCAAATTGAATGACTGCGTACCCACAACGTTAGCTGAACTTGACAAACATTTTGAAGGAAGTACATCATATGATGAATACGTAAAGCGGACTAACTATATTGACGATCGGGGGGGTGTTACAATGAAATTAGGCGAATATGACAACTTGATAAATGATAATCTTTATGCAAAAAGATTCAATCCTGCACAACTTGAAAATTCTAGTGCTATGCAATCTATAAAAGATTCTGGCAAAATGGTTACTGTCCATATGAAACATGGAACTGTATTTCATGCGGATAATATTCGTTCTATAAAATATTACTCAAACAAGGTAGTAGTTCAATTGAGAATAGGAAGTTATAAATACACAGATCTTGTAAAAACTAATTATTTCAAAACATGGGGAAGTTAGCGGAATGAAGTAACTCTATATTAATAAATAATCATGGAAAAATTAAAATTTGTAATATCATTTTTATTAGTTGTATGTACTTTTCAATATATGAAAGCTCAATCGCATCTTCAATTAATTGAAGAGAAGTATAATCAATTGGATTCACTAAAGTATCTAAATAATTTGAAAGATGCCATTATTCGGTCTTCACTACATGCCTATGGTGAACCTATGGATGAGGAGATTAATAGGGAATATAACATAATAAAAAAATGGAATAAAAGATCAGAATATTAGGTTTGTCTTGAATGTCGATATAGATATGACTAAACTAGATACCGATAATTATTTATTGGTAGAAGGCTTTGAATACGATTTTAATATTTATTGTCATGATAGAAAGTTCAATCCGACATACTATGTATTTTTCACAGAAGATAGATTGGATATATATGGCGATGTTTATCCGACTTTTTCAAAAAAATTTTCAAAAAAAATAAAAAATGCGATCAAAAGCATTCTGAAAAAAAGGCCAAAATATATGTTACATTGTCAACATTTACCCAATACTGTTTTATACGTCAAAGATGACAAGATATTCGTATATAGAATCCTGCAAAGTGAAGAATATGAATTGAATGATTATGTAACAAAATTTAAAACACTGAAGGTTTTTATCATTCACAATACCCGCAAAGGGCAAAGTTACATCAATTAAATATTTAGATGTTGCGGTTCTTTTGCTAATAAACAATCTCTCGGAAGTAGAAACTTCCGAGGGATTTTAAAAAGACTGAGAGTAGAATAATTCTTCTACACACTTTTCAGACAAATCCTTGTGAAATATTATTTAGATATATCAGTAAATGATTATTCCGTTATCAATAATATTCACTCCAAATATAGTTAATATTACATTTATTTTTTTGCCTAATAAAAGTTATATATTATATTTGCTATCCTAACACATTCATTGAGCATCTTTGATAAAGCGGCTTATACTTTTAATATATTTATTATTGATATACAACCATATATTATAGTATAAAGAATATATCATCATGAAAAAAAAGTATTTTACCGTCAAAAGTGCTTTTTCATAGAAAACATATATAGAGTAATGATAATTGCCTTATGTTTATCCTGTATTTGTGATAACAGGTGAGTCCGAATTCCATGTGCTTGTTGAAAATTATAATAACGAATTAATTCATATCCTATGAAAAATCTAATCAACCCGCGTTTCGGCTCCAGAAAACTAAACGCATTTTCATTGCCTGAACTGTTGGTGGTTCTGGTGATTATCGGCATTCTGGTATTAATAGCCCTGCCCAACCTGATGCCCCCCCTTATCTCGAAAGCAAAGAGTGTGGAGGCACAGCAACAACTGGTCTTCCTGCATTCACTGCAGCAGAGTTATTTCTTTACACATTCCAGGTACTCATCTTCCCTTGATGAACTGGGTTTTGAACAACAGCCCCCTGATAACTGAGGATGGTACCGCCAATTACAGGATTGAAATTGTTGAAGCCGACGAAAATAGATATAAGGCGCAGGCAATCGCCGTAGTCGATTTTGACAGGGACGGGAAATACAACACCTGGGAAATAGACCAGGACAAACAACTACGGGAAACAGAAAGGGACTGAATATGCAACTGTTGATCCTGGTACCATTGGCACTGATGATCCTGTCAGATTACAGAAGCAGGACCGTTGTTTTATGGCAATTGCTGCTGTTTGGAGCAATAGTGCTTATAACCAGCCTGATGGAAAAAGGATTACACGCAACCTCCATGGACATTGCAACAAATATATTTTATCGATGTTAATCGGATCGTGCGTATATATCTATTTCCTGTTGAAATACAGGTCAGGGCAATCCATCATGGGAAAAGGGGGGGATATCCTGTTCATCCTGTTTCTGACTCCCCCCCTCTTTACACCCCGACTATTCTTGGTTTTCATGCTGGTCTCTTTGCAGCTACCTTGTCAATGTGGGGGGTATCCATACCCTTGTCCGCAAACGAAATACCAACATCCCGTTAATTTCCGGTGTAGGTGTGTGCCTTTGCGTCCTGCTTATCTATCAACAGTTAAGATAATATTTATGATAAACTCCCATATTCCCACCGAACTGATCCAGTTATTCTCCAGCAAGGAGGCAACGAATTACCGGATTATCCCTTTTGAAATGAAGGAGGATAACATATTGAAATGCTATGGGGGGGAAGAGAATATGGATTATGAAAAGATCATACAGGAAATTGCCATCATCTATGATTTGAATATTGCAATCGTCCCGGTTGACGTGCAGGACCTGGAAAAAGCACTGAACTCTTATTACCGCCAGGACCGTACCTTCTCATCCAATGCCCAATCGCTGAACATAGGCAATTCGGACTTCGTGGGAAAGCTGATAGAGGAAGCCGATACATTAAAGTCGAGCGATATCCATTTTGAACCGTACGAGAAAAAAATGCCGTGTCCGTTTCAGGATAGACGGGAAACTGATCGAACGGTATATCATCAACAAGACAGATTATCCGGCACTGGTAAACCGGATCAAGATACTGGCCAATCTGGATATATCAGAAAAAGGTTACCACAGGACGGAAGGATATTGTTTGAAAGGAACAACCTCAAGTTCGATGTGCGTGTTTCGGTGATGCCCACCATTTACGGCGAAAAGATCGTACTCAGGTTGCTATCGAAAGACCAGGGCCTGCTTTCGTTGACCCGTTTGGGATTCAGTGATAAACAATATTCAGACTATTATAAGGCGATCATGCAACCTAACGGGCTTATTCTGATAAGCGGACCTACCGGATCGGGAAAAAGTACCACATTATATGCCACCTTGGGTATATTGAACCGGCAGGATAACAATATCCTCACCATTGAAGACCCCCCGTGGAGTACACACTGCCGGGGGGGATAAACCAGATGCAATTGAAAGAGGAGATAGGCTTGACTTTTGGAAGCGCCCTACGTACGTTTCTCCGCCAGGATCCCGATATCATTATGCTGGGAGAGATCCGTGACCAGGATACGGCGCAAATGGCAATCCGCAGCTCCTTAACAGGGCATCTATTATTATCCACTATCCACACCAATAGCGCATGGGGGAAGCATAACCCGATTGATAGATATGGGAGTACATCCCTACCTGATCTCCGAAACACTGATTGCATGCGTGGCTCAAAGGTTGATACGCCTGTTATGCCCCCCCACTGTAAAAAAACGTTCCATCCCGACGCATCTTTTACCGCCGGGTATAAGCTGGATTCCAACAACATCTATTATGAAAAAAAACGGGATGCGGGAAATGTTATTACACGGGCTATTTGGGGGGGAGGAAGGCAATTTATGAAGTTATCCTGATCGACAAGCATCTGTCACAATTGATAAGAAAAAGTGAAACTGATATTGACGAATATTTGCAGCGGCATGATATCAAAACACTGAAGGATTCAGCCCTGGAACTATTCGGCAATGGTGAAACCTCACTGGAAGAAATTTTACCTGTCATCAGTGAAGCGGTATAAACAGACAAGCATAGATACACAATTTGAAACGAACAACATAAGGGTATGAAGAGATATATTACATTTTTCATTCTACTGATAGGTTTTTCGGTAAACCTGCCGGCCCAGTCCCCCCCGGAAGACTCCCGGCTGGTACAACTTAGAAGTAAGTTGCAACGCTTGTCGTATGCCGATAGCCGATACGCTGAAAAGGTGGATGTCTCTGTTACAAATTTTCCGGTTTCGGAACTGATCAGGAGTTTGGCCAAAGCACAAAACCTGAATATCAATGTAGCTTTTGGACCGGACAAACTCATTAATTGTAATCTCCAACAGGTCCCGGTGACAGACATCCTCTTTTTCATCTGTAAGGAGAAAAGCCTGGATATAGAAGTCATGGATAACATACTCTCCGTAATCCCATATAACGAACCGGAAATAGATCCTCCTGTCCATCTCGCATATGATCCGTTAAGGGAACAGGCGACTTTTGACTTTTCCGACAGCAAATTGGAACAGGTTACCAAGAAGTTCATGGAAGCCACAGGAAGCAATATCATTATACCCCCCCAGTCACTCTATGGACAACGTGTTTCGGCCTATGGCATGAACATGGGAATGGATGAAGCGGTCCGGACTATCGCGGCAGTGAATGGCTTGCAATATGCAAGACAATCGGACAGATCATGGTCAGTATACAAAATTGAAGGGGGGGAAGGGGGGGCAGAGCCGGCCGGTAATATCTTCAGTTTTGATGAAATTATGGTAGACAGTTTAGGGTTGATCACGGCAAAGATTACTGCCGGGAATGTACGTGATATTATCCCGAATGTTTTTCACCGGCTGGGTGTGAATTATTTCTTATCCAACCAGTTTGAACATGCCACCAATATCAATGTGGAAGAAGTAGACTTGCGTACCTTCCTGAACGTTCTCTTTACAGGTACAAACATCACATGGCGGATTGATAACGGTGTCTATATAATAGGAAGCCATACCGAAGGGGAACGCTTGTCAACCGTACAGGTTTTCCCGATGAAGTACCGTACAGTAGACAAGGTATCCGAATACATACCCGCGGAGCTGAAAACAAATGTGGAAATCATCACTTTCCCGGATTTGAACAGCCTGGTGATCAACGGCGACCAGCGGTCGGTGATCAGGATCATGAATTTCCTGAATGAAATAGACAGGAGCGTCCCACTGATAACCTTTGATGTCATTATCGTGGATGCCACCGACAAGACGTCACAATCCATCGGTCTGTCCATGGGAGTAGGAAATGAACCGTCGGTTGGAAGGGGAACGATAAGTCCGGGCGTCGACTTCTCGATGAGCGCGGCTTCCGTAAACAGGATCATTAACTCGTTCAACGGTTTTGGATCGATTAACCTGGGAAGGGTTACCCCCCCTAACTTCTATGCCGATCTGAAATTCCTGGAAGATGCGGGAAAGATTATTTTGAGGTCAACTCCCCCCGGTTATCGACATTGAACGGGCATAAAGCCGTGTTGAAAAGCGGGGGGGAGGTCAAATATTACAAGGAAAGCCAGGTCAATATCATAGGGACACAAAACCCGCTCCAGTCGGAGTCATATTTGTGGAAAAACGTGGAAGCCAATTTTGTGTTGGAGATTACGCCTTATGTCAGCCTTGACAGTGTAATCACCCTTGAAATCAATTTGGACCAGGCGGAATTTACCGTACGCGAGAGTAGTGATGAAGACGCTCCTCCCGGCATGACCAAGAGAGGTTTTAATTCCATTATTAAAGTAAAGGACCAGGAAATGGTATTGTTAGGGGGGAATCGAAAAGAACCTGACCGACACCTCAACCCGGGGGGATTGCCTTTCCTTGCACGGGTCCCGGTTTTACGGCTGCTTTTTGGGAACACGACCAAGGTCAAGTCATCGGAGAAACTGAACGTTTTTATCAGACCCGTAATCATTCAATAGCATGAACCTACTTCCTCCCATATTGAGTGAAATTACAGTCTTTGAGGTTGATGCAAGCAATGGCGTTACTTCAATCGGGATAAGCACGGCCAGATATTCGTTGAAGAATTCCGGGATTGTTTTACAGGAAATTGGCAATGATAAAGAAGATTGGCCGAAGAAAAAGAGTGGGATTGCCGTATTGCTCATTACGGGAAGTGATGTAGGCTCAAAGGAATATGGCGCTTCCGGTAACGATGCCATCTCAAAGATAACTGAAAATGATAATCTCTTATGGACGATACATGAAGATAATGATAATGGAAGAATAGATTTCATACGTAAGACATCACTCGAAAATATATTTGCCGGGATAGAAGGGAAAAACCTTTATATTGCCGACATAACAGTTTCCGGGCAAAAGGATATCGATATTCATATTGCACTGCAGGAGTTCTATGAAAAGAAAGTAGATTTTGACCTTATAAGGAAATCCAAAGAATTCAGGGCGTTTCTCTTTGACAGCCTCTTCGATAAAATCAAACTGCCGGTATTGCTCTTTTTCTTCGTGCTCCTTTTTGTCAATTATGTGGTCTTTTCCAATATGAAGGAAAAGTATGACATCAGTGAAACGGCTTACAATACCCGGCTTCAGAAAAATAAACAGGAAACGGAAAACAGTGAAAAAGCCAACCGGTTGTTTGGGGGGGAGTATAATAAAATCCAGTCGTATCCATTGGCATTGTTTTCAGATCGGATTGCGTCCTATATGCCAAAGGATGTCCGTTTGTCGTCGATGGTATTTTTCCCTGAAAAAAACACCTACTGCGAAAGGAAAGACCGGAAGTGACACCAACAATGTGATTATTATCAAGGGGGGGAAATCGGAGATCGCCGGTACGGTTCTACTGTTTGCCCAGTATCTGCAGGAAGATAAATTGTTCAACAAGGTTGACATCATTACCATCAATAATTTGAAGGATGCCGGGTCGTATGATTTTGAAATACATATAATACTATGAAGTACTATATCGGAATAATCAAGGTAGCGGCATTGGTCATACTTATGCCCATCATACTTGGAAAAGTACATTTTCCAAAACTATTCAATTGCATAAAGATTACAAACACATCCAGACTCTGGAAGAGCAACTGGAACACGCCGCGTCGGGCAAACCGATGTCAACACCGTCGCCGTTACATAATGAAACCTTATCAGCAATGGCCGGTTAGTTGAAATTATCAATCAAGTATGCAAGGAAAACAATGTCTCGATAAACAGTATGAACCCCCCCAATTGCTGGATAGTGAAGGTGAACACAAGTTGTATAACGCAAACTTGATATTATCGGGTAGTTATGTGGACTTGGTGAAAACCTTGAAATACTGTGAAGATAATGTACAGACAATAAAATTATCAAACCTAAAATTTGAATATGATGAAAAGAAAATGAAAGACAGAAAATAGAAATGATATTGGTTTTTCGGCAAATTGAAGATTAATATAAATATGATTATAAATTTATTCAACAAATAGATTCCAATAAAACAAGGAAATTCTATCCATGTGAATAATTATAAGCTTACATAACCTTTTAATTTGTTGCCGTTAAACATTAATATGCTATCATAAATCAATAAGGGTAAAATCCTTTGATAGTAGTCAATGCACAGTGATCTTTGAAGTCTGGAGAGATTGAAGGAGCGGAAAGTGCTTCGGAATCTTCTATTAATTAGGGTCTGCTTACTAATTCCCAATCAGGCACACAATTTCATTTGTGGCTTGAC
>JMBX01000214.1_pt1 | contig 15886 bp, 22 predicted proteins | sample 616521 | NCBI WGS metagenome assembly JMBX01 (sample SAMN02727906, study PRJNA239997) | anaerobic digester metagenome | biome: anaerobic digester; isolation source: mesophilic anaerobic digester inoculated with municipal waste water sludge... | place: Germany: Bielefeld University, CeBiTec ...
ATTGTATTAAAAAGATATATTTATATCTATGATAATAGTTAAACAAAAAAAATACGGGATAAGGTTGTTAAAGAATCATTAAAAACCTTATAAAAAAAAGCGTTCCAACTCTTCAAAAAGAGAAGAAACGCTTTCTCACTATAGTTTCGTACCTATCAATCTTTGAACTTAGCTTTCAAAAATTCTCTGTTCAACCGTGCAATATTGGTGATGGAGATATTTTCGGGCATTCCACCTCACATGCACCGGTATTTGTGCAGTTACCGAAGCCCAGCTCATCCATTTTGGCTACCATTGATTTGGCTCTTCTGGCAGCTTCCACTCGTCCCTGAGGCAACAGGGCAAGCTGGCTTACCTTTGCCGAAACGAAAAGCATTGCCGACCCATTTTACAAGCTGCCACACAGGCACCGCAACCAATGCAGGCTGCAGCATCCATTGCCATCTCGCATCGTCTCTTGGGATAGGAATAGCATTAGCATCGGGAATACCTCCCGTGTTTACGGATACGTAACCCCCTGCCTGCATTATCTTATCGAAAGCAGACCTGTCGACCATCAAATCCTTTATGATAGGGAAAGCGGCAGAGCGCCATGGCTCAACTGTGATGGTATCTCCGTCGTTGAACCGCCGCATATGAAGTTGACAGGTTGTAATACCCTGATCGGGCCCGTGAGGATGACCGTTGATATACAGGCTGCACATTCCGCAAATGCCTTCACGGCAGTCATGATCAAAAACTACAGGCTCCTTTCCTTCGTTGATGAGTTGTTCGTTAAGGATATCCAGCATTTCGAGGAAAGAGCTTCCCTGAGAGATATTTTCCAGGGGGGGTAGGTCTCAAAATGTCCCTTCTCTTTCGGTCCGTTCTGACGCCAAACTTTTACTTTTATATTGATATCTTTATCCATGATCGTTGTTTTTTTTAAGTTTACTCGTTATTCATCAACTGATTAAGATTTGTAGTTTCTTTGCTGACGAACCACAAATTCGTATTCCAGCGGTTCCTTGTACATCACCGGATCCTTTTCCTCTCCCTGGTATTCCCAACAGGAAACGTAAGAGAACTTGTCGTCGTGACGCAACGCTTCACCCTCTTCTGTCTGGTGTTCAATACGAAAATGGCCGCCGCACGACTCTTCACGGTCGAGGGCATCGTGAGCCATAAGTTCTCCAATCTCAATGAAATCTGCAAGCCTCAGTGCCTTTTCGAGTTCTACGTTAAGCGTCTCTTTGTTACCGGGAATACGTAGGTTGGTCCAGAAGTCCTTCTTGAGTTCTTTCAGTTTCTCAATAGCCTTTTTCAGGCCCTCTGCATCTCGTCCCATTCCCACGAAATCCCACATGATGTGGCCCAGTTTTTTTGTGAATATGATCTACGGAATGTTTTCCCCTGATATTCATCAACCGGTCAAGCTTGTTGTTAATTTCTTTTTCTGCCTTATCGAATTCCGGATCATCAGTCTTGAAGTGCGGAATATTGATCTGATCTGCCAGATAATTCTGTATGGTATAAGGAAGCACAAAGTATCCGTCGGCCAGTCCCTGCATAAGAGCCGAAGCGCCCAGGCGGTTTGCACCATGGTCTGAGAAGTTGGCTTCGCCAATGGCGAAAAGGCCGGGGGGGATGGTGGTCATCAGTTCATAATCTACCCATATACCGCCCATAGTGTAGTGGATGGCAGGATAGATCATCATAGGAGTTTCATAGGGGGGGTTATCGTCAACAATCTTTTCGTACATCTGGAACAGGTTCCCGTAACGGGCTTCCACCACATCTTTTCCGAGTCGGCCGATAGCTTCTGCGAAATCGAGATAAACAGCCAGACCTGTTGACCCGACACCAAAACCTGCATCGCAGCGTTCTTTGGCTGCTCTCGATGCCACGTCACGCGGCACAAGGTTCCCAAATGCCGGATAGCGCCGTTCAAGATAGTAGTCGCGATCCTCCTCTTTCAGGTCGGTTGGGTTCAGTTTCCCTTCACGAATTGCCTTGGCGTCTTCCAGCTTTTGGGTACCCAGATGCGTCCGTCGTTACGCAACGATTCCGACATCAGTGTAAGTTTCGACTGGAACTCACCGTGTACCGGGATGCAGGTTGGGTGAATCTGAGCCATACATGGATTGGCAAAATAGGCGCCTTTCTTGTAGCACTGCCATGCAGCCGAACCGTTAGAGGTCATCGCGTTAGTGGAGAGGAAGAAGGTGTTTCCATATCCGCCGGTGGCTATCACCACTGCATGTGCGGCAAATCGTTCCAGTTTTCCGGTTACCAGGTTGCGGGCAATGATCCCGCGGGCACGGCCGTCGATTATGACAAGATCCACCATCTCATAACGTGTGTACAGTTTAACCTGTTTGTTGTGAACAGCGCGGCTCAATGCAGAATAGGCTCCTAAAAGCAGTTGCTGTCCGGTCTGTCCGCGGGCGTAGAATGTACGTGATACCTGTGCACCGCCAAAAGAGCGGTTAGCCAGTAATCCTCCATATTCACGGGCAAAGGGGGGGACACCCTGTGCCACACATTGGTCGATAATACTGTTCGACACTTCTGCTAGACGGTAGACGTTGGCTTCGCGTGCACGATAGTCACCTCCCTTTATAGTGTCATAAAACAGACGGTAAACGGAGTCCCCGTCGTTAGGATAGTTCTTGGCCGCATTGATACCTCCCTGAGCGGCAATAGAGTGTGCACGGCGGGGAGAATCCTGTATGCAGAAGTTAAGTACGTTGAATCCCATTTCACCCAGCGATGCTGCAGCCGATGCACCTGCCAGTCCGGTACCTACGACAATAATGTCGAGCCGACGCTTATTAGCCGGATTAACCAGCTTCTGATTGTTCTTGTAGTTGGTCCACTTTTCAGCGAGAGCCCCCCCTTTGGTATTTTTGAGTCTATTTTATTCATAATATTCAAATTCTTTAGTTATCCTAATATGTTGGAGTATCCCAGATGAACGGCAATAGCCACGACAATAAAACCCAGAGAGATAATGGTGGAGAAGATATTGCCGATAACTTTTATTCGTTTCATCCAGACAGTGTTGTTCCAGCCAACGGTATGAAGTGCGCTCCAGAAACCGTGGGTCAGATGGAACCATAATGAGACGAAAGCGATTATGTATACAATTACAATCCAGAGATTGGAGAATACCTCCTCCACCAGTTGAGCGCCGTCGGTGCGGGCACCTTCGATCATGAGCAGTTCTTTATACTGCATCTGGTACCACATCTGATAAAGATGCAGGAAGAGGAAAAGCAGCACAAATAAACCCAGGACGAACATGTTTTGGAGGACCAAGCTACGGGCGTTTTGCTGGACGATGCATATTTGTCACTTCCTCTGGCTTTTGGTTTTGAAGCGTAAGTATAATTCCATAAGCAACATGAATCACAAAACCCAGAGCAATGATTGCAGTTCCCAATACTGCCCACCAGTTAGCACCAAGGATTTCATTGGCGATGAAATTATAGGCGTCATAGCTGAAGATGAGCACCAGGTTCATAGACATGTGAAAAGCAGGAACAGAATCAGAAAAAGGCCGGAAATACTTTGTGTAAACTTCCGTCCGATAGATGATTTGATTAACCAACTCATAAAGTTTTTTTTAATGATTATTTTATTTGTTATTTATACAACATTTGCATTTGTTGCGATCCTAGCTAAAAAAAGTTCAAGTTAAATATTCATTCGTCAAGGCATAATCCAAGCTTACCTTTGATGTGCATAACACAATAATAGCCTGACTTTACTGAAAGTCAGAATTTATAATCGCATGAAACAAAGGTGCCCATTCAATATTTTGTAGTGTACCTGTTCAGGCTCTTTTCGTTGAATTTTTTTTTAGATCACAAAAGTAGTACTTTTAAACATCAAAAGAACTATTTGCTGAATTTTTTCCTTAATAAGCCTGGCTTGAACGGTAATTAATGTTATAATGACAGCGTATAGTGTTGAATTTATTATCTCTGTTTGCCATTATTTTGTTATCTTTGCGCGTTTAAAAGAATTATTACAGATCATGGATATAGTTTTAAGCGGTATTCGATCAACCGGAAAATTACACTTGGGTAATTATTTTGGTGCTTTATGCAACTTTACCAGGATGCAGGAGGAAAACAAATGTTATTTCTTTATCGCCGACATACACTCTCTGACAACACATCCCGACCCCAAGATGCTGCATCAGAACGTAAAAACGTGCTGGTGGACTACCTTGCGGCAGGAATCGATCCGGAAAATCGGTGATTTATGTACAGAGCGATGTTCGTGAAACAATTGAGCTATATCTGTATCTGAACATGCACGCCTACATGGGGGGGAGCTGTCAAAAACAGCGTCGTTCAAAGAGAAAGCAAGGAAGCAACCCGATAATGTTAATGCGGGGGGGCTTTTGACCTATCCCACATTAATGGCGGCAGATATACTTATTCACAATGCCGATAAGGTGCCGGTTGGAAAAGACCAGGAACAACATCTGGAGATGACACGACGCTTTGCCCGCCGGTTTAATAATTTCTACGGCGTGGAATATTTCAAAGAGCCGGTAGCTTATAATTTCGGGAAGAAACTGGTTAAGATACCGGGGGGCTGGATGGCAGCGGTAAAATGGGAAAGTCGGAGGGGGGAATGCAATATACCTTAGCGACACCCCTAAAGAGATTGAGAAGAAAGTTAAAAAAAGCGCTTACTGATTCAGGGCCTTTAGAACCGAATTCTGTTAAGCCCGATTATATAGAAAATCTTTTTACAATACTCCGGGTTGTATCCACCGTAGAAGTGGTGCAACACTTTGAAGATCTGTGGAACAGTTGTCAAATAAGATATGGAGACCTGAAGAAACAGTTGGCTGCTGATATAATAAAAGTCACATCGCCCATTAGGGAGCGGATCCTGGAGATAAAAAAAATGATGATGCATATCTGAGAAAAGTAACTCTTGAAGGAGCGGAAAAAGCAAGAGAGAATGCACAGAAAACAATTGCAGATGTAAGAGAGATAGTAGGGTTTAAGAAGTTTTAATACCGGTAAACTCTGTTTTTGGCAGGCTTCACTGCCTTAAGGAAAATGCAACTTGTCGGGCAGACAAGCTGCAACCCTTTAACCAAGTGCTGCTGAAGCAGTTGATAATGCATGTAGTATTCATGTTCAGTTTAAAGGAGGTCGAGATGGATGAAAAATTAACACAATTCCGTAAACTAATTAAAGAGCAGTCATGGATTATTCTTAAGGAGGATCTGTTGACATTGGACAACCCTTCCATTGTATTTCTAATCGAACATAGCAGGGGAGTTCGATTCAGCTGTTCTTTTCAGATTTTACCGCGTGAAAAGGCTAAAGACGTCTTTCAGGAACTTTCACCGATGAAGCAGGGAGAGGTCATTTCTGATTTAGCCAATAATGCAGAAAAAGTAGCGGATCTGATGAATGATATGGATCCTGATGACCGTACTGCTTTTTTTGAAGAACTTCCCGGGCAGGTTGCACAGCGCTTTATGCAGATGCTAAGCCCGGAAAACCGTAGTATTGCTATTCAGCTGCTTGGCTACCCCGAAGACAGTATAGGCCGACTGATGACTCCGAAGTTTGTGGCTGTTAAATCTTTCTTCACTGTTGAACAGACATTGCAACATGTTCGCAAGTTTGGCAGAGATTCAGAAACCCTTGATGTTTATATGTGGTAGATTATGAATGGAAACTTATTGATGATATCCTTATCCGCGATGTATTGGTTGCCGGCTCTGATGAACTGATAGAGAATTTAATCGGAGATAAGTGCCTGTGGCTAAGTGCTTATGACGATCAGGAGACAGCAGTCAAGGTCTTTAAGGATTATAACTGTACCGCACTTCCTGTAATAGATACAACGGGAACGCTATTGGGTATTGTTACTATTGACGATATTTTTGATGTTGCTGAACAAGAAGGGACGGAAGATTTTCATAAGTTCGGTGCAGTAAAAGATGCTGTAATCAGTCCACTGCATGCTTCAGTGCCATTTCTTTACAAGAAGCGCATCGTATGGCTAATGGCATTGGTTTTTGTTAATATTTTTTTCGGGGGGCAGCAATAGCACGTTTTGAAAATCTTATTGAGTCTGTTGTGTCTTTGGTCTTTTTCCTGCCCTTATTGATAGACAGTGCTGGAAATGCGGGATCTCAATCTGCTACGCTCATGATCAGGGCGCTTGCAGTAGGCGATGTGCAGCGAAGAGATTGGTTGAGGTTGCTGGGCAAAGAGTTTATTGTTGCATTGCTGCTAGGGGGTAAGCATGGCCGTGGGTGTTACCATGGTGGCAAGCTGGCGCTCTCCTGAAATTATTCCGGTTGTTGCCCTTACAATGGTATTTACTGTTGTTGTGGGGAGTATGATCGGCATGCTTCTTCCGTTTTTGTTTACCCGCTTTAAGCTTGACCCGGCCACAGCGAGCGCTCCCTTGATTACGTCAATTGCCGACATATCCGGAGTTCTTATCTATTTTTCAATAGCCAAGTGGTTTTTGGGGACTCTGAGTTAATAATTTTTTTATACTTTTACAGACCTGTTTACTATTTCAATTTTTGTTGCACTGTTTTAATTACATTGGACTATTTCTGTGTTTGGTAAGGCTTATCGTCTTGATCTGCCATTAATAAACGGAATAGTTATGTACTCATCATACTCAAAACAAGACAAAGAAAGCCATTTATATTTATGCTTACATTTAAAACAATAGAATTAAAGGATAGAGACATAATAAATTCATATCTCGAAAACAAAATTACAGAGCTTCGGATTTATGTTTTACAAACCTGTTCACATGGGGAAAGAAGTTCAGCACACAATTCGCAGTAAGTGATAATCTGCTGTTTATTAGGTTTAGAGACAATAATAATCGCAACTCATACCTTAAGCCTGTTGGATTGGGAGACATTAAAAAGGGTATAGAAATAATCATAGATGATCATAAGCAGTTCGGTTCCGTTTTTCAGATTAGAGGTGTGACAAAAGAGATGATCAGAGAAATTGAAGAAGCGATGCCGGGAAGGTTCGAATATAACCTTAACAGAAGTGTTTCAGATTACATATACACCACCGAAAAACTGATACATCTTAAAGGGAAGAAGCTGCAAAGTAAACGTAATCATATCAACCGGTTTAAACGTGAAAATGAGTGGCAGTACAAATCACTTACAGGTAATCGTGTATTGGTAGAAGAGTGCAAAAGCATGCTTGACAAGTGGATGAAGATTAACGGTGAAGAGAAAGACCCCCTCACTCGTATATGATGATTACGCAACGACACAGATGTTGTATAATTTTGAATATCTTAATTTGATGGGAGGGCTGATATGCGTGAACAGCGAAATTGTTGCCTTCAGCATTGGAGAGAAGCTTACACAAGACACTGTTGTAGTTCATGTGGAGAAAGCTTTTACAACCACTCACGGTGCATACAACATCATTAATCAGCAATTTGTCGAAAATGAGGCTTCAGAATTTACCTATGTGAATCGTGAAGAGGACATGGGGATTGATAATCTACGTCAGGCTAAGCTTTCCTATCAGCCTGATATTATTTTGGAAAAATACAACGCAAGATTCAAAAGCTAACTGTTTATCATACGTTATCTGCATTGCCTGATTAGGTTTCACCGTTATTTCGATTAAACATGATTCAATTTGCCGACGATAATACAAAACAGCAGGTTTGGGATATGTGGAAAACCGTGTTCAACGATCCGGATGACTATATGGAGGTTTATTTTCGCTGGAAATACCTTAACGAGAATACGCTTATATATATTGAAGATGGCAAAGCTGTTTCCTCTCTGCAGATGTTGTCTTACCAGTTCACTTTTTGCGGGACGGAAATTCCTGCTATCTATCTTTCCGGTGTGTGTACCTTGCCTGAATACAGAGAAAAAGGGTATAGCCGGCAACTGCTGATAAAAAGTTTTGACGTCGCTGCCGGCAGGAATGTGCCAATCATCTTGCTTGTGCCTCAGGAAGAGTGGCTGTTGAGGTTTTATGACAAATTGGGTTTTGCCCGTACTTTTGACCCCCCCGGAGCGGAGGCTTTGCCTTCTCTGAAAGAGTTGACGCAAAAATATCCGGGCGATCTGTACGCCGCATTCAGGGAGTTTGACTCTTTGTTCCGTCATAAAGATGTGACTGTTCAGAAGTCGTTCGATGATTTTTATGCCATGGTTGAGGAGGCGGCACTTTTCGGGTTCCCTCCCAAAAAAACCTGATGGGTATGGCGCGAGTGATTGATGCACATAGACTGATCTCGATATTTGCCGAACGGTACCCGCAAACAGCGTTTTCTATATCTGTACGGGATGAACTGCTGAAAGTAAACAGTGCCTCTTTACAGTTGTGGGAGGAGAAGCTAGGAGATACAGCCCTCCAGAAAATCACTCTTTCATGACAAATATCCGAAAATTGGCGCAATTGCTTTCGGATATCACACTTTAGGGGGATGAAGAGCCATTTAGTGCTGTTTTCCCTGAAAAAGTCCCTTCTATGAGCTATATGCTGGAGTGAAATTGAATATTTTAAAAAAAATCTGATATTATTGTTGTATATTTATGGGTCAATAAAAGTTTTATGGATAATCATCAGTCTGATGCACACGATGTTCGCGAGAGAGCCCTTGTCTTCCGTCTTGTGAACAATGATGAAGAGGCTTTCAGTGAATTATATGCCAGCTACAAGGACCGGTTGATCTATTTTGCGATGAGATTTGTTAAATCAAGAGAATTTGCTGAAGATATTTTTCATGATGTGTTTTTGGTTATCTGGCAATCCCGTCATTTTATCAATCCGGAGTATTCTTTTTCATCTTATGTTTATACCATGGTAAAAAAACAGGGTATTGAACATGTTGAGGGGAATAGAAAGTGAGAAGAGAGTCATGCAGGCAATTCTTTCGCAAGCTATCGATTACAATGACGACACAAGCCGGAACGTTCTGTATAATGAATTAAATGAAATTATTGAAAAAGCTATAAATCGTCTTACACCACGACAAAAGAGATATTCCGGATGAGTAGAGAAGAGCATATGTCGCACCGTGAAATAGCTCAAAACTGAACCTTTCCATATATACCGTGCAGGAACATATTACGCAGGCTTTAAAATCAATAAGATGCTTTTTGGCGAAATACCCCCCCGGGAGTATGGCCGATCTGTTGTTGATCCTGATTTGTTTAAATATATAAAATTAAGTTAACAACACCCCCCCTGCTTCTTTCGTCTGAAGTGTATTATAAGTATACAAGGATATATTTTAAACATCCTTTTGAATGTTCATGAAAGGGAATAAAGATAAACAACAGTTATTCATCGTTTTCTGAATGGGACTTATACCGTAGACGAGGCTTACGCCTTTTTGGAGGAGAGTAATGATCCCGTCAATAAAGATATTATTGAGGAGGCTGCATTCAGCGTCTGGGAGGAATCGCAGTTCCTCGAAAAAAACCGGGACCCGCTGAATAAGGAATATAAAGAAGAAGCTTACACTATTTTAAAAGATATTGAGAAAAAGAAAAAAAGATCCCTAAAGCCTTTGTTTTTAGTGGCAGGAAGCATTGCAGCCGCAATAGCGGTCATCTTTTCCTTTTTTTCGCCTATATGAGGGGGGGTTTCCCGTCAGGATATTTATTATGAATGCATTGAAACTACTTATGGGGGGGAAAGGAAAGATATTACTTTACCGGATGGGTCAATGGTTACCCTCAATTCTTGTTCCCGGTTGCGTTATCCTGCAAAATTCACACAGCAGGCTCGTGAAGTGATGCTTCAGGGTGAGGCTTTTTTCGATGTTGCCAGGGATCCCGACCGGCAGTTTGTGGTGACTGCCGGGCAGTTTTGTGTGAAGGTCTTGGGCACGGCATTCAATATCAAGTCATACTATAATGATGAAATTACATCAGTTAAGGTTGATAGAGGTAAGGTTCAGATTGAAATGCCGGAGGCAACCATGAGACTCTCTGCACAGGAACGGGTTGAGGTGAATTCCCTTAGGGGGGGTACGATAAAAAAACATCAGGATCTATACGAGACGGCAGGCTGGAGAAAAGGGTGCCTCTATTTTGACGCTACTCCTATTCAGGACGTAGCCAGAGAGCTGGAGAGAGAATACAATTGTTCTATAGTCTTTCAGGAGGGACAGGAGTTTGATAACCTTATTTCAGGAGAGCACGATAATCAGAGTCTTGAGTCCGTTCTGCAGTCACTTGAGTATATTTCAGGAATCAAATACAATAAAGACAACTATCACATACTTTTATATAAATAACATATCAAAAATAGATGCCTATGAATAAACCTCAACAACTTAATTATTTCTTATTTTATTAAAAAGAGCAACCCTGTTCAGGGCTGCTCGGGATGATACTACAAAACAACCCTACTGTTTGCATCATATGGTTGTTTGTGGTAAATCAGTTTAACAATCTCACTAAAATCATTAAACTTTACAAAGTTATGAATAATCTGACAGCTGTGAACAAAAATCTTAAAAACATTATTCTGTTTTTTTCTTTTCTCTGTCTGAACCTTTTGTTGGTAACTCCTTCCTACGGTCAGAACGTTAAGGAAAAAAAACATCACATTTTATGTTAAAAATGGGCAGTTGGTTGATGTCCTTAACAAAATCAGCCAGAAAACAAGCTTTAAATTTTTCTATGATCAGAGCACCTTACGCAAAGTTCCGCCAGTGACTATTGATGTAAAGGATGCCGGTATACAGGAGTTGCTGGATGTTATTACCGAACAAACAAAACTCTACTTTTACCGGACAGATAATACAATATCAATAAGCAAAACCCCACCAGTAATACAAAAGGCAATTACAGGCAATCAGAACCAACAGGAGAAAGTAGTTACGGGAAAAATCACCGATGAAGCCGGTGATCCGGTTATTGGTGCCAACATTATTGAAAAAGATGTCGTAAGTAACGGAACGGTTACTGATATAGACGGCAATTTTCGCTGAAGGTAAAATCAAATGCAACGATAACCATTTCTTACATAGGTTATGTGGAACAGGAGATACTAGTGGGGACAGGAGTTTTTCAGTATTGTACTGAAAGAAGATACCAAAACCCTGGATGAGCTCGTAGTTGTCGGGTATGGGACACAGAAAAAGCTCAATCTTACAGGTGCCGTCGCATCTGTTTCGGGCGATGTGCTGAGTGATAGGCCTATAGGCAATATTGCGCAGGGGTTGCAAGGGGTCATACCCAACTTGAACATCACCTTTACAAGCGGACAGCCATCGGCAGGTGCCGGGATCAATATCAGGGGTAACACATCGTTAAACGGCGGGTCGGCCCTTGTGTTGATCGATGGCGTAGAGGGCGACCTCTCCCTGATTAACCCGCAGGACGTAGAGAATGTTTCCGTTTTGAAAGATGCCTCGTCAGCTGCTATCTATGGTGCCCGTGCCGCATTTGGTGTGATGCTGGTAACCACTAAGCAGGGACGTGAAAACCAGAAAATAAAGATCAACTATAATAATAACCTGGCATGGAGCACTCCGGCACGTTTGCCTGAGATGCCGAGAGCCGATGTATGGGCGAGAGCATGGAATGATGCATACGACAGTGAGTCGCCGGGCGACTATTATTTCAACGACCGTTTCCTGGCTGCGCTTGATGCACATATTGCCGATCCTGAAAATAATCCGGCTATCCTGGTGGACACCGAAGGTATTCAGAGCCCCCCCAATTATACACCTAATAATCCCGGTTGGGCCTATGTTGGTAATACGGATTGGATTCATGAGTTTTATAAGGATGCCGCATTTATGCAGCAGCATAATCTGAGCATTGCGGGTGGTTCGGACAAATCAAGTTATTACCTTTCCGGCGGTTTTAAAGATCAGGGTGGAATCTTTCGTTATGGGAATGATGACTATAAACGTTATAACCTCTCTTTTACCTTCGATACAAAGATGACCGACTGGCTTGACCTCGGTTTTTCAACCAAATACAATTATACAAATAATGATGAACCGTATAAGGCTGGCTCATCTGCCGAGACCTGGTATTATGAAGTATATAGGATGTTTCCTACACTGTCGGTCTTTTTGCCCAATGGCGATTTTGCAGGAATGTCGCTGAGTCGCGGTAACTTTAATGTAATCGGTCATATGGCTGAGGCAGGACGTAGTATTAGTACCGGGAATGACATGTGGTATACCGGACGTTTCGACCTGCATCCATTCAAAGGCCTCTCTATTAAAGGAAACTATACGTTGAATAAATATTTCGGAAGAAGCAAAATACATCGTAAGACGGTTTACCAGACCATGCCCGAAGGGGGGGTGGCTCCGGTTGAGAGCCAGACACCTAATTTTGTGTCTAACGGGAATAGCGAAAATAATTATCAGACATTCAACGTGTGGGCAGAATATAACTGGGATATAGACAAACTTCACAATTTCAAGGCGATGGGTGGATATAATCAGGAAGGAAAAGATTACAAGGGATTGTCATTCAGAATGTCAGACCTATTCGATAATGAAACTCCTATTTCCGATCTGGCCATAAACTATGTCAGCAATAACGAAACCGATACGCGATGGAGGGTACAGGGTCTGTTCTATCGGTTAAATTACGATTTCAAATCAAAATACCTTCTGGAATTGAACGGTCGCTATGACGGATCTTCAAAATTTCCTTCCGGCAAGCGCCATGTGTTCGTACCTTCTGCATCTGCCGGCTGGAGAATATCGGAAGAGAGTTTTTTTCACTCCCCCTACGCGGTGTGATAGATAACCTGAAACTCAGGGCATCTGTAGGGGGGGTTCTGGGTAACCAGGCTATCAGTTCCTACTTCTCTTACATAGCATCTCTTACTGGTGGAGCCATGAGTAATTATATGATGAATGGCGAACCTCTCACCTATCTGTCGGCTCCCTCGTTGCCAAACAATGTTACATGGGAGAAAGTAATCAGCAGTGATGCCGGAATAGATCTGGCCTTGTTTGATAATCGCCTCTCCGGATCCTTCGATTATTATATCCGAGATACGAAAGATATGATACGCTCTGTGACACTTCCAGCTGTATTGGGTACCAGTGGAGGGCAGGAAAATCTTGCCGATATGCGAACCAAAGGATGGGAACTTGAAGTTTCCTGGAGGGATAAGATCAGCAATGTCCTGGGTACCCCCTTGACCTATTCTTTATCGGCAGGTCTTTCTGATTATCAGGCTGAAATTACCAAATTTGATAACCCTACCGGTTCTTTGTCAATGTATTACAAGGGTTGGAAAATGGGAGACTATTGGGGGGATATGTTACTGATGGGTTTATAAGGGATGAGCATGAGGCTGCCCGTATGAATTATATACAAAGTTACATTTACCATACATGGAAGCCTGGAGATATCCGTTATAAGGATGTTAACAACGACGGGGGGGTGATCAATATCGGTAAAACACGTTGGATGATCCGGGTGACCTGGTGATTATTGGAAACAATACACCCAGATACCGCTATAACGCACAGCTGGATATCAATTGGAAAGGAATTGGCCTGTGGGTGATGTTCGACGGAGTAGGAAAGCGTGATGTGTGGACCAGCAGCGACCAGTTCTGGGGGGGATTCCCGCGTGGCATCTACAACGGAAATATTTTCCAGTACCATATCGATAATACCTGGAGCCCGGAAAATCCGGATGCATACTATCCAAGAAAGTCGTTAAACAACAGGAATATACAGCGACAATCGAAATATTTATTGAATGCAGCCTATTTAAGATTGAAAGGCCTGACCTTCAGTTATAATCTTCCGAAGAAATACGTATCCAGTTTATTTATAGAGCAATTGAGAATTTATGTGAGCGGAAATAATTTGTGGGAAAAAAACACATATGCCTCCGTTTATGACTCCCGATATAACGGAGAGCCTGAGCGATGGAGGGTCCAATTCAGGAAAAGAGTATGCTTTTATGCGAAATTTTTCTCTTGGAGCAAACATTACATTTTGACGATAACATAATTTAAGACACAAAAGTGATGAAAAAATATATATATTTATTGACCTATATAACACTAACAATGATAAGCTGCAACTACCTGGATGTGGAACCTGGGGACACTATTACCGATACCCGGTTCTGGGCTACGGCCAACGGGGTTGCACTGGAACAGTATTGTCATACCTATTATCCAAGCCTGGTAATCGGACATGGGAACCCCCCCAATTCGTGGGACGGCAGCCCCCCCTGATTACCGCCGATCTGCAATCCGATAACCTCTTAAGTGGAGGTGCGAATCAGATTGCATTCGGTAAAAATGTGAAAAACCATACCGATGGGGGCATGGAGTTGGGGGGGCGTTATACGCGGATGTAATGCATTTCTGGAGAATTACATGCGTAGCCCGGCATCGGCGAATGATAAAGACATTATGCGGGAGAGATCTATTTCTTCAAAGCTTGGGATTACTTCAATAAATGAAACGTTTTGGCGATCTGCCTGGTATGACAAGGTGCTGGATAAAACGATCCGGACCTTTACAAGAAAAGGGATTCACGCGTCTCATAACAGACTCCATACTGATGTGCCTGGACAGGGCAATAGAGTACCTGCCCAAGCAGACCGATGTGTGTAAGGTGAGTAAAAATGCTGCTTTATTACTGAAAGCAAGAGTTTGTCTGTATGAAGGGACCTGGAGGCGTTACCGCGATATGGAGGGCGATGAAGAACTGTTAAAGAAGGCATACGATACCGCGGGTGAATTGATGAAGACCGAATATGGACATAATCTATATACTGGTAACGGCACGGAGATGAGCTATTTCAACCTCTTTATACAGGATCATTATCAGGGAAATCCTGAAATCATATTATCTCGTGAGTATGATCCCGCAATAAATATGGGACATCAGATCTCCAGGCAATATCCGATGAGTAATTACGGTATGAGTAGGGATTGTTTGAAGAATATTTGTGTTCCAGAACAGGGAAACCGATATCTGTCTGCGGATGCCACAATCCCACATGGGATATCTGTCGGAGATGATGGATCGTGATAGACGTCTCGTACAGACTATCTGCGTGCCTGATCCGAACAGTCCTCATGCACAGTATCTGTACAGGAAGGACGGAGGTCTTATGAAAGGAGGAGCTCCCAATATCTTCAATCTTTTGACGGAACCAATGAACGGCCGTTTTACGGAACATCCGTTACAGGATATTGTATCAGTAAGTTCTATAAAGCTTCTGAATGGGAAGGTACCGAGGCTTTCAAAGGAACCACCGATGCACCGGTAATGCGTTATGCCGAGGTGTTGCTCATAAGAGCCGAAGCAGGGGGGGCTGAACTGGGACTGGACCCGGAACTGGATAAAACGATCAATGCCTTGAGGCGGCGTGTAGGGTTCTCCTTCGACCTGACTGCCAACCCTGTTGAGGATCCTGACCTGGTAAGTAAATATCCCGATATAAAAGGAGCCGACAAAAATCTTATTCGCGAGATCAGGCGGGAACGTCGTATCGAACTGTTTGCCGAGGGCTATCGATGGGATGACCTTTGTCGCTGGAGAGCAGGAGTGAACCTGTTGAACCGTGAGCGGAGAGGAGCGATTATGGATTCCAAATTCTATTCAGCAAAAGAGATCAATATGATCAGGGAGAAAATAGGATTCGATGAGGATGGATTCATTACTCCTTATGCCATAAGGGTTACATATAAACCCTCTTTCACGGAAAAAAACTATCTGTTCAATATTCCCATTGAAGAGACTTCTCTTAATCCTAATCTATTACCCGATAATCCGGGATGGTAAAACAATAAAAAAATTGAAACATGATACGAATAAATGATTTAAAATCGAATAAAAAATATATTACTCTCTGGTACTTTGTATGTATGCTGTTTGTCAGCTG
>JMBX01000215.1_pt1 | contig 15861 bp, 27 predicted proteins | sample 616521 | NCBI WGS metagenome assembly JMBX01 (sample SAMN02727906, study PRJNA239997) | anaerobic digester metagenome | biome: anaerobic digester; isolation source: mesophilic anaerobic digester inoculated with municipal waste water sludge... | place: Germany: Bielefeld University, CeBiTec ...
AAAGACGCATCTTCCCCCCCGCTATTGATATTGAGAAATCATCAACCCGTCGTGAAGAACTTTTGCTTGATCCGGAAACCTTACAACGTGTATGGCTTATGCGACGCATGTATCTGCAAATGGTAGCCAACCCGCCACAAGGCGCTGGCATGGACACTGCCGTGGCGACTGAAGCCATTTTGCAAAGAATGGAAAAGACCAAAACGAACGCTGAATTCCTGGAAACATTGACTGATATGTAATCTAGTATAATCAGGGTATGACTGAAAAATACGAAGAAACTCCACAAGAGAGAAAGAAAGCTGTTAATCCACACCTGGCAGGTTTTATTGCCTGGCTGGTGGCGATTGTGATTTGCGCGGGGGGGATTGTTATCTTCGCGTTTTGGCAGGTTGGTGTCGCACAATCCATGCAAAAGTATCAAGCGGTAAGATCTTACGAAACTCCGGAAGTTCACGAAGAAATCGTGGCCGCCATGCCCCCGTTTGAACCACAGGCAGTGGACGCCGGCTTTTTAGAAAACCGCTTACAGAAACAGATCTGAATACAGAATATCGCACGGAACCCATCGAATACACTGTTTCCAGTGGTGATTCAGTATGGGGGGGTATATCTGAACGATATGGCGTGAGTGTGGAATCCATCCTTTATGCCAACTTCAAAATTTTGCAGGATAAATCGGATAATCTCAAACCCGGTCAAGTGCTAACGATTCCACCGACAGACGGTATTTTACATAAATGGACCAGTCGCGACACGATTGAATCAGTCGCGTCAAAATATGGCGCGAATGTTGATGACATTCTTTTGTTTATCGGTAACAATCTTGATTTAAGTAAGCCAGAAATTAAGCCTGGGACAATTGTGATGGTACCGGGTGGAAACCGGATGCTTACAGAAGTCAGCCATGCTGCAGTTGTGGTTGATGATGAAGGTAACCGGCGCAGTGGTTTTTCCGGGCCGGGCGCTTGTAGAATTATCGGGCATGGTTATGTTGGTACGGGCTATTTTATTTGGCCATCTGCTGTTCGATATATTTCAGGTAATAACTATGGGCCTGGTCATCGGGCAATTGATATCGGCGCTGGTCTTGGTTCACAACTTTTCGCATCCGATAGTGGCATCGTGGTTTATGCCGGCTGGCTTGACGGTGGTTATGGTAATTTTGTGGTTATTGACCATGGCAATGGTTTTCAGACACTGTATGAACATCTTGAGAATATTTATGTGAGATGTGGCGATAATGTGCTTCAAGGCGCGGTGATTGGAACAGCTGGCTCAACAGGGAATTCTACAGGACCCCCCCACTTGCATTTTGAAATTCGCTACGGCGGAACGCAGGTGAACCCTTGGGATTATCTTCCCTAAAGTGATATACTTCAGCAACTTGCCCCCAGTGGCTCAATGGATAGAGCAAGGCACTCCTAACGCCTGGATTGGGGGGGTTCGATTCCCTCCTGGGGTATAAAAGAAAAACACTCGTTTGGGTGTTTTTGCTTAAGTGTGTTTATTCTTCTTCATTCCCATGTCTGGGTGGGGGGGTGGCAGGGATGTCTGACTTCTTTTCGTCGATCCCATTGCGTACCCATAGCAAAATTAGTTCACCTTCTTCGACCTGAATGGCGCGAGCGGCAAGGATTTGTGTTTCAACCTGCAAGCCGATAGGGTCGCGATAGACGAGATACATGGGCAGGTCGGCTGCCCAGGCAGTTTCGCAACGTTCCAGCAAGAGCTGGCTGTTAAAAGTACGCAAAGCTGTGAAGGCGGTATTGTAAAAGTTGGGGGGGCCTTCAAGCACACCCAGCGCCCAAGGGTGGGGGGGTGTGCCATAGCCACGCTCCTGGTTGACGGGTTCAAACTCGGGCGTGGGGCCTTCTATAATCGTGATTTTATTGTTTATCTCCATCCTTAAAATGATACCATAACGACGGTTTATTATTGATAACTTGTAAATGGAAACAGGAAAGTGAAAAGCCGGTGGTTAGCCGGCTTTCGGATACGAAAATGAGAATCGTATGGGTTTATTTGTTTATGAACCAGTTATAGGCAAAACTGCCATTGGTTCCTTGAATGCGGATAGAAATCAAACTTTCATTGGCAAGACTGGCAGGGATATCTACGGTTAATTCTGCACTCGTTTGTGTTCCAGAATTGAAAGTGGCTGAAGGAATGCCATTAAGGCCACGGGTCCACATTTTGCCAAGCAGGACAGTAAATTCTGTATTTTGAGGCAAGTTATCCGCTTTTATAGTGACAGTTTTGCCTGAATCGACGCTTATAATGCTGAGTGCGGGATATTTGCTTGTGTCGCCAGGTTGGGTTGGCGCGGGCGTGACAGTTCCTGAACTTGGTGGGGGGTGACGACACGACCGCCTTGTTTGTTCCAGAACCAGTTATAGGAATACCAGCCACCACGCACACTTTCCACACGAATGGCAACGCGTTCATCGTTTGCCAGGGCTTCGGGGGGGATATTTAGAGTAACTTCGGTTCCTGCCGCGTCGGTGGTTGTAAAATCGCCAACGGGAATACCATCTTTGCCTTTGGTATACATCTCGCCCATAAAAGCGCGCATTTCAGCATTTTTGGGAAAATTTGTAATGGCGATGGTCACACTTTGGCTTTCGACCGCTGATATGATTGTTATCGTGGGAACAATTTTGGCGGTGTTTTAGTTGGCTGGGGGGGAGTCGTGACAGGTGATGATGGTGTTGGTTCGGGTGTGGTTGATGGGGGGGTGGCCAGGTGCCACCTTCTTTTTTTTGTTCCAAAACCAGTTGTAATAGTACCAGCCACCAGTGACGCTATCCATGCGGATGGCTATTTGGGCGCGCCCTGCGAAAGCGGCAGGGATATCAATAGTGGCTTGCAAATTGCCGCCTTCGCCAGTCTGAAAACGACCAGCTTCAATGCCGTTAATCGCTTTGGTGTCGTATTCGCCCATGCGCACGATGAACTCACGATTTTTAGGCGCGTCTTTGATGAGAATAGTTACGGTTTTATCGGTAACAACTTCTCCTATTGTAAAACTTGGGTTTGCCGCAAATACTTTACCAACGCCAAACAACGCTGGGACTAACAGGGCAATACATAAAACAAGGTGAAAGCTTTATATTTCTTCATTGTTTCTCCTTTTCGACGTCAAGTTCTTTAATATACAACGTATTCCATGCAAGATTTGTTCCTAAGCTTACAATTTTGTAAAAAAAGTTTTGGGCGTATAATAATTGGACAAAATAGAACTGTACACTTAAAAATCGGATTATGATGCTTGAGAAAAAAAGGATTTGGATTATTATCGCCATTGCGCTAATCGTGTTAGCTGTTTTGCTTTTGCTTGCATGGACTTATCTTAATGGACGAAATGGCCCAGTGTGGCAATTCATATTAGACCCAGAAGCGCATCAGGACTGGGTAACCCCCCAGCTGGATATCAGTGTCAGGATGCTCCTTTTAGCATGCCTACGGATGGCTTTATTGGCTATCTGTATGGTGATGTTTTTCAAATAGGTAAACGACATCAGGGCATTGATATTTTTGCGGGTACAGAAAGTGGCGTAACTCCAGTTTACGCGCCCTATGATGGCTATTTAACGCGGGAAGAAAGCTGGAAATCCACAATCATCATTCGTGTGCCCCCCAAGACCCACTTCAGCCAGACCGACAAATATGGATTTACATGACCCACCTGGCTGACCGATATGGTAACAATTTGATTGATGAGCTTTTTCCACCTGGTGCCAAAGAAATTCCCGTAAAACAGGGTCAAATCCTGGGCTATCAGGGTGATTACTCCGGAAATCCAGACCGACCAGTTGGGGGGTGCATTTGCATCTGTCGATTGTTAAAGACGATGGCGCGGGGGGGATTTATCTCAATGAGTTGGTCTTTTCAAATACTTTGGATCCATCGCCCTATTTTGGAATGTATCTCAATGCGAAACCGCGCTAAAAGGCCCGCCACGCTGTATTCGGGATACTGGTGTAGATTAAGGGCGGGAGTTTAGCTATAATCAATACAATCGAAATTTCGGAGGCTCACTGTGCAGGAAATCGCGCCTAACATTTTTATAGAACAAAACTCTCTGGGTATGGTAACGGGCATTATTCGCTCGGAAAACTCAACCACATTGGTTGACTTCCCATTCCGACAAGATGAACTCAAGTCCTGGCGTGGGGCTACCAGCAGAATGGTCTCGGGCGACGCGCGCTACCTGATTATGCTGGATACGCATTATGACCGCCTGTTGAGTTCAAAGGGTAATGATTGTACGCTTATTGCGCATACAAATACGGTTGTGCCTGGACGCATGAAGGTTACAAACGTTCGTGGGCAGGATGAGCCGATTATTCACACCGAATCTTATGACCCTACTGGTAATGTGGCGCGGCTCTTACCACCAGAGATTACTTTTGAAGACAGAATGGTGCTATATCTTGACGAGTATGAAGTCATTTTAAAACACCGGCCAGGTGCTAACTATGCCGCGATATGGGTGGAACTTCCCCCAGCAGAAGATTATCTTTGTGGGTGATTCGGTTATGGTTGACCAGCCACCTTATCTGGGATTTTCAACACCAAAGATCTGGGTTGATGAAATGGCAATTTTGGCGGACAAAGATTATCGTGGCTGTCAAATTGTCTCCACGCGCGATGGCATCGTTAGTCAGGAAGATGTTAGCTATTGGGGGGGAAGGTAATCAAATTTATTTCTGATAAATTTGACGCTTTGCTTGCAGCGCAGGCTGAAATTGAAGAATGGTATGAAATTATTCCTGATGTAATGAATCATTTCAATCCTCTGATGCGCGAGGATGAACGTTATTACAACCGCTTGCGTTGGGGGGGTATTCGTACTTGGTATGACCAGGCTATAAGCCAGAAAGCAGATGAGAACAATGATTAATGGTTATGACGCTGTTGTTTCGCTGACCCGCGGGGGGATTGTTGAGTCAATTCATTTTGGCGCTTTTACAGTTGTAGACCCTGAAGGGAATTTGCTTGTGTCAGGCGGGGGGGACCCAAACCTGGTTACTTTCCCGCGCAGTTCAATGAAACCCTTCCAGGTATTGCCTTTTATTGAAGCTGGTGGACAAGAACATTTTGGATTGACCGACGAAGAACTGGCTATTATGTGCGCATCGCATACAGGTACGGATGAACATGTGCGCGTGATTAAAGCATTCACGAAAAAGTTGGACTTTGTGAGGATAACCTGCAATGTGGATTTCACTGGCCATCGGATAAAGATACCAGTTTTGAAATGCGCAAGCGCGGAGAAACGCCAACGCCGTATCGGCATAACTGTTCGGGCAAGCACAGTGGCATGTTGGCCATGGCAAAATGCAAGGCGAACTACTGGACAGCTATTTGGATATCAAACATCCCGTACAAAAAGGATTCTGCAAAAAGTAGCTGAATTTTGTGAAATGCTACCCGAAAGCTTGATTATCGGAACAGATGGGTGCAGTGCGCCTGTATTCGCGATGCCTTTGAAAGTCTTCGCACATGCCACTGCAAAACTGGCTAATCCAGAAAATTTGAGTGAAAGTCAGGCCAAAGCCTGCTTAACGGCAACAAAAGTTATGCGCGCTTATCCCACAATGGTGGCTGGCCCCGGGCAACTGGATACAGTTCTGATGGAAGTGATGGCTGGCAAGGTCTTTTCAAAAGGTGGCGCGGAAGGCTATCAAATGATTGGCGTTTTGCCTGGTGTGCTTGAGAAAAATCCCAAAGGTTTGGGAATCACGATGAAGTTTTCCGATGGCGATGCGGGCCGGCGGGCTACGTCCGCTTTGACCGTGGCCATATTAAGCGCACTTGGTTTTGAAAAAGAAATGCAGTCAGAAGCTTTTGCGAAGTTTAACGCGCCAGTTTTGCATAACTCGCGTGGGCTTGAAATTGGCGAGATTAAGGTCAATCAGACCATAAACCTGTAAAAATGCTTGTGATAACGCCTGAATATCAAGACCGTCTTGATCGCGTGGAAGAAATACTGGACGCCTATTATGGCATCCCTGACTGGCATGAGTATTTACCTGCTGTTGATGAACTCGTGTGCACGATTCTTTCGCAGAACACGAACGATATCAATCGCGATAAAGCTTTTGTGAAACTCAAGGAAACGTTTTCAAGTTGGGAAGAAGTTCGAGATGCAGACCCGAGACGGTAAAAGAGGCGATTCGCATCGCGGGCTTAGCCAACCAAAAAGGGCCGAATATTCAAGCTGCTTTGCAATTTATCACTCAGGAACGTGGTGAGATTGATTTGGACTGGCTGAAGGAAAAGACACCGGAAGAAACCATGAACTGGCTGACCCAAATGAAAGGTGTAGGATTAAAGACAGCTTCTATTGTGATGGTCTTTTCATTGGATATGCCAGCATTTCCGGTGGATACTCATGTTTATCGCGTTACAGGGCGTTTGGCTTTGCGACCGGAAAAGATGACCATTGACAATGCGCATCGCTGGTTTATGTCGAGTAACCGACCTGAAAGCTTTGGCAGCTTGCATCTCAATATTATCAGCTTAGGGCGTGATTTTGCCAGGCGCGCAAGCCAAAATGCGGGGCGTGCCCTGTTGAAAAGCTGTGTCAATATAGCGAAAAGAATTTCGACGCCTGAAAACCGTTTGTCTTTAATTAATCGGATAAAAACTAAGACAAAGTGCCCAAGAGTGACCATGGACCTGCCCAGTCGATGTGCACGTCGCGAATTTGACCTAATAAGTTTTCATCCGATTCAACAAAGACAAGGCGATTGTGTGGACTTCGGCCACGCCATTTACCTTTGGTGCGTTCTTCAAATAAAACGGGTACGGATTGGCCTAAAAAGCGCTGGTTAATCTCGCCAACAACTTGCTTTTGCAGGCTTTCCAGTTTTCGGAACCGCCGCATTTTTTCTTCAGCGGAGACATCATCCGCAAGGAAACGTTCAGAATAGGTGCCTGGGCGCGGGGAGTAGCGTGCCAAATGGGCGACGTCTAATTTCAGGTCAGCAAGCAGTTTGTAGGTTTCCTCAAAGGCGGCTTCGGACTCACCTGGAAAACCAACGATGATGTCGGTGCCGATTGAAACATCCGGCATCAAGTCGCGGATGTGGGCGATGATATCGCGATATTGGGCATTGGTGTAACCACGACGCATGGCTTTGAGCACTTCGTCATCTCCGGCTTGAATGGGCAGTTCAATGTGGGGCATGACCTTGGGCAAGGTTGCCACGGCTTTAATCATGTCATCGGTGAAGTAGTTGGGGTGCGAAGTCAGAAAACGAATGCGCTCCAAACCATCAATATCATTAACCATCGCGAGTAACTCAGCCAGGTGTATGCCGTCGTCGCGGTCAAGACCGTAGCGGTCAACGATTTGACCAAGCAGCACGATCTCTTTGGCACCGCGGGCGACCATTGTTTTGGCTTCTTCAATGATGCGTTTCGGGTCACGGCTGATTTCCCGACCACGTTTGCTGGGAATGATGCAGTAAGCGCAGGCATGGGAACAACCGAGAACGATGGGCAGATTCTCGCTGACGGCATGTTGATTGCTGGTATAGATACCAAACTCTTCCTGTAAGAGACTGGTGATGTCGTCTTCGCTTGTCTTTGCGATTGGCTCGAATAGACTTGCGTGTCTTTCCCAGACAGTTCGCAAAATGCTCTCGGGGTCAGAGGGCGCGGAAAATGCATCTACCCATGGAAAACGTTTTTCAAGCGCGGGGTTGCCTTTATTGCCAACCAGGCAACCCATCACGGCGATAATCAAGTGTGGTTTGGCAGACTTTAAAGGTTTCAATGAGTTAAGTCTGCCAAGGGCTTTGTCTTCAGCGCTTTGCCTGACGACGCAGGTGTTAAGAACGATGATATCTGCTTCATCAGCAAGATTTGTGCTTTGATAGCCTAATTTTTCCAAGGCGCGACTGAGGCGCTCGGAATCTGCCACATTCATTTGGCAGCCTATAGTCCAAATATGATATTTCATAGCCCAGATTATACTTGAATACAGTTCTTTATATTGATTTTTATTTTTTTTAAGAATGAATACTTGACAATTATTGGGGATATAATATTAAAGATGATATAATGCTAACGTCGATAAAATCAACTAGTGAGGTCGAGGAAATAATGGAATTTGTAATTACTGAATATAAACGTTGTTTTGTTATCAAAGCTGATGGGCGTATTGACAGCACTTCCGCACAGGAAGTTGAAAACGCCTGATGGAGCTGACTAATTCTGAAAAATCAATCATCATCGACATGCAAGCGGTTAATTTCGTTTCCAGTGCAGGGTGGTGGGCGATTATTCGCGTTCAGAAAGAACTTAAGAACAAGCATAAAGCCGACCTTGTCCTGGTGAATTTGCAGGAAATGTGCGCGATTCGATGGATTTGATTGGTATTTTGCCTTACTTTACCGTTTACGAAGAAATGATTGATGCTATAGCCAGCATCTAAAATGACACTACCTGATATCAGAAAAGCCAGCCTTTTTAATTTGGGCTGGCTTTTTTTGCTATTAAGTTGCTTTCAGTATACCTTTTTTTTATAATGCTAATTAGTCAATTGCAATACAAGTATTGACTTATTCCCCCCCAAACAGTAATTGATAATCCGTTTTCTGTCGGGTGTATAAGGTTGTGCCACTGATGATAATGATGATTTTCTCTCTGGCGGGACTTTTGCTTAACTCTATTTGTAACGGCGTGTCGCCACTCACAAAATAGTGTTCGACCTGGATTTCATTGCTATAGCGCACAACGCTGATCGCATAGCTTTGGGGCAGGATGTTTTGGATGCGCGCAAAACCCTGGCTGGTCCATCCACCATCGCCGGACTCGACGTCATCAGAGTAACCGATGGCTTCGAGTTTGAAATCGTCCAAGACCATACCGTGGGAGTTCACCGCGGCATCGGTAACATAGTCAAAACGCAAAGTCACTTTTTGACCGGCATAGGCACTTAAATCCACTTCAATTTCTGCCCAGCCATCGCTGGAACCTGTCCAGCCACAGCCGAAGTTGTTACCAGAAGGATTGTACTCAGTACAGTTGCTGGCTTTAAGCATCTCCCAGCTTTCCCCCCCATCGGTGGAGGCGGTGAGATAAGCGTAGTCGTAATCATCTTCAATGTCGTACCATTGCAAAAGCTGAAAGTTGCCTGGCCCGTTACATTGCTAAGGTCAAACTCGCGTTGCAGACTCATATTACTTTCATCGGCAGCATTGGACCACCAAAAGTAATCCCCCTGAAGGAATTTCGTCAATGGGCAATACTTTTACGTAGCGATTGCCTTGAAAAGCGATGTTTTTACGCCATCACATTTTATTTCGTTATAGTCCACGCCAAACTGATGTACATCTCGCTGAATGTATTCAGGGCAACTGTAAATACTTTCGGTGATGCTAAGCTTATAGGGTGAATAACTTTGATAGGCGTAACGCTTGTTTTGAATTGGCGATTTTTGCAGGAGATTGGCAACGGCCCAGTCGGTGAAAATTTCAATGCCGGTATAGGGCTGATTGCTGTCTGGGTTGAGAATGTTGAGTTCTTTGGAAACTGCGTCCATCGCGACGAAACCATTTTCTTTGTGGGCGACCAGCGCGCGGGTGGCGTCTTCGCCAAAACGGTCGAGATAATAGGACATGAAAATATAGCTGGCTCCGTAGTGGGCACTGTTGTCGGCATCACCCGGGTACCAGTCATTCAGTTGCATATCGGTGTTTTGCATATAAGACCAGTCAAAACCACCAGCGTCATAGCCATTGACCTGTTCGGCAAGCATAGAGAAACCTTCGTTTACCCAGGTTTCTTCATTTTTGTCGAGATACCAGTGAATCATGTGTTGGTATTCATGGGCAATCGTGCCAAGGATGTATTTATCTTCCAGGCGGACGTTGTCCGCGCTGAGAAAGAACATTTCATGCGCGTTGGAGTAGGGGGGTGGACGTCGGGGGGGTGGACTTCATCTGCGGAAGAAAAGTAACCCGCAACCCATTTGCCGATGCCTTTGGTGTAGAGAATGTAAAAGCGTTCGTCACCATCCACGCCAGGGTTCCATTCCATGCCAAAGAATTCGCGATTGGTGGGGGGGACGATGTCCTGGTCAATGATGTCGCCCAGCGTTTGCAGGGAACTGTCGCGGAAGCTAACACGATCGTCAATCCAAATGTAGATGTGCTCGCCAAGATAGTGGAGTGTGGCGTCAATGGATGAAGATTCAGTAGTGTCGGAATTGATAATCCAAAAGGCTTTTTTTTGCGCCGAGACTGTAAGGCGCATTGGTGTCGATGAAAACTTCCGGCACATTTTGCTTGCCAGCGAGTCGCTGGGCCAGGTCAATGCTGTCGGCTTCCGGGATAATAATTCCGCTAAGCGTTTGCCAGGTTTCCTGGGCGGCTTCGTCATGGTCAGCAGACGTTGGGATTGGTATTGAAGGTTGAGATGTTGGCGTTTGCTTGATAGGTAAGGCTGGTGTGATGATAGGTGTCTGGGTAAGCATATAGCTTATCGTCTCTTTGATGACACCGGAAAAACCGAAGATTGAAACAATACAACATGCCAAAAGAAAGAATAAAAAGATGATAATGATGATTAAGATGACATTGCGTGCGTTTGTTTTTCCATAACTATCCTTTTCTGGGCAAATTTACCGTGACAATTATAAAGCTTATAATGCAAGTTGCAAATTCAGACTATGTAAAACAAGTATTCCAGATGAGTGTAAAATATAGGCATGGCATGCCAGACAGAAAATACAAAATGCAGACATCGCAAACAATTTTGTGGCTGATATTGATTTTGATATTCTTTTTTGGCCTGCGGGCGTCATCTGTTTTGCCACTTGAACCATTGGATGGTGTAAGAAGTCTGGCGGATGGCAAGCGCTTTGATTACGTTGTGTGGACATTGAAAGCGCTGTTTAATAAAGCAATGTCGGCGTCATTGGGGGGGTGGAAAAGTTTTTAAATGATGAACAACAGGCGACCATAGTAAAAGCCTATTTTGACCAGGTTGGCGTGGTGGAAGAAAAGGAACGCGCGCTCGAGGACGTGCTTTATCACTCAAGTTTCGACGAAAGCCAGTTTCAGCTGGCGAACGAAGACTTAAATGAAGCGAGAACCTGGCTAAAAAAACTGGCGCCTCTTGCCGAAGCAATCATTCAAAACCAGACAGAACGCATTCTATTGGATATGGGCTTTGGCTATGGCGGGCAAATTATTCCACCAGTGTTGTATGAAGTGACTGATTTGCCCCTGAATTGATTGTATCTGCCGAGATGAAATTGGAACGGTAATAAGTATCAGCCTAAAACCAGGCATAGACGAAATCGAAAAGAATGAAATTGAGAATGACGCCCTTAATCGTTATGACTATTCTGCGCTAATTGAAGAAGTCGGAGGGGGGTTGGAACTTATCCAACTATGGTTTTGCGCATTAATAGCATCAACTGGCTGTTTGAAACCGTGGCGCATGAGTGGATTCATAACTATCTCACCTTACGTCCGCTGGGAGTGCGCTATTTCACGAATAATGCCATGCGTACGATCAACGAAACGACGGCAAGTCTGGCTGGGAAAGAAATTGGGCGGGCGGTAATCAAAACTTTCTATCCAGAACATATTGTCATAGGGACATGCCCAAAACGAGAGCTATATTGGGTTATAAGCGAAGAAGAGCAAAATTCTAAAGGTTTCAATTATCGGGCAGAGATGCGCGAAACACGCGTGACGGTGGATGAATTGCTTGCGCAAGGACAAATTCTTATGGCGGAACGGTATATGGAACAACGCCGACTGGTCTTTTGGGATGAGGGCTTTCGCATTCGCAAACTCAATCAGGCTTATTTCGCGTTTTATGGTTCCTATAATGACACGCCAGGAGGTGGCGCTTCGGGCAAAGATCCAGTTGGGCCTGCGGTGCGCGCTTTACGTTACAGCCTGCCACACCTAAAGGCGTTTATTGATACAATTCAAGACGTGCGAAGTTTGGATGACCTGATGAAAATCGCGCCATAGTTCGTTATAATGAACGAGAATAATTGAAAGAGATTAAGCTATGCAAAAAGTTCACTTGTCTTCGGTGCCCCCCCAAAACAATACCCCCCCTATTAATCGTTATCTCTGGTCCAAGTGGGATCGGAAAAGACGCAGTGGTTGGTTTGTTGCGAAAAAAACACCCCCCGATACGCATTTTGTGATTACGATGACCTCGCGCGCGCCACGGGTGGACGAAACTCATGGCGTGGACTATTTCTTCGTGGACCGCGAAACGTTTGAAGACCATATTGCTAAAGACGAACTTTTGGAATATGCCAAGGTTTATTCCGACTATAAGGGGATCCCCCCAAGTCGCAGGTGCGCGAAGCTTTTGCGACGGGCAAGGATGTTATTATGCGGCTCGACGTGCAAGGCGCGATGACCATTCGTAAGCTTTGTCCTGATGCTATACTCATTTCCTGACAGCATCAAGTAAGGAAGAGTGGATGCAACGCTTAATCGCACGACGCAGCGAAACACCAGATGAACTGGCACTGCGCATTGAAACCGCAGAAAAAGAATATGCCTTAATTGAAGAGTTTGATTATTTGGTCGTCAATTCACATATGAATATCGAACAGACGATTAGTGACATTCAGGCGATTATCCGCACGGAACATATGCGCACGAAACCCCGCAAGGTTGAATTATGACAGATATGAATACACAAAACAGTCCTGACCCATCGGACTGGCAAGGCTTGCCTGAACAGGAAAGTCCTATAAATAAGCCTGAAATGCCTTCACAAACACCGCCAAATGGCATTCCTGAACAGCCGACCAGCGCGCCCGCGGAACAGCAAACTATTTTATCACGCCACAAACGGTTAGCCCGATTCTTAGCTATCTCATTATGGGTTTTACCATACTGTTTTTTATCGGCCAGCAATTATCTTCCTACCTGTTTGACGCTGATCTTATCCTGGTGTTTTTGCCAAGGTAAACCCTGCCATTGTTTCTGGCGAATTGTGGCGCCTGGTAACACCTGTGCTGGTGCATGGGGGGGCATTATCCATATCGGTCTGAATATGTACGCACTTTATATTTTAGGACGTGATGTTGAATCTTTGTTTGGACATGGCCGCTTTGTTCTTCTCTATTTGCTGAGCGCGTTTGGTGGCAATGTACTCTCGTTCGCATTTTCGGAAGCCATCTCGGTGGGTGCGTCAACGGCGATTTTTGGTTTGATTGGCGCGCAAGCGGTCTTTATTGGCAAAAACCGAAAATTTTGGCAACCGCGCGCGACAGATGCTTTTTAGAATTGGTATGATTTTATTACTCAATTTTGCCATCTCGGTTGTGCCTGGATCTTCAATTGATATGTGGGGGGGACATTTGGGCGGTCTCTTGGCGGGGCGGTGTTTTCAATCTTAGCCGCGCCTAAACTGGAAATAGCCCGCAAAGATGGCCGTTTAATTTTGGCCGATAAAACTGCCAAAACAGATATTTTCCTGGCTTTTTGATGGTCTTGTTGGCGTTTGGTGTAATTCTGTTTTTTTGCGATTCGTAAAGCAAAAGGTCTATGAAACCATTTCTTTTGCGTCTGCTTAGCTTAGACGAAAGACTTTCCGCAGGTTTGGCTTTGGACAATCCGCCCAAAGCAGTTGAGTTATTTTTAAAGTTTGTCAGCCATAGTTGCGACTCGTGGTATTGGCTGGTGGGATTATTGTTGGTGTGGTTGCTAGCGGGGGGGCAGGACGGCAAAGAAATTGCAGTTTCTACGGGATTTGTAACAGGTTTTTTTTAGCAATTACCATTTTGCTGGTTAAGTTTTTGTTTCGTCGCCCACGTCCTGAAGGTGATTGGGGGGGGCAGGTTTATCGTGTTAATGATCCCCCCCATTCTTTTCCATCTGGCCACGCCGCGCGCGCTGCGGCTATTGTCGTGGTTGTGGCAAGATTTTTGCCCTGGTGGGTGGTTTTAATTGTCGCGGTATGGGCAATATTGGTGGGATATTCGCGTGTTGCGCTGAAAGTGCATTATCTCTCAGACGTCCTGTTTGGCTTTCTTTTTGGCGCGATATTTGCGTTTGGCATGCTTTGGGTATTCGCCCGCTTAATGCAAATCTTCCCCCCCAAAATCGCCCGATTTCTTTTACAGGGATTTTGGAGAAGATGAGTTTTCTGCGATTGCAGGGTTTGTTTTCTTAAACGCTTAAGCTAAAACCAAACCACTCAAGCATTTCAGTTCCAGGTCTTCAATACCGTTTATGGTAACAACAAGTTCGCGGTCAGAGAGTTGGCTTTTAAGCTTTGTGCCTACTGCAAACGCGTCACCAGTGGGGGGATAGTGACTGTTTTGGTGAATCATTGGCATTGAGTATGACCAGCATGGTTTGTTCTTCGTTCTTGCGTGTGTATGCAATCACGCCATCATGCGCGTAGATGACTTTGTATGCGCCAGTGCGTAATACAGGATTGGCGTTGCGCAGAGCGATGTAGGATTTCAACTGGTCGCGCAAATCGGTATTCCATTCACTTTCATCCCATGGGAAAGTCTTGCGACATTCAGGATCTTTTCCACCCGTTAAGCCGATTTCGTCACCGTAGTAAATGCTGGGCGCGCAGGTAGGTGAGGATAAACAGGTAGGCCAGGGACAGGCGTTTCACGTTTCCGCTTACCAGGCTAAGGAAGCGGGGCATATCGTGGCTGTCGAGCAAGTTCATTTGGGCAAGCGCAAATTCGTAGGGATAGATTTGCAGCAATTCTTCAGTACGTTTGGCAAAATTTTCGGCAGTGAATTTTTCAGCTTCGCCAAGACCCATCATGCCACTGGCAAGTTCATAATCGATTTGTTTGCCACCAAAAAGCCAAGCGCAGCATGCGTGATTTGGTAGTTCATCACGGCGTCAAACTGATCGCCTGCCATCCAGCGTTGGGCTTCGCATGGAATCTCACCGACGATGTAGGCTTCTGGGTTGGCGGTTTTAACCACATCGCGAAATTCGCGCCAGAACTCATCATCGTCAATTTCAAAGGGCACGTCCAGTCGCCAGCCATCCGCGCCTTGTTCAATCCAGTAGCGGGCAATATCAAAAATATATCGACGCACCTGGGGGATTGTCAGTATTGAGTTTAGGTAAAGCGGGCAGCCCCCCCACCAACACTCATAATTGGGTTTGCCTTCAAAAGCGTTTAGCGGGTAATCGTGAATATGGAACCAGTCCACGTAAGGGGGGGAGTCTTTGCCAACTTCCATGATGTGATTGAACTGAAAGAATCCACGGCTGGCATGGTTAAAGACACCATCCAAACGATTTTGATGTCGCGTTTGTGAGCTTCTTCAACAAGCAGTTTAAAGGCTTCGTTACCGCCCAGGAGTGGGTCCACCTGGTAGTAATCATGGGTGTGATAGCGGTGGTTGGAAGCGGATTGGAATATAGGGTTGAAGTAGATGGCATTGATGCCTAGGTCTTGCAAGTAGTCGAGTTTTTCCACGACACCCATCAGGTCGCCACCTTTAAAGCCGTGCACGGTGGGTTCGCTGTCCCAGGGTTCAAAGTTGCTTGGTTTTTCAACTTTGGGACTCCAGGCAAAGCGATCAGGAAAAATCTGATAGAATACGGCATTTTTTTACCCAGTCGGGCGTGACATTTAAGTGTTTCGTCATTTTTACCTCTAATGTGCATCAAAATAAAGTTTACACATCAACTATATTACCATAAATAATCAAGAACTGAAAAATTATTGCATATACTGGTGAAATTCGGCTATACTTATCGGTGGGAATGGTTAGGTCCCGGTGGGCCTCCTGGTCTTCAAAATCAGTGTCGGGTTGATAAGATCCGTGGTGGGTTCGACTCCCATCCATTCCCGCCTTGTTATTAAGGATG
>JMBX01000216.1_pt1 | contig 15860 bp, 30 predicted proteins | sample 616521 | NCBI WGS metagenome assembly JMBX01 (sample SAMN02727906, study PRJNA239997) | anaerobic digester metagenome | biome: anaerobic digester; isolation source: mesophilic anaerobic digester inoculated with municipal waste water sludge... | place: Germany: Bielefeld University, CeBiTec ...
AAAAAAAGAAAGTTATGGAATATTCTGAAAATAAGTCATTAGTTTACCAAAGTCCTTAAGGCTTTGGTAATAATTTTTAATGGGTCCTATCCTTTATTTATCTCACCTGTAATTCCAGTTCTTGTTATTTCAACAATTGCGTATTACTTAGTGAAAATATATCAATTTTCATTCTATTAACACTATGTTACTATGAATTTAGTCTCATATTTGAGGTGATTTTATTGTTCCGTGTCAATATGTGTAAAAGACAGAAAAGTATATTGAGAAGTATAATGATAGCACAAAAACCGATTAAGTCAAGGGATTTAGCAGATGAATTTGGAGTTTCTTTAAGGACTATACAAAATGATATAAGAGATATTAGATACTATTTAAGGAAAACAATATCCAACTTTATTCAAAACCTAGTGTAGGATTTTGGGTAGAGGTGGAAGATGAGCAAAAAAAACGAAATACTTGATTTTCTACTAAAGGATAAGGATTATAGCGAGAAATATATAAGAGAAGAGTATATGCTATATAGGATTCTAAATTATGGTGAGAGTTTTACTATTCAAGATTTTGCTGATGAGCTATATGTAAGTCCTACTACGGTTTACAGGAGCTTAAATATTGTTGAAGGTTGGCTTTCAAAATATAATTTGAAGCTTAATAGAAAAAAAAGGGTTCTGGTGTTAGGCTAATAGGGGGGGATGAAAAGGATATTAGATATGCTCTGGTATCCTGTATTTTAGAAAAAAATATCCGATTATATGATAGATGACCATTGCATCAAGGACAAAGACAAGGTTATAGATAGATTAAATTATGTGACAAGATGTTTAGATAATATAACAGAAGGTGATATTAAACAGATAATATTCATAATGAATCGAACTTTAGATACCTATGGGATGCTATTAATCGATTCAAAGTATTACAATATCTTGATCAATCTAGTGATAAACGTTTCAAGGATAAGGAAACGTAAATATGTAGCTTTTAAGCAAAATAAAAAAATAGATCTATATAATACAAAGGAGCATGAGATTGCTATCTATATTTTGAATCAAATAGAGAAACAATTTTCCTTAGATTATATTGAAGACGAGATATACTATCTGTTGTTAATTTTAATAGGAAATAGAATTGATTTTTCTAGTAAATTGTCTACAGAACAATATAATAGCCACGAAATAGAGAAGTATTCAACTGAAGAAATTGCTAAGGAGATAATACACTATATAGAGGAACAGTTTAATATAGAGCTTATGAATGATGAGAAACTATTGATGGCTTTAGAACTTCATTTGATATCCACTATTGAGAGTTCTAAATATGGAGCTAAAATGGTAAATCCTTTGCTAAATGAAATAAAAATTAATTATCCTTACTCTTTCAATGTAGCTGTAGAGATAATAGATAAATTGAACGAAAACTATAATATAAAGATGAATGAAAACAACGCTGGATATATAGCTTTGCATATTCAAGCAGCAATAGAGAAGAGTAAGCTAATGGAAGCTAGGAGTATAAATACCTATTTAATATGCAATAGTGGCATGGGTTTTGTACATTTATTGTCTATACAGATAAATAAATGGTTTGACAAAATAAATATTGTAAAGATGACCTCGGAAAGAAGGTTGAAAGAGGAGTTTAAGGAATTTTTAGAAGGTGAGTTACCAGAGCTTATAATATCAACAGTTCCTCTATCCATGGATATAGAAGAAGCTAATATCCCATAGTAAAGGTCAGCCCTATACTTACAGATAAGGATATAGAGGATATAGACCATGAAATAAAGAAAATAATTAGCAATAAAAGGGAAGAAGCCGAGGAAAGGAGCATTCTAAAATCTTATATACATGAGGACATTATATATTCCGATTTGAGTGCAGATAGCAGTGAAGAACTCATAGAAAAGGTGTGCGATGATATGTGTTCAAAAGGCTATGTAACCTCTCAGTTTAAAGATTCTGTAGTAGAAAGGGAGAAACTATCCTGTACTTATGTAGCAAATTGTGTAGTGGTCCCCCCCATGGAAAGGCAGAATTCGTCTTGGTGCCATCTATTGCTTTGATAACTTTAAATGAACCAATTATCTGGTATGGATACAAAGTAAATACAGTGTTTTTATGTGCCCTTGATTTAAGCGTGGATAAAGTATCAAATGAACTGTTCCAAGAACTTTATCGTATTATTGGTGACAAAAAAACTCCTGAAGGAAATAACTGAGAAAAAAAATTAAATCAATAGGAATTGAGGTGAAGTTTATTGTTATTATCAGATCTAACAGATATAAATTTAATCAACGCTAATCTAAATAGCAATACCAAAAGGGAAGTAATAGAAGAATGGTAGACATGTTTGAAAAGTTTGGGATAATAACTGAACGGGATAACTTTATCGAAGCTGTACTCAATAGGGAAAAAGAGTGTACTACTGGATTTGGAAAGGGAATAGCTATTCCCCCCCATGGGAAATCGGATTCAGTCAAAAAAATCATGTTTTGCAATTGGAAAATGTAAAGGAGTACAATGGGATTCTTTAGATGGACAACCTGTTGAACTGGTCATACTAATTGCCGTTCCCAAATCTAAAGCTAGTACTGAACATTTATTTATCATATCTAGATTGGCAGAAGAGCTTATGGATGATAGATTTACAAATAAGCTAAAAAAATGCCTCGAGCAATCAGGAGATATTTGAAATATTAGAGGGAATTGGTATAAACTAATATCCTTCATAAGTATGTAAGAAATTCTATGAACTTAAAAATCAATTTTATTGAGCATATGTCATATTTTGACGGAATAAAATGAAAATGGAGGGAGTTATTATGAAAATTGTCGGAGTAACAGCATGTACTATAGGCTTAGCACATACCTATATGGCAGCAACAGCATTAAAAGATGCTGCTAAAAAGAAAGGCTATAGTATAAAGATAGAAACCCAAGGGAGTTTAGGTGTAAAAGATAAGCTAGATGAAAGGGATATTAGTGAAGCTGATGTAGTTATTTTAGCATGTGATACTAAGATAAAGGATTCAGAAAGGTTTAAAGACAAGAAATGCCTTGAAGTAAAAGTATCTAGTGCAGTTAAAGAACCAGGGAATGTTATAGATAAAGCATTAGAATTGATCAATGAATAATAGGAGGTAATGTACTATGTCAAAGGGAAATATGAGTAAAATAGGACAACATTTGATGACAGGTGTATCATATATGATACCAGTAGTAACAGCAGGAGGCTTGATCCTTTCAATGGCAACTATCTTTGGTGGCCAGGATGTATTTTCTGCTGAAGGAACATTCATAGCATTTTTAAGGGATTTAGGTTCTATAGGATTGGAGATCATAGTGCCTATTATAGCAGGTTTTGTAGCATATTCCATAGCAGATAAACCAGGATTAGCACCAGGATTTATAGTGGGAGCATTTGCACAGAGGATGGGAACTGGATTTTTAGGCGGAATTATAGTGGGAATTTTAGCAGGATATATTGTAGAACTTTTGAAAAAGATAGAAGTACCCACTAGTGTTTTACCTTTGATGTCATTAATAATAATACCAATAATATCAACTTTAACATGTGGTATACTTTTACAATATGTATTAGGCAAACCTATTGCTAATATGTCTAATGGATTAAGCACATGGTTACAATCACTAGGCGATGGAAATCAAATAGTACTTGCTGCTATTCTAGGAGCTATGATGGCTTTTGATATGGGTGGCCCTGTCAATAAGGTTGCTTTTACTTTTGGATTAGCAATGTATTCTGAGCAGATATATGGACCTTCATCAGCAGTGCTATTAGCTATATCAATTCCTCCCCCCCTTGGATTAGCCCTTGCTGTAGCTCTTGCACCTAAGAAATATACTGAAGGGGGGGAAAGACAAGCGGCAAAGACGGCATTGGTAACAGGTATTGGTGGAATTACCGAAGGAGCAATTCCATTTGCCCTTGCAGACCCTATTAGAGTTATTCCATCTATTATGGTAGGAACAGCCGTAACTACTGCCCTTGGTGCAGCATTTAAAATTGAAAATCCAGTAATATTACAAACGGTTTTATCTATACCATTTGTAAACAAGCCTTTTATGCAAATAATTGCTATATTAGTAGGGGTTTTCGTAACGGCTATTATGGTAAATTTATTGAAAAAAAGATTTGCCTGAAAACCAATAAAATATTGAATATTTGAAAGTTGAAGAGGTTTGTTTCTAATGAGGAGGGAAAATATTTTGACTAATGCACATATAATAACACATACTCACTGGGATAGAGAATGGTATAAATCTTATGAGCATTTTAGGACAAGGCTTGTATACTTTATGGATAACCTTATAGATTTATTAGAAGACAATGAGAATTTTCAGTCATTTTTGTTTGATGGACAAACGGTAATATTGGAAGATTATTTGAGCATAAGACCCGAAAATGAACCTATATTAAAAAAAGCTAATACAGGATAAAAAAAATAATAGTAGGGCCTTGGTATATTCAACCAGATGAATTTTCCCCCAGATGGAGAAGCTCTGATAAGGAACTTACTCATAGGCATTAAGATTGGAGAAAAATTTGGGCCTGTTATGAAAATAGGATATCTTCCAGATTCCTTTGGACATACGTGTCAACTACCCCCCCAAATTTTAAAGGGATTTGGTATAGATTCTGTAGTTGGAATGAGAGGAGTTCCCTTTAGCAAGATAAATAGTAGTGAATTTGAATGGCGAGGTTTAAATGGCGATGTAATACTTGGAGTCTATTTGAAAGAAGGATATTTTAACGCCTGCTTTTTACCAGAGGACTACCAATATGCAGATGAGAGAGTTTTCCATTGGTAGAAAAATTAAAAGACGTAGGTTCTACGGGAAACATTCTATTGATGAACGGTATAGATCATCAATGGCCACAGAAAATATAGCTGAGTATATAAAACATCTAAATGAAATAGATAAGGAAACAAATTATATTCACTCATCCTTAGAAGAGTATATAAAATCAGTAGAACATGAAAAACCTCAATTACAAAGATTAGAAGGAGATCTGATAGCACCAGAAAACAGTCGAACCCATACCAGCATGGCCTCTACAAGGGTTTATCAGAAAAAGAGGAATAGAGAAGAGCAAAATCTAGTTGAAAGATATGTAGAACCCATAAGCTCTATGGGGGTGGATTTTTGGAGCTGAATATCCCTCTAATTTAATAGAGCTAGAATGGAAATATATTATCAAAAACCATGCTCATGATAGTATTTGTGGATGTTGTACCGATAGAGTCCATAGACAAATAGATGAAAGATTTGAATCCGCCAACGATATAGCACTACATTGCTAAAAACCTATTCAAGAGCCATAGCAAGAGCCATAGGGAGAAATTTAAACTCAGAAGATTTGTTGTTGCTGACATTTAATAACTCTATGGTAAAAGGAAAACAATTGGTGAATGGAGAAGTAATCGTGCCATATGAAGGGTTTGAATTGTACGATATGGAAGGAAGGAGTATTCCCTATCAGATAGAAGAAATAGAAGAAAAAGGCATCTTCTATTGGCATATGGTCTTCCATGGGTAATTTCTCATCTACTGTAAATAGGATTAAATTTTCCTTTTATGTAGATTTCCCCTTTAATTTTGGATATTTAATACACAAGATAGTAAAAAGGGAAGACATAGCAGGGGGGGAAGTTCAATATGGGGGGACCCTATATCCATAGATGAAAAGGATCATATAATAGAAAACAAGTTTTTAAGGTTAAAATATATGAAAATGGAACATTGGATATCTTAGATAAACAATCTAATAAATTCTACAGAGATCTTAATGTAATAGAGGACTGTGGAGATGAAGGAGACACCTATAACTATTCCCCTGTAAAATACGATCAAGTGATAACTTCTCTATCCATAGATAAGGGTCAAGTGGAATTATTACAAAAAGGTCCTATAAAAGTGGTTTATAAAGTCAAATACGATATGAAAGTACCCTATAAACTTGATGGTAATAGAAGAAGCGAGAAGACAGTAGATATGCCTATTGAAACCTTTATAACCATATACAGGGATATAAAGAGGGTAGATATAAGGACTATAATAGACAATAGAGCATATGACCATAGAGTAAGAGCCCTATTTGGTACGGGAATAAATGTGGATCATTCCTTTGCGGAAACACAGTTTGGCGTAATAAAAAGGGAAAACAAATTAGATGATTCTAGATGGGAAATCGACAAATGGTCAGAAAAGCCCTTACCCATATATTATCAACAAAAATTTGTAGATATTAATGATGGCAATCATGGATTGGCCATTTTGAACAGAGGCATTCCAGAATATGAAGTTTATGAAAGAGATGAGAATATAGTCGCTATAACTTTAATACGGGGTATAGGGGGGGATATGGGGGGGTAAGAAGGATCTTGCCATAAGACCAGGAAGAGCCTCTGGAGTGGAGATGAAATGCCCTGAAGCTCAATGTATGGGAGTTAATATATTGGAGTATTCCATAGTTCCTCATTTGGGAGATATAGATGCAGCTAAAATAAGCGAGGAAGCCTTTAAATACGTCTATGAACCCTATAGTGTCCAAAATATTTTAGAGATTGAAGAATCCAGTGAAAAAGAAAAATACTTCAATATCTATACATTAACCGATCATATTATGGAACAGATAAAAGAGATCCAACCCAGGGACTATGGTCTAATAGACATAGACGATGATAATATATTAATAAGCGCAATAAAAAAAGCTGAAGAAGATGAAAGTTTAATCCTAAGGTTGTACAATTCTTCATCTAGAGAAATTGAAAAGACTAGGATCAGTATAGATATTGAAAGGATAAAAGAGATATGGCTATGTAATTTAGGCGAAGAAGAACTAGAAAAGATAGATATAATCTCTAAAGGAGAATTTGAAATACAAAATATAAAACCCTATACTGTCATCACATTGAAGCTTAAATCGAATTAATTCTTACAATAACTATAAAAATTGGTGCCAGGCACCAAAACACTAAGTTGTTGAATATTCTGAAAATGCATCCATTAAAATTAAATAAATATTATTAAAACTTCTTTCATATAGTTCCTATGAAAGGAGTTTTTTTTATGATAAATACCATATGGTTTTTCATGATATGTATTGGGATAATATATGGGGGGCTTTGACAGGCAATCTAGGGGGGAGATAAACAATATCATATTGAAGGAGGCCCAAGAAGGGGGGTTACCTTTGCCATAAGCCTTATTGGCATCATGTCCTTTTGGTTAGGTATGATGAATATTGCACAAAGATCTGGATTGATTGAAAGCATATCTAAGGCCTTTAGACCTATAGTAAGAATACTATTTCCTGATATACCTAAAGGGCATCCTGCGGAAAACTGGATACTCATGAACTTTATTGCCAATATGTTTGGTGTGGGAAATGGTGCTACTGCCTTTGGCCTTAAGGCCATGAAGGAATTAGACACATTAAATCACAATAAGAAAAAAAGCTACCAACTCTATGGCCATGTTCCTAATAATAAATATGTCCTCATTGCAATTGGTACCTCTAACTATTATTAAGATTCGCCAAGACTATGGTTCTATAAATCCTACATCCATAATAGGCCCTACCATATTAGCCACAGGATTATCCACTCTAGTAGCTATAATAGTGGGAAAAATATTTGAAAGGAGAAATTAGATGTTAGATATCATTTCCATAGCCATAGTTCCATTTATAGTATTTACAGTATTAGTCCATGGATATGTAAAAGGAATAGATATATACTCTGCCTTTATCGAAGGGGCCAAGGAAGGCTTAAAAACCGCTATAAATATAATGCCCTATCTAATAGCCATATTTATAGCTGTAGGCATATTTAGAGGCTCTACAGCCTTGGATATGTTTATTCAACTGTTAAGTCCCATAACCAATCTATTAGGAATCCCCCCCAATGAAATAGCACCTTTAGCGTTAATCAGGCCTGTATCCGGTAGTGGAGCTTTAGGGGTAATAAAGGATATAATGGTCAACCATGGCCCCCCCGATTCCTTTTTAGGAAATCTAGCTGCAATCATGATGGGATCTTCAGAGACTATATTTTACACTGTAACCCTTTACTTTGGTTCCATAGGAGTAAAAGATTATGGCCATACTCTAAAAGCAGCTTTAATATCTTATATACTATCCATATTTATAACCATATTCATATATGGAATAATATATAATGCACAATTTACGCTATTAAATATGTAACTTTAGGGCGACCTATGGGCGCCCTAAAGGATTTTTATATTGCCAAAGGATTCATTGTCAATATAAACAGTTCTTATTCTAATATATAAACTTTTACTTTTCGTCTACCAAAATTTTTGACTTCTCTGGCTGTATTAAAAAAAATAGGTCAATCTTGTTGCCTTTAATAGCTCCGCCAGTGTCCTCTGCAATACAGAAGCCATAATCTTTGGTACCATCAAGGCTTTCCACATATAACTTAGTGCCTAAAGGTATTACCCTAGGATCTACTGCTACAGTTCCTACTCTAGCTTTAGTACCAGAAGCTGTAATACCATGATACCTATCTCCTGGTTTCTTGCCAGTACTTTCATAGGAGTTATCATAGGCAGTAGCTATCATGGTAATCACCTTTTTATATCTCACATTTCCTCGAGAAGAAGTCTTTACCTTTCTTGTGCCCTTCTTAATAATCTTTGACACAGGTTCTTTTACTATCTTCTCATCTACTACTTCTTTTGAGATAAGTTGGCCATTTTCAAATACCTTTTTAATACTAATCCTCTTTAGTCCATCCTGGCCTTCTTGGACTACTTTTGTAACGCCAATATCCAAATCATCGGATTTTTGGGTGATACTTTCATGGGGGGAATTGGTTTTTCAATCTCATCCATCTCCTCTTTTACCTTGAAGATTTGAATTTCCCCCACCTATACTTACAAGCTGATCTAGACCAGGTTTAGTATAGTCTAATTCACCTAAATTTACATCCAAATCCTTTAATATATCCTTAACCTTTCTGTGAATGGATACTACTTCAAAGCAGTTCTCACCTATAGTCAAAGTATAAGGCTTTGGAGTCTTTATGATAATATTCATATTGTTTTCTAATCTAGCATCTAAAGGAACATTTATATATGCACCTTTGTCAAGTTTGATCTCCTCTATCTCAAGGAAATCCTCCACCGTATTGGCGTAGGTGGTTACCTCTTTCTTCTCATCATCAATAGAAAGGGTAATATCTTTAGCGCTATACATATATGCTCCTAAAGATAAACTTGCTGCAACAGCGAGGACAGTCAAAATTTTAAAGTGGTTAGCCTTTTTGACTGAAAATTCTTCCATGATTTTCCCTCCTACATTTTTGACTGTATAGTATTCTATTTAAAAATATTTGGCTGTCAACTTTTTATGTAATTTCTGGAATGAAAATGTAAAAATTAGGATAAATATGATTAAATCTATTATATCCTATACTTTTAATATATTCATTTAAAATTAAAAAGTTGTTAAGTTATGCAATGTTCAACATTTGGGGAATGGAATATGTTACCAAATATATTTTGGTATCTTATTCCATCAAAAATATATTAAGTTTTTGTAATAATTAAAAATGCCTCCATTTAGAAGGCATTTTTAATTACTCAAATTCTTCGGGAAAGTAGGGGGGGTAAGTTGGTTCATATCTATATTATGGATAGGTTCGTAGCTTATATCCATTGGATATCCTATTGGGTCTGAATAATTTCCACACTGCATCATACAAACCCTAACACAGTCCCTAAACCTAGGATCCATCATTGGACACATAGGCATATGATGGGGGGGCATAGGCATTGGCTGGGGGGGCATATGGTGGGGGGGTATGGGTCTGCAAGGATCCATCGGGTACAATGGTGGAACAGCAGGATAATTGTAATCATTATTTCCAGAATACATTAATAATCAACTCCTTAAATTAATTTAGCTGTTACTAGTATATGTACATTAGCATACACTGGTGCAATACTTTTATATTATTATTGTCATGTATAATAATGTAGATAAATGTACTGAATAACCTATATCACAAATAGTTCAATATTTCCAAACAAATTAGAAATAGAAAAAACATTGAGGAAAAGGTTTTAGTGAATAATAAGTGGTATAATAATATATAAGGATATAGTAAATTGAGGGAATAGGAAGCTCATGTAGAAAGAGAATATATCTAAGTTAGAAAATTGAAACAATTTATTATTTCCATTTAATGAGGAGGAGGATCTATGCAGCTTGATGAGAGATCCATAGCCATACTACAATATTTAAGAGAAAAGGGAGACTTTGTTAATATAAGAACCTTATCTGAAATATTTGGAGTAACAGATAGAACCATTAGATATGATATCGATAAAATTGAAGGATTTCTTGTGAAGAATGGATTTGAATATTTAGATAGGAAGCATGGAAAGGGTGTACGACTAAATAGCAATGAGGAATTAAATAGATTTATAGATAGATTTGTAAACACTGATACACCTTTTAGATATAGTTATTCCAAAGAAGAAAGGCAGAAGATAATCATATTGCAATTATTGCAATCTAATGAGCCAATACAAATAGCTGATTTTGAAAAAAATACTATGTATAGCAAGAAATACCGTATTAAATGAGTTGGATGTAGTTGAAGAGTGGTTAGAAGAAAGGGGGGGTTTGGAGCTTGTAAGAAAGCCAAGGGTTGGTCTATATATTATAGGCAGTGAAATGAAAAAGAGAAAGGCCATAATGGACATTGCCTCTAAGACCATAACCACGGAGGAAATGATTAATTATATGAACAATAAAATTGCTGTCAATAAGGTTAATAATTTTCAGTTTGAAACCCTTTTTTCAGATATAGATTTAGATTTTCTTAATGGATTAATAAATTATGCAGAAATAGATTGAATAGGAAATTTAGCGATGAAGCTTATACTAATTTAATAACCCATATATCAATAATGATAAAAAAGAATACAACTAGGGAAAAAAAATTACATTCCCAATATAAATTGTGAATATATTCAGAATACAGGGGAATATGAAATATCCAAGGAAATGGTGGAGAGGATTGAAAAAAAAGTTCAACATAGTTGTGCCTAAAGAGGAAGTAGAATATATAGCTCTTCATCTACTAGGAGCTAAAGCTCTAAAGTCTAGGGATATAGCCAAAGACGATCTATATAATATAGTCAAAACTATGACTTCGGAAATGGAGCATATGTATAATGTTGTATTTACAAATAAGGAGAAGATAATAGAGGATTTAGTAGTCCACCTAAGGCCTACTATATATAGGATTAAATTTGATTTAAAGCTATACAATCCCCCCCTATATGAGAACATAATAAAAAAACTACAAGGAATTGTTTGAGGACACAAAATTAGTATTAAGACATTTGGAAAGATATATAGGAAAGGAAATAGGAGATCATGAAGTATCCTATGTGGCTTTACACTTTGGAGCAGCATTGAAAAATTCTTCTAATCGAAAATATATAAAGCCAAGAATAATAGTAGTTTGTAGCACAGGTATAGGCACTGCAAAGATGATAGCTACCCAGATAAGTGAAAGATATGACTTAGATGTAGTAGACACATTATCCCTAAGGACCTTGAAAAGATACAAGGGTGATTATGATTATATAATTAGCACTATAGATATACCAGATCTAGAGCCCTCAGAATACGTGAAAGTTAGTTCGTTAATGTTAAAAAAAGGATTTTGATGAAATAGAGAAACACTTTAATCTAAGATATGTTGAATCCAATAAAAATGATGATAGTTTAGTTATCAAGCTAATGAATATTATAGGTAAATATGCTCACATAGAAGATAGACAAAGATTAGAATATGAACTTTTATACGAGATAAAGGAGCACAGGAAATCTATACTTAATGAAAGGAGGACTCACATGCTAAAAGATTTGCTTAAGAGGGATGTAATCGAATTAAATGTTGAGTGCAAAGATTGGAAGGAAGCTATAAGGAAAGGAACCCAAAACTTAATTGATAAAGGTTTTATTGAAGAAAGCTATACGGAAGCCATATTCAAAAGCTTCGAGGAAAATGGTCCATATATGGTAGTAGGGCCTGGAATTGTCCTAGCTCATGCTCGACCTGAAGATGGGGGGGTCAACGAGTTGTGTATGAGCCTGATAACTTTAAAAGAAGGAATAAATTTTGGCAATGAAACCAATGACCCAGTAAAGCTGATAATTACTTTTGGGGGCGGTAGACAATGAAAGTCATTTAAAGGCCCTATCTCAACTGATGGAATTATTTATGAATAATAAAGATATTAATAAATTATATCTTCAACAACCAAGGATGATGTATTAGATATAATTCACAAATATTCAAAGCAATAGTTTTGAAAACCTGGAAGGGGGGTGAAGAGATGAAGAAGATCCTAGTATGTTGTAGTACTGGCCTTGGTAGTAGTTTTATGATAGAGATGAATATTAAAAAAGTGCTTAAGGAATTGGGGGGGTAGAAGATATAGAAGTGAGCCACTCCGATTTATCGTCTGCTTCTGCATCTGGTGCAGATATATTTGTAGGCACCAGGGATATAGCTGACAATCTAAAACCTCTTGGAGATACTATTTCATTAAATAATATGATAGACATGAATGAACTGAGGGATAAATTAACAGCTATGTTAAAGAAAAAGAATATGATTTAGTTCAACAAAAATAAAAGGGGGGGTTATTTTAATGTTAGATTTAATTCTAGACATATTAAGTGTACCTGCAATTCTAGTTGGGCTAATAGCACTTATTGGATTATTATTACAGAAAAAAATCTGCATCCGATGTACTAAAGGGTACAATTAAGACTATCTTAGGATTTTTAGTACTAAGTGGTGGAGCAGATATTGCTGTAGGAGCTTTAAGTCACTTTGGCACAATGTTCCAAGAGGCTTTCAATGTACAAGGGGGGGTAGTGCCTCATAATGAAGCGGTAGTTGCTATGGCTTTAGAAACCTATGGCACTAGTACAGCTTTAATAATGGCCTTTGGTATGTTGGCAAATATACTAATAGCTAGATACACTAAACTTAAATATATATTCTTAACAGGACATCATACATTATATATGGCTGCCATGATAGCTGTAATTCTTGTAGTTGCAGGTTTACAAGGGGGCACCTCTAGTAATAGTAGGATCAATAATATTGGGTTTTGTTATGGCATTTTCCCAGCTATTGCCCAACCAACTATGCGAAAGATTACCGGTACCGACGATGTAGGATTTGGACACTTCGGCACTACTGGATACGTCCTCTCAGCTTGGGTAGGTAAGATGGTAGGCAAGGATTCCCAGTCTACAGAGGAAATGGAATTTCCTCAAGGTCTTGGATTCTTGAGAGATAGTTCTGTAGCTATATCCTTAGTAATGGGAGTATTCTATATCATAGTTGCTATTGCTTCAGGATCAGAATTTGTAAACACCTTAAGTGGAGGCCAAAACTTTATTTTATTTGCCATATTACAAGCGATTACATTTGCAGCAGGAGTATATGTAATACTTCAAGGTGTAAGATTAATATTAGCAGAAATAGTACCAGCATTTAGAGGTATATCAGAAAATTAGTTCCAGATGCAAAACCAGCTTTAGACTGTCCAGTAGTATTTCCCTATGCACCTAATGCAGTATTAATTGGATTTTAGCTAGTTTCTTAGGTGGTATAGTAGGAATGCTAATATTAGTTGGGCTAAAGACCACAATAATATTACCTGGAGTCGTTCCCCCCCACTTCTTCTGTGGTGCAACAGCAGGAGTATTCGGTAATGCAACAGGTGGCAAAAAAAAGGAGCTTTCTGGGGGGGAGCGTTTGCCCATGGACTGCTTATAACATTCTTACCAGTACTATTAATGCCAGTATTAGGAGATTTAGGCTTTGCTAATACTACCTTTAGCGATGCAGACTTTGGCGTAGTAGGCATTATATTAGGAAATATTGCAAAATTGTTTATTAAATAAAATTTATAAAATAAAAGGTAGATTTCTCTACCTTTTATTTTATCTAGAATAAGGAGGGCACAATGGATAAAAACAGACTAAAAGAATTAAAACAAATAGCCATTAATATTAGAAAAGACTGTTTAGATATGCAAATGAAAGCCAAATCTGGCCATCTAGGCGGAGCTTTTTCTGCAGTAGAGATTATGACTTACTTATATTTTGAACTTATGGATATCAATCCTTCTAATCCATACAAAGAGGACAGGGACATATTTATAATGAGCAAAGGTCATGCTTCTTTAAGTTATTATAGTATATTGGCTAGAAGGGGGGGTTTTTCCCTGTAGATGAATTGGCTACCTATAGAAAGATAAACACTAGACTACAAGGTCATACCCACATAGATTCAGTCCCAGGAGTAGAGTGTAGTACAGGCTCCTTGGGTCAAGGTCTATCCTTTGGAATTGGCATAGGTATTGGTTATAAAAAGAAAGGCATTAAAAACAAGGTATACATCATGCTAGGGGGATGGGGGAAATCCAAGAAGGACAGATATGGGAAGCTTTCATGTTAAATGGCTCACTTCAACTGGACAATGTAATTCCCATCATAGATAATAATAAAATACAATTAGCGGATTATTCTACTAATATAGTAGGCCAATGGAAACTGAAGGAAAAATTAGAGGCCTTTAATTACAATGTAATTGAGATAGACGGTCATGATTTGAAGAGATAGAACAGGCCTTTAATAGCATAAAGCCAGATCATGCTAATGTAATAGTAGCAAATACGGTAAAAGGTAAGGGCATATCCTTCATGGAGGATAGGATCGAGTGGCACTCTAAAAGATGGACCAAGAGGAATATCATAAGCCCTTCAGGAAATAAAAGTGAGGAGGCGAAGCTAAATGGCTAGTATTAAAGCACCAAGAGATGCCTTTGGGGAGACTCTAGCAAAATTAGGAGATATAAATGATAAAATATTTGTTTTAGATGGAGATCTAGCAGGTGGAACTAAAACTTCTTACTTTGCGGAAAAGTTTCCTGATAGATACTTGAATGTAGGAATAGCAGAGCAAAATATGATAGGAGTAGCAGCAGGATTAGCTAGAGTAGGTTTATTCCTATAGCTAGTACCTTTGCATGCTTTGCTCCAGGGAGGGTTTATGATCAAATACGACAATCGGTAGCTTACTCCAATCTAATGTAAAGATAATGTCTACTCATCCAGGACTAGCTGTAGGATTAGATGGAGCTATACACCAAAGTTTAGATGATATAAGTCTTATGAGGGAATTGCCCAATATGGTGGTATTAGCACCCTCTGACGAAATTTCTACAAGCAAGGCTGTAGAAAAGGCCATATCCCATCAAGGACCAGTCTATGTAAGAATAGGAAGGAAGGAATGTCCTATTCATTTTCCTGAAGATATGGAGTTTGAAATAGGTAAAGGATATATACTAAAGGAAGGAGAAGATATAGCCATTATTGCCCATGGTTCGATGGTAGATATATCCTATAGGGCAGCACAAAAACTAGAAGCAAAAGGAATAAGTACAAGAGTTATAGATATGCCAACTATAAAGCCTTTAGATGAGGAAATGGTCTTAAAAGCAGCCCAGGAGACCAAAGGTATAATCGTAGCAGAAGATCATTTTAAATATGGTGGTCTTTATAGTGCTATATCAGAAATAATTGTAGAAAGGTATCCATGTAAGGTAAAGGCTGTTGCAGTAGAAGATACCTTTGGAGAATCAGGAAAACCTGATGAATTATATGAAAAATATGGTTTGACAGAGGAAAACATCATATATAAAGCATTAGATATATTAAAGCAGCATTAATTTCACATAATGTTTCTTAACAACTGTCAAT
>JMBX01000217.1_pt1 | contig 15760 bp, 24 predicted proteins | sample 616521 | NCBI WGS metagenome assembly JMBX01 (sample SAMN02727906, study PRJNA239997) | anaerobic digester metagenome | biome: anaerobic digester; isolation source: mesophilic anaerobic digester inoculated with municipal waste water sludge... | place: Germany: Bielefeld University, CeBiTec ...
TTCAGGGTTTAACTTATTCAAGGCTTCATGAAGAGCTGCAATCTGCATTTTTACAGCTACTAATTTTTCGATGTCAATACTTTTATCTGCAAATCTCTCCTCAATAGTTCTATCTTTTTCTTCTGTAACAAATTCTGAGAAATAACTTAGTTTATTCTTTCTATCTAGCCTTTTAAGATAATTTTCTCTATTGGTTTCTTGCCAATATTCTTTATAAATTTTCTCTGATACATCTATCTTTTATCTCCTACAAAGAGATAGTAATTCTTTTTATTTTCTTTCATTTTCCATAACCTCCTAATTTTAAAAATCAATAAGTTTTAAAATTAGAGATTATGGATATCTAGCAATGTAGGTTTCCCATCGTTTTTTCATATGCACCTGCTCTTTCTTTTGTTTAAGAGCCGACGCATATAACGAAAGTATTTGGGAAATAAAAAAAGAGCCACACAAAACAGATTTATCTATTCAGATAAATACTTCCGTTTTGCGTGACTCTTAAGGATTCTTGTTCAATTTATAATTGAATGCTTGTCCAGTTCAGATCATTCAACAAACTCTTGATTTATAACTGTTGTTCTTAAGGGTTCTAGCCCAGTTCAACATCTCTGTATAAACCTCAATCTATTAAATTTTCTTTGAAATATGTAAGTATAGAACTTTGACTTATTCCTGGATTCTGATTCCAGGTTCAAAGTATTTTATCTATGTGGTTCCTAACGGTACAGGCCGAATACAGTCCTCCATAGATTTTTAATTTATGTTCCCATTCTTAAGAGTTCTTTGCTCAGTCCAATGGCTACAACATAAATTTCACAGAAACTCACTTAATATTCCCTATATTTTTTTTCTTTTTCTTTATATCCTACTGAGCCTTCAGCTACCATGGATATCTTCTTGTCTGGATGAAAAATAATCATCCCATTGTTAATTTCAATTTCTATGTTTGCCCCCCCACATTTGGAGCATTTAATTTCCATATCATTAAAGCTACTTGTAAAACCACTTTTACATAACTCCTTCCCACAATATGGGCATCCTATAATATATTTTTTTCTTTTTTTTCATCTGCAATCCTTCTTTTCTTATTGCCTTCTAAGTGGATTAGGGAAAGAAAACTACAGATGAGTTACTAATCTAACACCTACATACCACAGAAGGCTATCATTTTTTTTCTTCATCTTAAATCCTTCTTTTCTAAGTTTATTGTTAGAAATTGACTTAAATCAATTTCTAATTTCTAAACATAATTTTTTTACCATAGAAATTAAACTAGGTCTTTCATAATTTTTACAGCTACCCCCTTGAATAGAACAGTTTGCTATTACTATATCTGACATATTCTTATTTTCAGGATGAAGCCTTACGCACTTATTTCCTTTATCAAGATATAATCTTTTTAATGTAGTGCTTCCATCTTCAAGAAGAGCAACAACAATCTGACCTTCATTAGCTTCTTTCTGTTTCCTCACAACTACCAAATCACCATCTTCAATTCCAGCTTCTATCATAGAATTTCCATTGGCTCTAAGGATAAAATAATCTCCCTTATCAAAAAAATTTTACAGGTAAGGATACATAGCTTTCGATATACTCTTCTTCTAAAAGAGGAACTCCACAAGATACTGATCCAAGGACAGCCGCTTGTATCATGTCAGTTTCCATTTTTTTAATGGTTGGCGTTATGATTTCTTTTCCATTATATTCGAGCATACCTTTTTCATCCATCTCTACAAGATAACGGTATACAGTACCATTATCAGTTTTTACAGCTTTTGCAATTTCTCTGGTAGAAGGAGAAGTCCTATAATGATTTGTGTATTCATTGACAAAATCAATTATTTCTTTCATACGTTTTGGACTTTTTGTTCTCATGTTCTACCTCCTTTCTAATCGCCAACGAACTGTTGGTGATTACTATTATAATGCCTATAGGAAAATATTGCAATAGTTCTTTCAGAAAATATGGTAAATTTTATTTAGGTCTGGCCACAAGCTATGGTAGAATGGTATAATTGATTTGTAGAAATAGGAAATTAAAATATAATTTATCAGGTGATTGTTATGTTTATAGGATTGTTTTTAGGAATATGTTTAACAATATTAGTTCTTTTTATAAAACTTTATAAGAATATTACCCTGTTTTCTTTCAAGACAATGGCATTTGGAATTGACTTTTTTTGTTATCTTATTTTATTCAATTTATTTCTTCCATCCTAATGTCGCCACAAAGCTTGTAGAAGGAAAACTTCAATATTTACTTGATGCAGGTGTTGGAATCCTTGCAGTAATTCTTTATGGACTCTTGATTTTATTCATCAATGATACTTTCCCTAGGGTAAGCAATATACTTAATTTGTTTATAACATTTGTAGGGGTAGGCATAGCAGTACCGTTTACAATAGGACTTCTAACTCCTGTAATTCAGTTCTTCCATCAAAGCTTCACATTTAATGGAGATATTGTTTTGTCCCAGAATCATATGCTTAGTCTTTTTCTAAAATATATGGTTTTTGGAATCATTGCCCTTCCAGTATGGAGATACAGAATGAGCAAGCTTGGGGAATTTTAATATAAATAGGCAAAGAAAAAGCGACTACTCTAAGAGAAATTATTCTTAAAGTAGTCGCTTTTTGTATTTTATATGACTGAAATGTTTAGAAGAAAAAAATATTTTAATATCTTTATAAGCCCCCCCAAAGCCTTGTATACTAATAAAAGTTTTCTTTTGCTTCTGCTCCTGTCAATCAGAAAGCAGAAAGTGTACTAGTTACTAATTACAAATCCATTCTTTTTCTTTTTAGTTATATATAACTAAAATAAAGCCTCGATTTTATTCTGTTTATTACAAATTAAAATTTTGTTGTCTAATCATAGATCTATTTAAAAATAGTAAACGTTCTTCTAAAATCAGATTCATTGTTTGCAACATCTCAAGAATCTCACTTTTATCTGTTAACCATTTGCTTTCATCCGGCTTCATACTTGCAATTAATGGCTTTATGGTTTCCCTTGAAATTGCATTATTATAGAAAAACATTTGAAGATTTTCTCTTGCAATCCAATGACTTAACATTATCTCATTCTGAAAGTAACTATAATAGTCTCCTTTGGAAAACAATTATACAGTGTAGGTGGCATTTGATCGTAATATTTATCATATCTTGTTCCATTTATACCCTGAGATGGCCATTTCATAACATTTGCCCGTGTTTCAGCAAGTTTAGCAAAATGATATAATTCTTTTACTACTTCCTCACTCTTAGGCAAATATGCATCAACATTGTTTTTAATTCTTTTTAAGAATTTATGCGGATCTGGTCCAAATCTATCTTTTTTTATAGAATTTTTCATCTGGATTTAAACAATCCAATACAAATTTTAACGGTGTCCATACAGAAAAATAGTATCAGCACATAGATCACCATTTAAATATATACAATCTAAATCATTGTCTTTCCTTGGTTTCTTGGAGACCATCCAATAATTTATAAAATTGATTATATAATTGTCTGTGTATCTATCCCCCTAAATAACTTTGCATCTTATTTTCAATCATATAAAAAGTCCCTTTCCACTTTATATTTGGGGGGGTACAATAAGCTGCTTACTATATTTCTATAACTATTTAACTTTATTATTGTAATTAGCTCATAGTTTTTGTACATTGTCACTTTGGTAGTAAGTGTCATTTCCAAAATAATATTTACTTTTATTTGAATCAAAGTTTACATTTTCTATATGCGTTTATAATTATTATGAATTTAGTGATTTATACACAACTAAACCTTCTAATATCCCAAGTTTGAAAGTTTAATTCATTAAAGATCATTTTTTTATTACTTTCACATCATCTTAAATTATTTATAAAACGGTAAAATATTTGTTTCTATTTTGTTTTTACATACTATAGCTACACTATGTCTTGCCCTAGTTACTGCAACATAGAACTTACATTTTATCTCAAAATTGTCCAGTTCCTTATTATTAAACAACCAACCCTCTATCTTTGCTGTCGGATAAATTAGGACATGGTCATAAGTCCCCCCCTTTTGACTCGCCAAAGTTTTTAACTTTATAATTAGGATTCACTTTCTTAGCTCTTGAATATCTGAGTTGAATTGGGTCATGTTCCTCTAGATATTTCGAAACGTCTTTTTCTCTCACCAAGAAAACTCCATTATGTTTAGCGGTTTTAGTGCACAGAGACTTAAAGCTTGGATAATCAGGAAATATACTATTAGCAAAATCACATATAACTTGATTATTACGCCAACTTCCCCTAAGAGTTTCACTATCAATGTCACAAGGTAAATTCTTGCATTCATTAGTAATAAAGTCTTCTATATTTCCATTTGAATATTTTTATGTTTATCAGAAAAATGTGTATGATAAGTTACTTGTCTAGGATCTCCTGCCATTTTAATTACTGAATTTGTCCTAAGTAGTAGTTTTATAAATTCTAAATCATATCCCGCTAAATCCTGAACCTCATCAATGAATATATATTTGAATAATGCAGATATTCTATCTATAACTCGTCCATCACTTTTCTCATTACATTTAACTACAAATTTCGAAAGTTTATCAGAATATATCCGATATTCTTTGTTAAAGTAATGTTTATCTATATCCTCTTCTCCATAATATACTGGAAATTTAGCACTTCTATATCTCAATCCAGACTTTTCATTTACCAATAATAATCCTTTTATCTTTTTATTAGTGAGTTTCCCTTGATATGGTTTTGCACCATGTTCAATAAGAAATGAGAACCAAGTCCTAATTGTTACATTTGAAGGTATAACTCCATTATTTAGTTCAAAAAAAATTTCTTCTTTATCTCGTCTTTATTTTCTTCTGTAAAAGTTGTAATTAATACGGTTTCATTGCAGCTAATAGCTTCCTTCACAAAAAGCGTTGTTTTTCCTGCACCTGCAGATGCTATTAAAATTTTGTTTCTCATAAGATTGCCCTCATAATATAATCTGGATATTTTATTTTATCTTTAGAAGAAAATATCTTTAAGGCACAATCAGTTTTGTTAGCTTTCATAAATTTATGTAACTCATTATCACTTTCATACTTAGTTCCGAGTATTGAATTCAATTTCTCTAAGCTATTTGCTCTTAACAAAAGAGGTTCTAAGGTATTATAGTTAAAAGGTTTATCTTTTTTTTCCCTAAAGTTAAAGTACCTTCATATACGTTTTCATCATAACAAATTTCAATATTATCTTTCTTATTTTTATTAATATTAATTCTTGTATTTTTTTCTAATGCTTTTACATCACCATCATTATCAGTTACAACCTTAATAGTAAAATCAAGATATTTAGCAATTTCTAAAAATCTCAAAAAAAAGATGTTCCCACAGAAATAACTTCTACTCCATCTTCAATGGGAAGCCTACCATCATGGTTATCCATATATGCTCTCTGAATTATAAGTTCGTCTGAGTCACCTTCTACTAATATCGCTTTTCTACTCAATATAAATCTTAATGTATCGTAACCCGAGATCTTTTCAAAGAAATCTTTTGATTCTAGATCATCAAACCTAATTGTTTTTTTGTTGATTGAGTAATATCAAATTATCCAATCCTAATTTATTAGAAACAAAACTACTATGTGTAGAAATAATAATTTGTTTATCCTCATAATTTTCCTTGATACTTTTTAGTAATTGATTAAGTCTAGTATGACTTATATGGCATTCGGGTTCTTCTATAAGTATAATTGATGATGCTTCCGATCTTTTATTCGATAATGCTAAATCAGTCTTAATTATAGCCTGCTCACCTTTTCCTATAAAATCGAAAGGAATCTTATCAAGTTGAGTTATAAGACTACCATCCCATGTATAACGAGACCCCCAAATCAACAGTTAATTCAATTTCTTTATCACTTAACCTTGAGATACCTGTTATTTTTGAGTTGATACTTGATATTGATGGATCTTTAGAGAATGTTTCTTTTGCTTTTCTATATGCTTGGGCTACTTTTGTTTTTTTTCATCCATATCGAGTATATTTTGTACTATCCTTGAGATATAAATATCTGATCCGTTTTGGAATTTACTGAATCCGACATCTATATACGAAGATTTAAATGGAATACTTCTAGAGGTAAGGGCTTTTCTTGCAAAGGAATACCACTCTACATCATAATATTCAATTGGCAAACTCATTACATCCCCAAGTTCTACCATAGATTCGTATTCCTCATGATACTTTTCATCTAAAGCTATCTTCATAGATATCCCATATGTATTACCCTTTGAATTTTTATCCGTAAACATATCACCCTCTAGTTCTGGAAAGGTATTATCCATATATAATTCAATTAAAATATATGGTGGTTCGGCATATCCCCCCATTATTAATATCATTTAAATATTTGTTAATAACTTCATAATTAAATAAGTACTGACTCAAATTACCTCTTATTGGTTTGCCACGAAATATTCCACTAAGTACTAAATGTATAGCTTCTAAAATTGTAGATTTGCCTGCCTCGTTATTTCCAACCAATATATTAATTCCATCATTAAAGTCTAATTCAAACCTCCCACAAATACATTTGAAATTCTCAATTATAATCTTTTTTTTATCATGATTTCCCCCCCCTAATTAAGTTTCCATCCGTTTGAACAAAACCTTTATATTACTAAGCATAGATTATCACAATTTGTATTATTATTTTAACCCTGTAAAATACCTATTATATTAGTTATTTTCCTATTTATTTCTTCATTTTCAGGATCTATATTTGTAAATCAATATATTCTTCAAGTGAAGCTTCAAATAGTAACCCATGCACTAAACAATCTGCCAAACAAAGTTTTGTATCAAAACATTCCTTCTGTAATTTAGCTTTATTTGCTATCCATATTGCTCTCATTGAGTCTTTTTCTTTATAAGCAAGTTTAATAAGCTTTTTGTAATCTTCTTCAGTCAAAGGAGCAATATCATATAACGCTTTTTTTTGAAAATCCAACATCATGTAAGTCAAAGTCATAGGAGTTAATATAATTTATTACATCCTTAACTGAAAAATCTGTAATATCTTTCGAGAAAAATATTCCTGAATGCTTCTCTCTTGGTAAAAGATTATAGGGAATATTACATCCTATATCCATAAATAAAGATTGTTTTTCTATAGAAGATATGGATTGATATGAAAATTCATCAGAATAAATTGGATTTAAGGATACAGTCCTCCTAGTATTTAAAAATTTAACATCTTTAGAAATGCCTACAAGAAAATATGACTCATCACCCTCTACTAACCATATTACATCATGATGTTTTTTTGAATCTTTTAAATGGCAGCTTTATATCTTTACCTAAATCTATATAATAATTGCCATCACACGCATATAAGGCTAATAAATATTCCTCTAGTTCCACCCCCATTTAATACACAAAAGATTAAATCCTCTTTACAATCTAATGTCATCCTTACTTCCCTATGGGGTATCTCTTCTATTTCATCAAAAAACTCTTCCAAGATTCTTTTATGTTTGTTTACATTAGGAAATAAATCTTCCTTCTTCCTAAAATCCTTATTGTGTTCTTTATATTTTTGGTGTAGATATTCATGGTATATTACAGATTTTAGGGTCTCTATACCTATTTTTCATCATTAAGGAATGGACTAATTTCTATTACATTATCCCAGTATCTATACTCTCCAAAAGAATAAAGACGGTTAAAATTTGACCATCTAATATTGGGTTTTATATATTCCTTGTTATCTCCATATTCTTTAATTACTTCATCTAATAAAACTTCAAGATTATAGGTCATCTCTTATCAAGGCTCCATTTTTTTTCTGATACAGAATTAATGTCTATATTATTTATCTTAGAGAAATATAATAAAAATTCCTCTGCTAACTCTTCATCTTCTGTACCTTTTTTTTAATAATGCTAGATCCCTTAGTATTTGTATAGCCTGTTCATCTTCAAAGTACCTGTGTAATCCTGAACTCCACCTAGCCACTTCAGGTTGATTTTCATTTGCATGGTAAACCCAGAATAGCATTTTCTGCTTCCTTTGGTGATAGCTTAATCTTATATTTGGATTTAGTAGATACATACCCTTCCTCAAAATTATCTCCTTCATAATTTTCATCCACAAGGAATACTCCAAATATAAATCTATCTCTTTCACTAGAATTTGGTAATCTTGTAGTTAGAACACATAAACTGTTATTTTGCACCTTATTCAACCTCATAGGTTGTCCTGCTCTATCTCCCTTTTGGACTATTCCAGCCATTGCCTTCCATTCCCTTAACATCTGGCTTTCATAACAAACATATCTTCCATCATTATGAATACTATCTAATTCAAAGCGAGAGATTTCTCCCTTTAAGTAAGATAAGCAATCACATTCTTCTGAAGAACACCAGGTTCTTTGTTCTATCTCTATATTGTTTTTAATAATCTCATCACTACAAACTCCATTAAAACCTATTTCTAATATTAGACTTACCACCATCACAATAATTGCATTTAAAAGCAATGTTTTCTCTTGGATAAACTTTTTATTTTTCTTTCTATTTTCTCATCTTTTGGGGGGGCAACCTTTTTTTTAGATTTTCTTTTTTCTTTCCTGGCCATTTCTTGCTTCTTCTCATCTTCTAATCTTTTTATTGCTTCAATCTCTCCTTTAATTTTATTATTAATATCTGTATCTTCTGTAGTTAAATATCCATCAAAAGCATTGGGGGGGTATATAAACTTCTTTTCATCATTGCAAAATTTAACGGTTATATATGAATTCTTTTTAGCTATAATAATTCCATCTCCAATATCTTATGGCTTACCTTCATATTTATTAAGTCCATTAAAGTGTTCCTCCTTTAATCTTCTATCTAATGTTGGATATCCACCTAGCTCTCTAACATTAAATGCATTTTCTAATGGTAATCGTAAATAATATGTCATCTTTCTTTCCTTCTAGTCTAAGGTTTCATATTCTTCTGATTTTCTTCTTGATTTTTGCTTTTATTTTGCTTTGCTTTCAGGTAAATAATATATTTTCCCATCCCTAGCTATTAGCTGAACATCCTCGGCGTATAAATCACTTGTATCGCAATGATGCATTCCCTCGTAATCAGCAGACTGTGATGTAATCATACTTGCAGTGTTTTGTGCAATTGCTTTATATTTAAGTTCATTTTTGAAAAGACTTGGAATGTAGTGTAAAGCCCCCATCAAAACCATCTCTTTTTCTTCTTGCTTCTTCAGTATCAATGTTCAAACGCTTCGTGGTGTCCTTATGCCAATTAGTAAGCCTTTCCTTCGTATCTATAACCTGCTGAGTATAAGTTGGAAGAAGTGCCACACATTGTTCCCTTGAAACCTTGCCAAGATGTAGAGCATATCTGAGTTCTGAAATCTTATACAACACTTCAAGCAATGACTTCTGATACATATACCAATTCTGTATATTTTTTAAGTCCTTTTCATAGGCAACATAATCAAGGTCTTTCTTTTTTTGTATATCCAGCAAGTGTTAGGTTAGCCTGTCCGAGAAGTTGAGTGCTTTCTTCTTCGAGACTATCAAGTTGAGCAATTTTACTGAGTCTCAATTCATTGTTTTCGAGAATTTCAACTTGGAAATCCGCTATCTTTTTAACATGAGCAACAAGTGAGAAAACCCTGCTACGATACTCATTATCCTGAAAATCTGAAATCTTAGATATGCCATCGCTAATTTCTCCGAGTTCAGCATTAATCTGTGTCATATAATACTGACCAACAACCATTGAAGCGACTCCCATAGCAGCAGCTGTGGTATTAGCTACAACTGCTGTTCCTTTTTGTGCTTCAACAGCTACTAGGTTTGCATGACCTTTAATCCCATCTGTACCATGATAAATACCACGAACAGCATTTTCCATAGCTTTCGAATCTGTCAACTTCGTACCTACAGGAATTATTGCTCTATATAATACTTCCCCCCCATTGGCTTGTGCTGCCTGGGCTGCATTGTGGGCCACATTCCCCCCCACCTGCGCTAAACCAGGCACTAGATTATTTACATGAGCTAAGACTTTGCTGTCTGTAATCTCGACAAGCTTATTCTCGGCAAGAATCTCCTCTGCAGGGAGCATTTCCATTTGGATAACTAATTCATTTTGAATATTTTCTGCAATAAACTCCTGCTTGGTTTTTTTTCCCCCCCAATAGCATTATCTGTTGTGCTAAGTACAACACCTTGACTCCTTTTAAATTTCAGGACTAATACAATACAAATCACAATTATAACAATCATGAAAATGATAACCCCTATATACTCCATATATTATCACGCCCCTACCATTCTATCTTTGACTTATAAACCCTTCATATATAGGCTCATATTTATAATGCAGTGCAGCTTCTATAAGTTCTAATGCAAATATTCCTAAATCAGTGTCAAATAATATATCAACCCTATGACAATTCTCCTTTATCCAGTCCCCCCCAATATTAGATTCCGATATACTTTTATTATCAATTGTTTTATCCGATAAAATAGAAGCTGCTAATGTACTTCTAGCTGATTTAGGATTATAATGTTGACTATAAAATCTAGCATTACTTTTTGGACCGGCTTTGCCAATCTTTAAAAACTTATTATCATATAAAAACATATAGATACCCATTTTCCCTTTTGGGAGGGATGTTGGTTTATGTGGAAGACCCAAATCTACTATTTCAAATTTATCCGCACTTATAGGCTTACCTAAAATGGAAGATAACTCTAAAATAATCTCTGCTAAATCTGTATTTAATGCTTTAATGTCCATAATTTTATCCTCCATAACTATGATTGGCTATCAAAATCTTCATCAGTACATTTTCTGACTATCTTCTTCGTTTTATTAATGGGCAAAGGAACTTTCTCTTTCTGAAAATACTCTATCTTTACAACCTTTACCATAGCTAGATTATTATCTTTCCCAGCAGGAACCATAACTAGATCTCCAACTTCGATACTATCATCATCTGTTAAATAGTAATAAGTTTTATAACTATCATCAAAGGTAACGCTGCAATATATGTATTCACCTTTTCGTCTTTTTATCAAATTATAAATAGATGGATCAAGTATTTCCCCTAGCCCATAAAATAATATAAAATCTAAAACAGTCTCTGCAAAGTCTTCCCAATCTTCTAGGCAGTCCTTTTTTTTGTCAAATGTTCCTATAATAATTCGCTGACCTTCTTTTTCTAGTTCTATAGTAATTTTATAGCCTTTTATTTCCCTTGGATTTTCAATAACATCTGAAGGATTTCCCTCAATATATTCAAACAAACTATCTCCTTCTAAATCATCGAGAAGATTCTCTACTCCTCCTTGAACTTGAAATTTTCTTGAAACAATGCATCCAGACCCGATATTTTGTATATGTTCAATGGTTTCAGTCTTCCTATCAATTGTTAAACTCTCCTTGTAATCCCAAGTTACATATTCTTCTGATTCACTTATTGATTCTTTAGGTTTTATTTTTGTTACTCTATGATATTCAATAATGATTTTATTCACCTTATCCGGCTTATTGTTCCCATCAAATACATATAAATTTTTATACCTATTTCATCACGAATTAGATCAGATAAGTCTATGCCATCAATTTCAAAATCTGCACAAAGGGAACCCCCCCTGAAGTGGTAGCTCTTTCCATCTGTATTGATTATCTCCATGTTCCAATCGCCAATATCTGTCGCAAAGATTTCAATGTATTCATTACTGAAATATTCACCTACTGCATTTAATATTTTTTTCAGCTACTGGCTTTCCTATATTAAACTCTTTGCTTCTTCCTTTTTCATATTTTTCCATTCCATATCCAAAGTTAAGGGATGAAAATTTTACTTGTCCTTCAGAACTAATTGTTAGGTGTTGTTCTACTTCATCTGTAGGCTCTGGACATGGGCCATAGCAAATATTACTAGATACAATGTGAATAGTCTTTGGTATACCTTTAAATATAAAGGGCCTTTCAGCAGATAATATAACCAATCGATTTAAGGCTAAAATAAACCAAGAGCGATTTTTAAGCTCTAAAATTTCTTCTCCATCGTATGCCCAATGATTGAAATATCTCCATCTTGAATAAATAGCAGAGCCTAGAAGTTCAATATCATTTATATAATCTATAATTTTCTTAAGTTCTCCATAATTATTAACGGCATTACCATATCTTTTAGAAAATGCCATCTCCACTATCCATTTCAAATCCAAGTGCATCACAATCATCTGCCAGGTAATGGTCTACTAATTCTATATAATCAATTTGTTGATTCTTAAATTTATCAAGCCATTTTACTGCAAAATTATGAACTTCTTTCATATCTTTCAATCATCTCACCCCCCCCGCAAATGCTACTTATGATAATTTTAACCTAACAATTCCCTTATCTTTACAGTTAATGTTTCTTTTCTTTTTTTTCATAAAACTCATCAAAGTTTTCTAATTCTAGTGATACATCTTCAGGAATAAATGCTTGTTTTCTAAATTCTTCTTTTTGAGAATCATTCATATCATTATAGTAATCTACAAGCCTCATATCACTTTTACTTGCATTACTCCTACCTTCCAAAGAATGTAGATTAGCTAGCCTGTTACGGTTTCCTCTCCAGTTTCTCCAATCTTCCATAGATACTGCAATAGGCTTATTACCATCAAATCTTTCAAAAGGATGAAGATGATCTTGCTCATATTTGAAATGGCTATTTCTCCAATCCAAACTCAGAAAGTATAAGGCTTCTCCAGCAACTCTGCTACCTTTTTCTTCATTTAAAATATCTTCAATTTTTCCATCTGTTACTCTAAGGTCATTCATTTGGTTAAGCATTTCAACTGATATTTCATAATTGTTTTCATTAATTCTACTCTTCATTTGTTGCAATTTACTTGTCGTTCCAGATTGGAAGTAAGTAAATAAGACTGCTCTTATTAAATAAGCACGAATACCATCAAGATTATTTCCGTAGTCTGGGTTATAGTAAATAAAATATATAATCGGCAATAACACGTTCCAGCTACTTGAGAATCTACTTACCCCCCCTATTTTCATTTCCTTTAGAATACCTTCTAAATTTTTTTAAAGCTTTTTTTTAAATTCATTCCAATTATTTTTTTAACTCTTCAGCTATATTCTTATTAATATTTGATTTTACAACATCTCCATAAAGCATAAGAGCTGAACGAATTATAAAGTCTGTACCAAACCCTTCATAAGAATCTACGAGTATTTTTCCGAATTCTGTCTTAGCACTTGGCCAATATGCTTCAAGTATAGACATGGTTATTTCAGATTTACGAAGAGCTTTACCACCACTATTAAATCTTACAAACATCTCCAAGGCATCATCTTGTTTCATGTCATGGATTTCAGTATATCTAATTAATTTCTCTTCAAAAATTTTATTGTAAAGCTTATTCAAAATATTCCTAGCATAATCTTTGCTATCTGCTGGAACATTAGAGATTGTATCTTCAATGGCCTTCTCCCTAGTTCTTTCATCTTGAAACTTTGTATCTAATATATTTTTATCTCAAATTGTGTAGGACTTTGTTTTCCAATTTTATCGCTGAATTTAATATCAAATTTCTTACTATTGTATTCCTCTTCATCAATGGCCATCTTATTTTTATTTAATTCAATTAGTAGTTTTGTTACAATACCTCCACTGCTTTTTCGCCTTGCATATTTTTGCCTTATAAAAGCTTCTCCGTATAAAGATAAAAATAAAGAAGTCAATCTTTGTTGTCCATCAAGGACTGCGGTGTCAGTTAAATTAACATTTATATTACTTAATTCATAATTAACTGTATCTGCCTGTTTACGATTATCAAATGTAACATTATTTAAAAAGTTACAAAAATATGTATCCCAAGTAACATTATCATCATCAACATGCCAAAATAAAAAGTAGCTATAGGATAATCTAAAAGAATAGAGTCCCACAGTTTTTCTACTTGCTCCATACTCCATACATACTGTCTTTGAAATGCAGGCATAACATATTTACCATTTTTTATATTTTCTAATGCTTCATAAATACTTATACTACTATCAACTAGTCTACTCATTCTTATCCTCCCCCCCACTATAAAACTTGATTTATATTTCAATAATGTATCTTCTATTTCACCCCCCCATAGCCATACATTTTCCCCCCCATCGTCTTCAAAGACCTTTCCATGACTTTTTGCATCATCTATTTTCATTTGTGAGTAATTATTTTTAAAGGTAGGTACATATAGTTCTGGGTAATCCTTTTCACTACATAATTGCTCCATCATACTTATAGTGGCAGACTCTGCTATATCAAGAGCTGTAAAATATGCTCTTATAATTTTATGATTATACTGCTCTGGCTTTAATGCCCAAATAGGAATACGACCAATAGCTTTCCCATAATAATCATTAACACCTTCAGCAGATTTAGAAACCTTCTTAGGCTTATATTCATGAGAAGCCTTTTCAAAAGTCTTTGCTATATACCATCTCATACACATTTCAATAGCTTCTTCTTCGGATTCCTTAGAGATATCCATAGCAAGTAAAAACTTTTCGTATACATCCTCATCTATAAAAAAAGCTTACTTTTTTTGCTCATTTTTCACACTCCTCAATTAGTAAATCTTAAAAAGAGAATATCAATATTTTAGTCATTAGTCAATACTAATACACTAATTTAGTCTTTGGAAAAATAAATCTTTATTCCTAAATGATTACTTTTATAAACTTAAGATAAAACATCTAATACACGCTGACATTAGCTATAGAGTGCGGTAATATAAATATATAAATCAAATACTTAGCTTAATGCCTGCTTTTAAAATAACTTTAATAGCAAGCACAGTAAGTGTAGACACACTTACGAGAAAATTGATGAAGCGGACCATTTAGGTTCGCTTCATCAATTTTCTACTTGTTCCTATCGGAATGATTTAGGGGACACCCCCCCTAATACCCTGTTATAAAGAAGGAAGAAAAGGAGGATTCATATGGCAAATAGACTTAGAAAAAAAATGATATTCATGTAATGGTTACTGATGAAGAAAAGGAACTTTTTAAGAAAAAACTTGAAATGAGCAAGTCAAAGTCAATGGGACATTTTATAAGGAAAAGTGTCCTTGAAGCCCCCCCTATATTTGTAATTGATATGAATATTTTTAGAAGGCTACAAACTCTTATAGGGAAAAACTCTAACAACCTTAACCAAATTGCAAAGAGAGTAAATAGTACAGGAGTAATCTATAGAGAAGATATTGAGGATCTTAAAAAAAGAGAATGATGATATCTCAAGAGAAATAATTAAAATTCAAAATATCCTGACAAGAAAATATATGAATAAAGCTGATTAAAGTGGCAATTACAAAGATACATCCCATCAAATCAACTCTCAGCCTTGCAATTGATTATATTACCAGTACCGACAAAACTGACGAGCAAATTCTCATAAGTTCTGATGGCTGCTCCCCCCCTGCAACTGCCCACCTACAGTTTATGAATACAAGAGAAGTAAACAATACTAGGGGAACAGTTCTTGCCAGACATTTAATACAAAGTTTTGTCCCTGGAGAGGTAAGTCCTGAAAAAGCACACGAGATAGGTCTTGCTCTGGCTAAAGAAGTTTTAAATGGTGAATACGAATATGTACTAGCTACCCATGTAGACCGTAACCATATTCATAACCACATTATTTTTAATAATGTAAACTGGAAAACAGGTAAATGCTATCAATCAT
>JMBX01000218.1_pt1 | contig 15699 bp, 27 predicted proteins | sample 616521 | NCBI WGS metagenome assembly JMBX01 (sample SAMN02727906, study PRJNA239997) | anaerobic digester metagenome | biome: anaerobic digester; isolation source: mesophilic anaerobic digester inoculated with municipal waste water sludge... | place: Germany: Bielefeld University, CeBiTec ...
GTCGCATCTCTTTTTGAGATGACTTTTATAATATAACATAGTTTTAAGTTTCTGTCAAGAATTTTTTTAAAGTTTTTTTTAACTTTTTTTTAAATTTTTAATTTCCTTGTTCCTGACAGCTATTTTAATATACCAGGTTTTTTTTATTCTTGTCAACATTTTTTTTAAAATAAATTTTTATTTCCATTTCCTATTTATATTTGGTAGAATAATTATAGTGTTTATTCTAAAGGAGGTGAATCAAATTTGGACTTCAGACAATTAGAAACCTTTATAGAGGTGGCAGATTCTAAGAGTTTTTCCCGTGCTGCAGAAAAGCTCTATATAACTCAGCCTACTGTTACAAATCATATTCAAAACCTAGAAAAAGAGTTGGGGACTCTTTTAATTAATCGTTCTGGCAAGAACATTTCCCTAACTGATGCAGGAGAACTACTATATAAATATGCCATTAATATAGTTAATTATTGTGAAATGGCAAAATTCGACTTGGCAGAACATAAAGGTCGCATACAAGGTCATTTAAGTATATTTTCCTCTTCAGTGCCTCGAAAATACATTTTGCCTCAAATTATTAAAGATTTTTCTATGAAATATCCCAATGTATCTTTTCTCTATTAGATAGGGATTCTAAAAATGTAGTCAATTCTATTTTAGATGCAGATACAGACTTTGGAATTGTAGGGGCTATGTATCCTCATAATAGTCTTAGCTATATTGAGTTAATGGAGGATCAATTAGTATTAATTGCTCCTAAGAATGTTTATCTCAAACCTAATTACTCTGTTTTAAATCTTGAAGAAATCTTAGATAAGAAATTAATTTTTAGAGAAAAAGGTTCTGGTACTAGGGCTTTATTAGAAGAACAGTTACTAGTAAAAAAAATATCTCTACTAATAATTTATCTATCCTAGCTTATATTGAAGATACTGAAACTATTAAGGAATTTGTAAGTCTTGGTTTGGGACTTAGTTTTGTTTCTAAAAAAAGCCGTAAATAGGGATATAGGATTGGGAAAATTCAATGCTTATTATCTTAAAGAGTTAAGTCTCAATAGGAAATTTTATTTCGTCTACCATAATAAAAGACAACTATCACCACTAAATGAAACATTTAAACAATTCATTTTAAGCTATGTAGAGAAATCCTCTAGATGAAATAAAAAAACATTTAACTTCGGAGAAGTATAACTAAAAAAAACCAAAATTCCATAGGGAACTTTGGTTTTAGTCTTATTCAAGCCTTGAGTTAAAATACTTGTATGTAAAATTGTCTATCAATTTTTAATATTGATTTTAAATGCAAAATTGCTGCTTGAATCCTATCATTCACTTCAATTTTCTTAAATATGCTAGATACATGATTTTTAACAGTTTTTTTCGCTTATAAAGAGCCTGTCCGCTATATCTTTATTACTTAATCCCTCTGCAATTAGAGTTAATACTTCGTATTCTCTCTTAGTTAGGGAGTTTATCTTTTTTTAAATCCTCATTCAATTCGTCTTTTATTCCATTTTCTATTAATAGAGAGGCAATACTAGGTTGAATATAGGTTTTACCAGCATTTACATCTCTTATGGCTTTTACTAATCCTTCCGCATCAGAATCCTTTAAAACATAACCTTCTGCCCCCCCAATTTTCATAGTTTCTAATATATACTCTCTATCATTATAAATTGTAAGCATTATTACTTTAGACTCTATGCCTAAATCTCTTAGTCTTTTTAATACCTCTATACCATTCATTTCTGGCATATTAATATCTAGTAGAATAATATCAGGCTTGTATCTCCTAGCTAAATCAATAGCCTCTACTCCACTTCCTACCTGTGCTATTACATCAATATCATTTTCTAATTCTAAATTTGTTTTATTCCCCCCCTCCTTATTAATTCATGATCGTCTACTAACATTACTTTTATTGTCTTGTCTTTCACCTACTATTCCTCCCCCCTATTAATGGTAAAAATATAATTAATTTAGTGCCAGAGCCAGGTGTGGATCTTATATGCAATTCTCCATCTAATAACTCTATCCTTTCTCTTACGCTTATTAGACCAAAACCATTGTTAATATTGTTTTCAGTATTAGTAACCATTTCTACATTGAAACCTATGCCATCATCAACTATGATTATATTTAATTTATCTAATAAAAATTCAATATTTATATTGGCATTATTAGCATTAGAATGTTTGGCAATATTATTTAGGGACTCTTGAACTACTCTAAAAATGGCTACCTCAATTCCAGGCTGTAATTCGGAAGTCTTCCCTATTACATTTAATTCTGTGTTTATGGAATAATCTTCGTTAAATTTATATATATACCTTTCTAAGGTGGGTATAAGTCCCAAATCATCTAAAGACATAGGCCTTAAATCGTATATGGTCTTTCTTATATCATCTAAGGTATCCTTGGCGATATGTTTTAAATTTGCTAACTCCTGCTCTGCTCTCTCCTGATCTATATCCATAAGTTTTTCACACAATTCTGCCTTTACCACTATATTGGCCATAGACTGGGCTGGCCCATCATGTATATCCCGTGCCAATCTTTGTCTTTCTTCTTCTTGAGCTTCAATTACCTTTATTCCAAATAATTGTCTCTTGTTTAAATCATCTATTGTTAGGATTATGTCATCTAAATTCCCCTTTAAATATTCACTAGCAACTTTAATAGACTTCCCTACCTTTTCAATTCTTTCAAATACCTCAATAGCTGATTTTAGACTAAGTTCCTTCTCAGTTCTTCTTTCTCTAAGGATTTTCTCCTCTTCTCTTTTTAACAAAAGCTGTACTCTTAATTCATTTGCCTTATCATAGGCATATTTAATATCTTCTTCATCATAGGTAGTAAAATTTTTGCTTACCATAGCTAAATAGGCTCTACTTCTTTTTCTTCAATATATAGTTGAATCTACTTCCTTTATTACCATATCTATTTTTCTTTTATTTCTTTTAATTCTCTTTCTAATCTAATACATTCGTTTCTAGCATGTTCAATTATTTCCAAAATTTCATCTTTACTATTGTCAATGGAATCAATGGTATTTTCTAATATTTTATCTACTCTTACTACTTTATTATCCTTATTAACTGCTGCTTCTTCCATAATTCACACCTTATCCTAATGGATTTCCAATGTTTCTATTACTTCTATTTCTTTATTGCTTAAAATCTTTTCTAAATCTAAGAGGATCAATAATCTACTTTCATCTACTTTCCCTACTCCAATAATATATCTTCTATCTACATCGGAAATTATATCAGGTGTAGGGTCTATTTGTTCTTTTTCTAATCTTATGGTCTGGCTTGCTTCATCTACAATAAACCCTACTTCCTTTTCTCCTAGACTAATTACTATAATCCGGGTATCCACAGTCGCTTTATTAGTATTAAGTTTAAATCTTTTGTTTAGATTAATTATAGGTATTACATTTCCCCCCTATAATTAATTACCCCCCCTTCAATAAAATCGGGACTATTTGGAATTTGTGTAGATTCCTGATAAGGAATTATCTCCTTAACATTCATAATATCTATTCCAAACTCTTCTTTGTTTAGTTTAAATACCACATATTGGTTTTCAGCCATATTAATATCCCCCTCTATCCTTTTTCTACAGTTCTTTATTATCTTTATTATACAGCAATCTACAAATTATTTCCATCCTATAATTTCCCCCTATATTTCTATCGGCAATTTTCGATATTTATTGACCTAACAGAAGATAAAGGTCCTATAGTTCTAATAACTTTTACCGAACTATAGGACCTTAGATTTTTACACTCTTATATTATTAGATTTTTTTTATATACTAATTTCCCATCTTTAATTACACTATCTGTGTGATTTATTCCAAAATGGTATATTATATAATTTAAATTTGGTGCATCGAATATTGTTATATCTGCTTTCTTACCTACTTCTATGCTTCCTATTTCTTCTTCTAGTTTTAGCGCTGCAGCAGCATTTATAGTGGCTGCCGTTATGACTTCTTCAGGAGTTAATTTCATAATTAAAGATGCAAAGCTCATAACTAATTGCATATTTTCTGTTGGGCTACTGCCAGGATTATAATCTGTAGATAGGGCTACTGCCACTCCTTCCTCTATCATCTGTCTTGCTTTTGCAAATTTACCTGATTGAAGATTAAAGGATGTGGCTGGGAGTAGTACCGCTATTACATTTTCCTCAGCCATTTTCCTAATGCCTTCATCGCTGGCTGCTACTAAATGCTCTGCCGATACACAATTTACTTCTGCTGCTAATTCTGCCCCCACCTAGGGCCTCTATTTCATCGGCATGAACCTTTGCCAATAGTCCCTGCTTTTTCCCCCCCGCCTCTAAAATTTCTTTAGATTCTTCTACTGTAAAACTCCCTTTTCACAAAATACATCTATAAATTTTGCCAATTTTCTTTCTGTTACTACAGGAATCATTTCATTGATAATTAAATCTATAAAACCCCCCCTAGTGTTTTCCTTATAAGCTGGAGGTATGGCATGGGCTCCCATAAAAGTAGAAACTACATCTACAGCATGGTCCTCATCTAATTTTTTTGCCACTTCCATTTGTCTTATTTCTGTTTCAAAATCATCTAATCCATAGCCAGATTTAGCCTCTACTGTTGTTACACCAAAACCGAGCATTATATCTAAGGATTTTTAGCCTTTTCATAAAGTTCCTCAAAGCTAGCCTCCCTAGTAGCTTTTACTGTACTATGAATTCCCCCCCTCCTGCTTCTAATATATCTAAATAGCCATAGCCATTTAATTTCATAGCCAACTCGTTTTCCCTAGAGCCTCCATGAACTAAATGAGTATGTGGATCTACTAAACCAGGAGTTACTGTTTTGCCTCTACCATCTATAAATACTGCATTTTCGTCTATGTCAATATTATCTGGTATTTTACCTTCTCCTACATATATTATTTTATCTTCTTTAATTGCTACAATTCCATTTTTAATACTATTTATTTCTTTCATTTCCTCTTTAACTCGAGGCCTATTTGGCCCCCCCTTTAAAGTAATTAGATTGTCTATGTTTTTAATAATTAAATCAGCTTTCATTTTATCACCTATTCAAATATTCTTTTTTTCAAGAACCTGACTAGAATCGAAATCCTCTAATTTTAAATAATAATCTGCTACATCTATTAAAGCATTCATTGGAACTAAGCCTATGATTTCGGAACCTATTACATTTACACCGTATCTATTAGCTTCTCTTTCTATAGTATCAAATACCCTAAATAACGAAGTCTTGGTATAGTCAACCATATTCATAGAAACCTGCACAATGTTTCTCTCCTTGATTTCAATACCTAGAGCCTTACAATAGGTATATCCACCACCACTGGCACGAACTGCTTTTGCTATATTCTTTGCAATTTGTATATCATCAGTGTCTAGATTTACATTAAAAGCCACTAGAGGCATTCTAGCACCAACTGCTACTACCCCAGCCTTTTCATTTAGGGTATTTGGACCAAAATCTGGTTGCCACTCTTCTTCTTTTAATTTTTCTGCCATTCCCTCATATTGTCCCCTTCTTACATTGGCTAAGTTTTCTCTTGCAGGATTAGATGCAGATTTTTCATATAGAAATACTGGAATATTTAGTTCTTCTCCTATTCTTCTACCTAGTTCCTTAGAATATTCAATAGCTTCTTCCATACTTACATCTGAAATTGGAACTAAAGGTATTACATCTGTAGCCCCATTCTAGGATGCTCTCCCTGATGTTTCGTCATATCAATTAATTCTGATGCTACTTTTACTGCATTAAAAGCTGCTTCAATAACCTTTTCTGGTTCCCCCCTACAAAAGTTACAACAGACCGATTATGATCCTTGTCCATGGAATAATCTAATAATTTAACTTCATCTATAATCCTAATTTCTTCTACTTTTTTTTTCGATTATTTTTTTTGTCTTTCCCTTCACTAAAATTTGGTACACATTGAATTAATCTTGCCATTTTTCTCCCCCCCTCTATATTAATTTTATTATTTTTATTATTTAATTCCTCTAATATAATATTAGATTTAATTATTTCCTCAGCTTTTCCTATTTCTTTATACATTATTCTATCTTCATCAATTGTAGAGATTTTATCCCTAACTAAATTATAGACTATTTCTGTCCCATTGCCTAATTTTTCTTGCCTCTTAGATCAATTCCTTGGCATGCTGCCAACAATTCCATAGATAATACCTTTCTAGAATTATCTAGTATCTCCCTAGACTTTCTAGCTGCAATGGTTCCCATGGACACGTGGTCTTCTTGATTTGCTGAAGAAGGTATTGAATCCACACTGGCAGGATGTGCTAATATTTTGTTCTCCGAAACTAAAGATGCAGCTGAATACTGTACTATCATAAAGCCCGAATTTAGACCACCATTTTAGATAAAAATCCAGGTAAATCACTTAATGCAGGATTTACAAGTCTTTCTAGCCTTCTCTCTGAGACATTTGCTAGTTCTGCCAGCGCAATTCCCAGAAAATCAAAGGCTAAGGCCATAGGCTGCCCATGGAAGTTCCCTCCAGATATGGCTTCTTCTGTTTCTGTAAATATAATAGGATTATCTGTAGCAGAGTTCATCTCTATATTTATCTTCTCTTCAACATATTTAAATGCATCCTTGCTTCCCCCCCATGTATTTGAGGAATACATCTTAAAGTATAGGCATCTTGTACCCTTATTTCACCTTGTCTACTAGTCATTTGGCTATTTTCCAATAAATTTCTCAAATTTCTAGAACAGTTAATTTGTCCATTATGAGGTCTAGCTTCATGAACTCTTTCATCATATGCATCTACTATTCCATTTAGGGCTTCTATGGTTAATGACGATACAATATCTGCAGTTTTAGAAAGATTCATGGCATCATATAATGTTAAGGCGCCAATAGAAGTCATTACCTGAGTCCCGTTAATTAAGGCCAATCCTTCTTTTGAAGTTAGCTCTACTGTTTCAATATTAGCTTTTTCCATTGCCTCCTTTCCTAACATTTTTTTCTCCTTGATAATAGGCCTCTCCTTCCCCTAGCATCACTAGTACCATATGAGATAATGGGGGGGCTAGGTCTCCACTGGCACCTAAGGAGCCTTTTTCTGGAATTATAGGGTGTACTCCCTTATTTAGCATGTCTAATAATATATTTAGAGTAGATAGCCTAATACCAGAATAACCCTTAGCCAAGGCATTTGCCCTAAGAAGCATTACTCCCCCCCTTGCTTCTTCTTGGCTTAAAGGCTCACCTACTCCACAAGCATGAGATATAATTAAATTTCTCTGAAGAGTTGTAGTCTCCTCCTTAGTTATATTTACATCACTAAATTTTCCAAAACCTGTGGTTATACCATATACAACTTTTTCTTCTTCTACAAATTTGTCTACCAATTCTCTAGATCTTTTTACTTTGGATACTGCTTCTTCTGTCAATTCTACCTTATATCCCTTTCGTACTACATTGATGAAATCTTCCAAATTCAAGCTATTGCCATCCAAATAAATTTTTTTGCAAATTAATCCCCCCCTCCAAATTTTAACAAATTATCAGTTTTTCTTATTACTTAAATAAAGTGTTTAAAAAAACCACAAATAATATCTGTGGTTTAGCTTTTTATATTTTTTTGTACTTTCTCTATCCATTATATAAACTGGGAGGAAAGTATTTTCATTTTCATTTGTATTTTCATCAATTTCTTTGATTACCCTTCTAATGGCAACTGCGCCAATATCATAATAGGATTCCCTTACTGTTGTAAGGCTAGGCCTATAAACAGAGGCCAATCTTGTATCCCCCCCAAATCCAGCAATGGAAATATCCTCTGGGACTCTAATATTATTGTCATAGCAATAATTAATAAGGCCTATGGCAATTTCATCTTGATTACAAAATACTGCTGTAATACCTTTTCTTTTATTAATTCCATAACAGGATTTCCAATATTATAACCATCTTCTACCTTAATACCGTTTACAGCTAAAATATAATTCTTTAATCCTTTTTCTTCTAAAGCCTTTCTGTATCCTCCTGTTTTTAGCTTTCCAATAGAATTTTCTTGATTATTATTATCACTAATATAGAGAATTTTTTTATGGCCTAATTCCTGTAGATATTCAGTCATTTTATAAGCTGCCTGAAAATTATCTATAGCTACAGAAGGAAGACTATGACTTTCATAATATTTATTTAAATATATAAAAGGAATATTGATTTCTTCTATTGTGGCTAACACATTTTCATCAAAATTCTCAGAAATAAAAACTATACCCTCAACTTGCTTTCCCTTTAGTAATTTTAATAGTTCTATTTCCCTATTGGGATTTCCATAGCTAGAGGACAATATAATATCATAATTGTACATTCTACTAACCTCTTCCATGCCCCCTTACCATACGAGCTATATAGTGATTCCCAATATCCGTCAACACTATCCCTATTAAGTTAGACTTTTTCGTAACTAAGGACCTGGCCACTTGATTTGGCTTATAATCTAATTCTTCTATAGCATCTAAAACTCTTCTTCGTACGGCGGGGGGGCTTACAGGTTTTGAATTGTTCACTACTCTAGAAACTGTAGAAATTGATACACCTGCTAATTCTGCCACATCTTTTATGGTTACTGCCATATTATTTCCTCCCTTCTAAACACTTTATCTATCTTGATCATTATATCATATATTAGTGCAAATTTACAATAATCGGTGAAAAAAATCCCTGCTAAAGTTTTTACCATATTATATTGATTGTAATCAAATTCTTTTTCCCTTAGGGGGGGCACTGTAGCATATATTGCTCCCTTAATTTCACCATTAAATTCTACAGGATGAACTATTACAGACTTCCATTTAGGACTATTTAAAATCAAATCCATATTATTGATATTTTCCCAATCTATAAGAAATTCACCTTTTTTATTTAAAATAACCCTATTGACTAAATTATAATTTATAATTGGTTCCTCAATCCACCCTGGCTTTAATCTAATTCTAGAATAAGTTTTAATTGTTTTTTTGTCGTTACCTAAATAAATTAATGTACAAGTCTCAGCCTCTACAGTTTCAATTAATCTACCTAAAAACTCGTAAACTTTTTCCTCTTGATTTAAGTCTCCTCTAACTAAATCTATTATATCTAAAATAGCCAATATATTCCTTTGGTCGTAATTAATATTACCAGAAATAATCCCCGCTAGTCTGTCCACTCTATGCAAAGTATCGAAAATTTGGGCATCCCAAATTACTACTTTGTTTTTCCTTTTTCTTTTGCATTATATAGAGCTTGATCAGCCTTCTCTATTAATTCTTCTTTAAACTGTCCATGCTTAGGAAATGTAGCTATACCAATACTTACTGTAATGGGATCTTTGATTTTTGAAATCCTAATTTTTTTCTATGGCCTTTCTAATTTTTTTCTCCTATTTTCATTGCCTCATATTCAGTAGCATCTTTTAAAGCTATGATAAATTCCTCTCCACCATAACGGCCAACTAAATCTGTGTTTCTCACATTATTTAGAAGGCATTCCCCCCCAATTCTACTTAGAACTTCATCTCCTTTTCTATGTCCATAAGTATCATTAAAACCCTTGAAATTATCTATATCTATCATTAGAACTGAAAATCCACCATGGGACTTTCTCGCTTCATCAAATGCTTTATGGTATTCCTGTTCAAAAAAATTTCCTAGTACTTACACCAGTTAATTTATCCATACTAGATAGAGTCTTTAATTTATAATTTTCTAGATTAATAAAAATAATGGGCACCAAAGAATTAGCTAATCTATGTCTACATTCATCAAATCTATTGAAAACCCTTTCTGTCTCTAAATAAATATAGCCCTCATTTATTTCATTTGTATAATGGCTCTTTCTTCTATCTTCTCCCTTATAATTTATATTCTCTAACTTTGCTCTAATAGGAATGCACATTAATGCTCTAGTTCCTTTAGATAAAAATTCCTTATGAAATTCTATGGTACCTTCCTGAGAATTGTCATTTATAAGAATTCCATTTTCATATTTATTAGCTAAGGCTAAGAGATTCTCATTAGGCAACCAATGATTATTACCATCTAAGGATATAGTAGGCAAGTATTTCTGACTTTCTTCATCGTAAGCTAATATATATCCTCTTATGGCAAAGCTTTCCTTGGCTAAGAATTTTAATATTAATTCTAAATTAGACTCATAATTAGAGCTGAATTTAGACACTAATTCATTAATACTTTCTATATCTTTAACATCCTCATCTATATATTTATTAACTTCTTTAATTTTTGCAAAATCTTCATCATTCATTATTTCCAATAGAGGCCTAAAATCGAAATATTTTTCAATTTTATCTTTGGATTCTATTTCATCTATATAAATATGGTCTATTTCCTTATTGGAAATTTCATAGGCCATTCTATTTAGCTCGCTTACTATCTTATCTCCATAGTATTTTTATTGAAACTCTTTTGTAATTCTCTACTATTTATATTTTTGATTAAACCATAGATCCTATCCTGAGCCTCTAATAAATAATTAATCCCCCTCATAATATCTTCCTTTTCTGAAAATTTAAATCCCAATAAAATATTCGACAATAAATCTAATTGGGGGGGTAGATTGTGTTTTTCATATTAGTTTCTAATTTTATTAGATTTTCGATTCCTTCATCATCATCTATTAAGCAATTTATAAATATTTCTCTAATATAATCTAATTTAGGTGCTGGATATTTTTCTGCTAACTCACCATCTTCTTCGATTATACCTCTAAGATAGTCCAAATCTCCCTCAATTAATGATATAAAACCTAATTGCAATAATGCATATCTTCTATCATAATTAATATTTTCCATTCGGTATTCAGCTCTTATTTCCTCTATGGCACTTTTTTTTATATTCATTCTCAATGAAATATTTTATTATTACCATTCTGGACTTAGAGCCCATATATTCATTGACCGAAAAATCTTTTACATTTTTAATACTCTTCTTCGCATATTCCAAGGACTTTTCCCATTGACCAAAGGAGAAATAAAATTCTGACAAATAATTATAGTAATATCCCATAATTTCAAAGCTATATACCTGATTATTTACTGCTTCCTTTAACATGATATAATAATTATAACTTTCTTCAAAATTCCCTATAAGTAAATGTATCATACTTAAATTTAAACTAGTTAAAAGTTCTAAATTTACATCTTCTATTTCTACTGCAATTCTCCGAGCCTTTTCCATATGTTCAATAGCCCTATCATATTGATATATAGCTGTATAAATAGAACCAACATTGTTTAAAAAAGTCAATTCTAGATGCACTATACCATTATGTTTTACAATTCTTAAACCCTTTTCATAATATTTCATAGCCTCTTCGTTTTCTCCATATTGGGTATAAATATTAGCTATATTATTTATAGGTTTTGTAGAGTTTATAAAATCTCCTGATTTTTGAAAAGTCTTCTATACTCTCCTCATATAGATTTAAGGCCATATCCATATTTCCTCTATAAAACTCTATTAAACCTAATATATTGTATATATTGCCTAAATTTTCGTCTAAATTATTATTTAGGCAAAGTTTCAATAGGGTTTCCATATTGGTCTTGGCTTCAATAAATTTTCCTTTTTCTAGAAGTATTCTATTGTATAAATTTAGATTTACCAATAGGTCTAAGTCCTCAATTTCCATAGATAAACTAATAGACTCATTAATTTTTTTCTATTGCTAATTCTAATAAATTTCTTTTAATATATATTTCAGCCATGCCATTATTAGCTATAATAGTATAGTAGATTTTGAAGATTCTAAGGACTTTTCAAATAATTCCTTATAAATTTCAAAGGCCTTGTCATTTTCACCCTTAACTCCATAGATATGCCCTAATTTTTGCAAAATCTCCATTTTATATATGGAGTCTATTTCTTTATCGATTTCATAGGCATCTTCCATAGTAAAACTGATTGGGAACTATACAGATTATTTTTCTTGGCATTACTAATAATTAATTCTAAGGCTTTTTTTTGCTTGATTAGAGTACATAAGATGATGAGTAATTTCATCCATAACAAAATTATAATTTTCAGAATAAGTTTTAGACAAATGACTTGCTATTTTTTTTATGAATCTCAATTCTTTCCTCTTCAGGAATTCTATAATATATACTCTTTTTTTAATTGAATATTATTTATGCTATAATTATATCCCCCAATCTGAAACTCTGACATCTAGTAGCTTCATTGCAACTAATTCCTCTAGATATTCATTTAGAACATTCGTGTCCATATTTAATATAGATTGCAAAGTGTTTTAGAGACTGCACCATAATAAACTGAGACTATTTTCATTATATCTTTGTGTTTGTCTTTAATTAAATTAATCTGGGGGTTCTAAGGTCTTCCCAATATTTTCAGTAAAATAAATATCTGTATACTTTTTAGCCTTAATCTCCCAGCAGCCTTTAGGGCTAAAATAAAGTTCTCCACTTGCATATAGGTCTTTTATCATATATTCAATACATTTTGGATTCCCTTGACTTTCTCTTAAAATAACGGCTGAAAATTTTAGAGGTTTATAGGATATCCCCAATATACATTGAATAAATTCCCCAATTTCAGATAAATCAAAGCTGGATAAGGGCATTTCCTCTACCATTTCACTTCCAAACCATTTTGATATGATCTCTCCCTTTCTCCCTTCTTCTACAACAAGGCCTTTATTATAAGATGCAATAATTATGATTTTGCCTTTCCCATATTGTTTATTAAATAATCTATCATATATAATAATTGCAAACTACAATTCTCTAAATTATCTATAATTAAATATATAGGTTGATTTTCCGATAGTTCTTCAAGATAATTGGCTGTACGATCGAATAATCGTAATAATTCATTTTCATTTTCTAAGGGTTTGGAATTATTAAGGTCTAGGGAAGATTTTAATTCTGGTACTATTTTAGATAATTCAGCTGCATATTTATTCATCATTAGTATAGGTGTATCCTTTATAGTTTGCCTTAGGATATTAGTCATTGGTTTTAATCTATCACCATCTTCAATCCCTATTTCTGTACTATAAACTCCTCTTCCCTTTAATCTCAAGAGATGAGATATTTCTTGTAATATTCTAGTTTCCTGTTCCATCATTGCCCTCTATTAAGATTACCCTATTATTAATATCTCTTGGAGATGAGATAATCTAAATTTAATATCCTATTAATTCCTTTTCTCTACCCACTGTTTTGGTCTGAAATCTAGGGTTCCTCTTTCTTTAACTAAATCTCTTTGAAAATTCATATGAAAATTTTCATTTATCCCCCCCTTTATAAATCTTTAAATTCATAATCTCTTAGGCTTGGTGTCTTCATGGTTAAGGAATTTATGCAATGATTTAAGAATTCTCTTTGCCGAGAATTTATATCAAAGTCAGAAACATAATTGAATTCTTTTTTTTAAATGGGTCGTAAATATCTTCAGTTAATAAATACAATACCAGCATTCCAAAAGAATATTTGTCCGCACTTTCTCCTATAATATCATTTTGTTGCAATAAAACTTCAGTTGCCATAAAATTTCTAGTTAAATCATCATACTCTGTATTAATAATATCTTCATAGACTGTAGCTAAATCCATAAGTTTTATACTATTGTCTTCTAATACATAAATATTAGAAGGGCTCAAGTGTCTATAAACGATTCCTTTATAGTGAAGAAAATCTAGAACAGTGGCTACTTGAAACAGTATATTTAATCTTTCCCTGAAATTCAAATTTAAATAAACTTTATCTAAACTTGGGGGGGCATCAATATATTCTATGGTAGAATAATATTGTTTAATATTGATTTTTTTTACCATCTATAGTATTGATAATATTGAATTGATGGTTTAATAAAAGATTCTCGTGTTTTATCTTAGATAGAGATATAAAATTATTTATAAAATAGTCTATAACAAGGGCATGTCTTTCTTCATTATACAATTTTAAATATAGTCTTTTATCATTTTCCCAAAGATCTAATACTTGATATAAACTACTATATAAAGAATCATATACCACTTTATCCAATTTAAATCTATTATCGATCAGTTTCATAATACTTCCCCCCCTTTTCCCCCCCTATAAAGGTCCTATTCGTTTTCCTTCATTATCTTATATAGTGATTCTAAGCCATCTTTTAAGATTTCCCTTTTTTTTCAATTTCCAGCCCTTCCATTTTGGACTCTAAAAATTTAACTCTTTCCTCTAAAACCTTTTCCACTATTTCATAGCCCTTGTGCAATACCTCCACTCTAACTACCCTTTTATCTTTTCATCCCTTTTCTAACTACTAAATTGTTTTTTTTCCATTCTATCTACTAAATCTGTAATAGTAGAACAAGCCAAGCCCATTTTCTGACTTAATTCACCTATAGTCAAGCCCTCATTGTGAATTAAAATTTGTAATGCAGTAAATTGAGGCACAGTAATATTAAAATCCTTAAGTATTTCCCTCCCTTTTATTCTTATAATATAATCAATTCGCCTTAGATGCTTTTCTATGCTAATTACGTTTTCGCAAACAGGCTTTTCTTTTGAATTAGTCAATAAAATCTCCTCCAAAATAGTTAAAAGATATTATGGAATAAAAATTTTAAACCCACTCGATACTACTTCAAAGGTAGCAGGTAATCTTCCTCCATATTCTCCATCTATATCTATGGTAATATCCTCCATAGTATTCACAGTCAGTTTCTTGGTTTTAAAATATTCCACATTAGGATGATGTATATGTTCCCCTTTAAATATATTTACAAAAATTTGTGCCAAATCTCCTACATCGGATTTTTTTTATAATTACCACGTCTAAATAACCATCAGAAACACTAGCATCTGGCGCAAACATTTTAAATCCTCCAATAGAGGCAGAATTAGATATTAAAAATAGCTGTATATCTTCTTCTTTAGTATATTCTTCTGATATAAACTCTACCCGCAAAGGTTCAAATTTTTGCTTTGGAATTTCCTTAACTCCTTCCATATAATAAGCCATTCTTCCAAAAATGGCCTTGGCCTCAGGTTGAACCTGGTACCCTACATTGGTTAATAATCCACTGGCAGCTACATTTATAAAGTATTCATCGTGGACTTTCCCCCAGATCTACTTCCTTTATATTTTGATTTTCAATCATGTGAAAAAAAATCATCCATATTTCTAGGTAATCCCATATGATTGGCAAAATCATTAACTGTACCAGCAGATAGTATAGCCACTGGAATTTTCCTCTGAGATTTTGCAATCCCCTTTGCAACTTCATTGACAGTTCCATCCCCACCACAAGCTATAATAAAGTCCCAATCCTCATTGCAAGCTTTTATGGTTTCTTTCATTGCATCGTCCTTTTCCTGTGTATTAAATTTACTTATAATATAACCTGAATCCAATAATAAATTAGTCAAATAGTCAACTCGTCTTTGCACTACCTGTCTTCCTGATGACGGATTACATATTATCTTTACTTTCTCCACATAACTCACCTTTCACAAATATCTAAATTTGTTTTATTTTAATGAATACTGATATATATATAGTATATCAGTATTTCCATCTTTGGCAATATTAAAAGAACCTAATTAGGGTCCCTTTAATATTCTTTATTTGCTTTAAAGGCATTTTAATAATTTCGATTATAATTCCATAATTAGTT